>ERZ773228.937-NODE-937-length-32588-cov-4.555006_pt1 | contig 32588 bp, 19 predicted proteins | sample MGYA00580524_ERZ773228 | MGnify/ENA primary metagenome ERZ773228 (study PRJEB29015, sample SAMEA2737768) | human gut metagenome | biome: human gut; feature: human-associated habitat; material: faeces | place: China | collected 2012 ... | reverse complement strand
CGACCTGCTTGAACATGGTGTACAGCGGGTAGAGCAGCGCTTCCTGCGGCATCATGTTGGCGAGCATGATGCCGAGCACGATCCAGGTGTTGCCCTTGACCTTGCCGATGCCGAGCGCGAAGGAGTTGAGCACCGACAGCACGACCGCCGCGACAGCCACCACTAGGGAGATGATGAAGCTGTTCCAGAACTTCAGCGGGAAGTTGGTGGTAGTCCAGAAGGAGATGATGCCCTCCATGGTGAAGTGCTTCGGCAGGGAGAGCGGGCCGGTGGCGTTGTAATCGGCGGAGGTCTTGAACGCGTTGACGGTCAGGACGAGCAGCGGGAACAGGACGAGCAGAGCTCCGGCGACGAGCAGGATCAGGGTGATCCAGTCACCTGCGGAACGCACGTGCTGCGTTTTCTTCGAGGCCTTGCGCGCGGCGGCCGTGGACATGGAATAAGTCATGATGGCACCTTTGCTTTTCGGATTTTTAGTATGTTCTTGCGATTGTTTTTCGGGTTTTCTCTCAGACGAGTTCCTTCTCGACGTGCTTCTGCACGAGGGTGAACACGATGGAGAAGACGATGATTACCACAGTCAGCGCTGTGGAGATTGCGGCACCGTAGCCCACCTGCTGTACCTGGAAGAACTGGTTGTAGGAGTAGTACGACGGAACCGTGGTGGAGGTGCCCGGACCGCCCTTGGTGAGCAGGTAGACCGGAGCGAAGGTCTTCAGTGCGCCGATGGTTGCGGTGAGGATGACCACCAGCAGTTCAGGGATGATGGACGGCAGGGTGACCACGCGGAACTTCTGCCACCAGTTGGCGCCGTCAAGACCTGCGGCCTCGTAGAGTTCCGGATCGACGCGCTGCAGGCCCGACATGAAGATGACGATCGGGTAGCCGAGCTGGATCCACACCAGGATGAACATGAGGATCGGCAGCGCGCTGTCAGGGCTGCCCAGCCAGTTGTGCTGCAATGCACCCAAGCCGATCTTGGCGAGCAGTGCGTTGACGGCACCGTCCTCCGGGCGGAAGATCCAGCCCATGATGATTGCGGCGACGGCCACCGGAAGCAGCTGCGGCAAATAGAACAGCGCGCGCAGGAAGGAAGCGGTTTTGCCGCCGAACTTCTTTTGGATCACGTCGGTGAGCAGAGACGAGATGAACAGGCCGAGGATGGTAGGGATGACCACGATAGCCACGATGATCCAGAACGAGTTAGCGAAGGAAATCCAGAACGTCGAATCGGAGAACAGGCGTTTCCAGTTTTTCAGGCCGACCCACTTGACGGGACCGACGCCACGCCAGCGGGTGAAGCTCAGGTAGATGTTCCAGATGAACGGAACAACAACTACCGCGAACAGGCCGATGAGGCCGGGGATGAGGTATGGAACGAATTTCGCGGAGCGGTTGCCGGGAAGTCTCGACATGGAGGCTTCGTGCTTGGTCTTTTGAGACATTGCAAGTCCTTTGAAATGTTGATGATCCGAGGGATTTCCGATGGATTGTTCTGTGATGACGCACGATTTGGCGCGATGCGACGTGCGGAATGTATGGGGGAGGAAAGGGTTGGTGCGGTCCGCCCGAAGGCGGGCCGCACCATTATTGGAGTTGGAATGGAAAGGAAGGATCGGTTGTTTTTAGTTGTTCTTGACGCCCATATCCTCGACGCCGGTGTCGTACTTCTCGTGGATGTTCTTGAGCACGTCTGCCGGCTTCTTGGTGCCGTTGACCAGCTCCTGGAACTCCGCTGGAACCGCGTCGGTGAGGTTGGAGGCCGCGTAATCCGGGTAGTAGCTGAGCTTGCCGTCCTTGGCGTAGGAATCGTATTCCTCGATCATGGCCTTGCTCTTCGCGTCGGTGATCTTGCTGGTGTCTGCCGCTACCGGAATGCCGCCTGCGTTGCCGAGGAAGTTCTGCACATCATCGGAGAGGACGTAGTCGATGAACTTGGCGGACAGATTCTTGTGGTGCGACTTCTCGGGAATCACCAGCAGGTTGCCTGCGCAGCCGACTGCGTAGTTGGATTCCGGCATGACGGCCGCGTCCCAATCGAACGACTTGATCTGCTTGACGAAACGGCCCTGGTTCCAAGTACCAGTCTGGTAGATCGGATATTCGCCCTTGATGAAGGCCTGCGTGGTGTCCTCGGCCTTCATGCCAGTGGCGTTGCGGGAGATGAAGCCCTTGTCAAGCCACTCGTTGATGGTCTTGACGGAGTTGGTCAGCACTTTGGAATTCCAGTCGACGTCACCCCTGTACAGCTGCCAGTTGTCGATGAACTTGGAGTCGGCATTCTTGGAAACGAGCTGCCACCACAGCCACATCACGCCGTATTCCTGCGCGTCGGCTGCAATCGGGGTCACGCCGGCGTCCACGAACTTCTGGCAGGCGTCCACGAACTCGTCGTAGGTGGTCGGAATCTTGATGTTGTACTTGGCGAACAGGTCCTTGTTGTAGTAGACGCGCTGGAATTCAGCGTAGCTGGTCATACCGTACCAGGTATCGCCGTCCATGATGCCGTTCTCGTCGTACTTGGCGACTGCTGCGTTTGCGCCGGTCACCTTCTTGTCCCAGCCGTACTGCTTGACATAGTCGCCGAGGTCGGTGAGCAGGCCCATGGTGGAGAGCACGCCGGCGGAGCCGTTGCCGCGGTTGGATTCCATGAGGTCTGGCGCTTCGTCGGAGTTCAGGAATTGGCTGCCGTTCTGCGCGATCTGGGTGAAGGACTTGCGCTCGAAGTTGATCTTGACGCCGGTCTCTTTTTCGAAGGCCTTGGCCGCGCGACGCCAAGCCTGAGTCTGGCCTGCGTCGTCCTCTTCGTAATACCAGAACGACAGGCTGTCCGGCTTTTCCTCGTCCTGTGCGGTATCGCTACCACATGCGGCGAGGGAGGTCAGCGACAGTGCTGCGATGGCCAGCGTGGCCAGTCCTCGTTTGATGTTCATTGCTATTCTCCTTGTTTCCTTCTTGAGGCGCGCCCTGCGGCACGGCTCACATCTGGTTGTATTGAAACGTTTCGATGACGTGCGTGCGATTCCGCGGTCCGTTTGGATTCGCCGGATTTCGCCCGGCTTGTTCGTTTGTTCGGTTTCTTCGGAGACCGTTGTATCGTCATTGAAACGTTTCGATTATCCGTATGAAATTATGTTGCCTTGCGATTCCGTCCGGCCGCTCTGCCTTCCGGTAATCGCAGGAAAATCTATATTGTTCCGCCGGACCCCGCTTCCGCAACGGATCCGCGTCGCTTCAGCGCGGGTTCGATGAGTTCCACGGAACCTTTGATGTCGGTGTGCTCCTCGATGGCGGAGACCAACAGGTTCATGGCTTCGGCGCACAGCTCCTCCGGCATGACCGGCATTTCGGTGATGGGGAAGCGCGTCGGCTCGCCTTCGAAATACGTGCCGCACGACAGGACCGAAACGTCCTGCGGAATCGACATGCCCGCGTCGTGCAACGCCATCAGCACCTGGCTGAGGACGCTTGCGTTCGCCTGGTTGATGATGGCGGTCGGGCGGTCGGGGTGCGCGAAGACGGTGCTGACGAAGTGCTGCGCGTCGAAGCTGTCCGCTTCGTAATGCTCGGATTCGATGACCGTCATGCCGAGCTCCTTCGCGTGCGCCAGCAGGCTTTCGCGGAAGATGACGACGTAACCGGAATGGCGGTTGTAGTCGGATTCGTTGTTGCGCAGGAACACGACGGTGCGGTGTCCCTTCTCGTACAGGAAGTCGACGGCCTTGCGGCCCATCAGCGCGAAATCGATGTCCACGCAGGCGCAGCCGGCGTGCGACGACGGATAGCCGATAGCCACGCACGGCTTGGAAAAAGTGCCGGATTGAGCGGCGCGCTCGTCATCCTGCTCCACGTCGAGCAGCACGATGCCATCCGCAAGATTGCTTTGCGTCACGCGGCGGATATCCTTCACTGCATCCGGACCGGTCAGCAACATCACGTCATACCCTGCATTCCTTGCGGCCCATGCGGTGCGCAGGAAGTAGGCGTTGTACCTGGCCTGGTTGATGTCGCCTCGAATCGGGGCGCTCAACGCGATGATCTGGTTGCGCATGCCGCGCATCTTACGGGCGCTGGCGTCCGGAGTGTAACCGAGCTTCTCTACGGCGGCCATGACTTTGTCGGTGGTTTTCGCAGAGATTGAACGCTTGCCGGATAGTACATAGGAGACGGTGCTGGCGGAAACTCCCGCTTCGCGGGCCACGTCTTTGATGCCTGCCATGCGTCTCGCCTCCCTCTTGTGCCGTTCTATCCGCTATTTATCGAATCGTTTCGTCGAAACGTTTCACTTAGCATAGCGCGACTATAAAATCATGTCAATCGTACGGCACGTCGCGTTCTCCCGTATGGGTTTATCGCCTATACGGGAGAACTACGCGTAGTTAGCGCTTCTTGCCGGACTTGCCGACCTTGCCAAACGTGAACGCGCGGACGATCGCCACAATGCCAAGTGCAACCAACGCGCATCCGCCAAACAGAATCAGCCAACCGGTGGAGGCCAGCGGGCTGAACAGCATGATGCAGCCGGCCACAATCGAAATCAGCGCGTAAATCACAGCCCATGCGGAACTTGGCATATGCCACGACTCAACCAGCGCCATCACGCCTTCCATCATCCAGCCGAGGCCCACCACCATAGTGACGAGCACTGCCAGCATGGCGCCGGACAGGGTCGCATTCTTCAGCATGACCACGCCACCGACTGTCAGCAACAGGCCGACCAGAATGTCAAGCACGCGCCAGCCTCCCGGCAGACCGAGCTCCACAATTGCGGTGACGATACGGATCACCCCGGAAATCACGAAATACGCGCCCAACGCAACCGCGGCGATCTTCAGCGTCACCCCCGGCCAGATGAGTAGCGCAATGCCGAGCACAATCGCCATCACGCCGAGCACGCCGTATACACCGCGAATGGCATTCTTCGCGCGTTGCGGCAGCCACGATTCCACCAACTTGAACGGGCTTACCGGCTCCCACTCGCCACTGTCGTTGCTATGGCTATTCGGGTCGTAACCATACGGATTACCGTACGGATATCCATACGGATTGCCGTAGGGGTTGCCATATGGATTGCCGGAATAGCGAGGGGTCTGCTCGGCATCTGGTCCGCCGCTTTGTGGACCGTCCTGCTGTTGCGATTGCTGCGCTTGCTGGTTCGGTGCATAGGCGCCGTATCCCGGCTGCGGTGGTTGACTGGGGTCGTTGGGATTGCCGGGATTCATATTTGGATAGCTCATGATGCCCTCCTTCAGAAAAACATGCTTTGAGGCGTCGTTTGCTTCAAAGACGTGCTTTCATTTTAGGCACCCTGCCTGTTTTCAGCCATCAACAGAATCGGCCGGCCTGCCTATTGGCAAGTCGGCCGGAATTATGCCGCGAATCGGCGGTTATGCTTGAGGCTGAAGCTGGCTTAGCTTAGAACAGCTTGAGCTGAACGTTGAGGCTGAGCGGCTGGTCGGCGGGCAGCTGGTACTGCTCATGCACCGGCGACATCCACGAATCGTCGCCGCCGACGCCCATTTGCGCGGCCAGCAGACGCAGGAACATGTGACGCGGCTTCGGCAGCTCATCCTGATGCAGCGCCTCTTCCAGCATCGTGCTCGAATACGGCAGTAGGCTCATCGCGAACGGCTTTGCGCCGGCACCGCGCTTCACGCGCACACCGTGGCCGGAATCGTCCGTGATCTCCGCCCAACGCACATCCTCATGATTGCCGGTTTCCTGCGGCAGCAGGTACGGCGCGCAATCATCGCCAGCCGTCGTGCTCCATACACCCAGCTTCGCGTGCCTGCGGTCGGCGTACGTCTCTTCCGGACCGGCGCCGTAGAATCGCAGGTTCGCATATTCCACCGGCAGCGCCCATTCGATACCGAACGCCGGAATCGTTGGCAGATCGCCGTTCTTCTCGCCTGGATACTCGACGTCGAGCGAAACGAGACCGGCCGTGTCGGCAACGTAACGGACCGTCACTTTCGTGCGCTGCGGAATCGCCAATTCGTACGTATACGTGGCTTCCACGGCATTTTCTCCACGATTTGCGATCGCGCAGTCGACGCAACGCGCATACTTTCCTGCGGCCGCCCACGCGGCACGTTCGAAAGCGTGTCCAGCACCGCGATCGTTGTCCGTCAGCGGACGGAACGTGGTGATCGACGGGCGGCGCAGCACGAATTCGCGCTCGCCGAACGTATATGAAACCATACCCCCTTGTGTGCGGGAGAACAGTGCTTCACGGCCCTGTCCGCGCACGCCGGCGTTCCAGCGGCCAAGGGTGACGGTGCCGTCGGCCGGAGCTCCGGCCGCGTCAACGGCATCTGCAGTGGTTTTCGCACCTGCCACCACGCACTGGCCGAACGCCAGCTCGTAGCCGGCCGGTGCCCAATCGCAAGCGTTGCCAAGCTGCTGCGATACCTCCAAAACCAGCTCTTCGGCGTTGCTGCGGTAGTCATCAACCGGCCAATCGACTTCGAATGAAGCGCTCTCGCCGGCGGCCACGTCGAAACGGCGCGTAGTCGACCATACCGGCTTGCCGTCGGCCAAAATCCGCAGCACGAAGCGATAATCGCCCGTAGACACGAACAGATTGTCGTTCGTAATACGCGCTTCATCGACCGAAACCGCAATTTTCACGTTCGCATACAGCTGCTTGACTTCCTGCGCTTTCGGCGAGGGGGTGCGGTCTGCGAACAGCAGGCCGTCGCCGGAGAATTCGTAATCGCTTGGACGATCGCCGAAATCGCCGCCGTAGCACATGCGTGTCGTGCCGTCGGGCAGCTTGGTCTCGATTGCCTGGTCGATGAAATCCCAAATGAAACCGCCCTGGTACATCGGGTAGCGTTCCAACGCCGTGTATTCGTCCATATTGCCGCACGAATTGCCCATTGCGTGCATGTATTCGCAGGAAATGTACGGCTTCTTTGGACCGTCCGTATGTGCCGGGCTGCCGTCGTTCAGATAGCGTTCGATTTCGTCAGCATGCGCGTACATACGGCTTTCGATGTCCGTCACATCCTCGAATTCGCGCATGTGCACGGAACCCTCGTAATGTACCGGACGATTCGGATCAATCGTGTGCGCGTGGCGATACATCGCACGAAAAACCTCGCCCGCGCTCGACTCGTTGCCAAGCGACCAGATCAGCACGCTCGGATGGTTGTAATCGCGGCGCATCATGCTGTTGATGCGGTCCACGCACGCGCCCTCCCATTCGGGGCGGCTGCCGGGGATGCCGTCTTCAGGACGCTCGACATTGTTTGCCACCCACGTGCCGTGCGTCTCCATATTCGTCTCGTCGATCAGATACAGACCGTACTCGTCGCACAGGTCGTACCAATACTCCTGGTTGGGGTAGTGGGAGGTGCGGATGGCGTTGATGTTGTGCCGCTTGCAGAAGACCACGTCGGAAAGCATGTCCTCGCGGGTGATCGCACGCCCGCGCTTCGCGTCGAATTCGTGGCGGTCCGCGCCCTTGAACACGATGCGCTTGCCATTGAGCGTCATAATGCCGTTTTCGATGCGGAATGTGCGGAAGCCGATCTTCTGCGTCACGGTTTCGATGATGGCGCCGTCATGTCCGACGACGCGTACGGTCAGCGTGTACAGCGTCGGCGATTCCGCGCTCCACGGCGCGATGTTCGTCATTTTGCCGGAATTAAGGGCGATTTCGCCGTTGCAGGCCTGCGTTGATTCCCATACGACATTTCCGTCGCCGTCGCGCAGCGTGCTTTCGATAGTCATCGCGTCGGCGGGGTTGCGCAAGGTGAGTGCCGCGTTGAGTTCGGCGGTGTCGGCCGTACCGGCGGTGTCGGCTGCGGTGTAGTCGGCTTCAAGCTGCACGGTTTCGACGTGCGTATGCGGCTGGGCGGCGAGCTCGACGGTGCGGAACAGGCCGTGCAGTCGCCAGAAATCCTGGTCTTCCAGCCAAGAGGCGCTCGAATATTCGTAGCAGGCGACGGTGAGCGTATGCTCGGCTTCGGGGGAATCGGCGGCGTTGCCATTGCCGTTTCGCAGCGCTTCCGTCACATCGAATTCGCTCGGTGTGAATCCGTCCTCGCCGTAACCCACGAACGTGCCGTCAAGCCATACGTAGATCGCGGTGGCGGCACCGTGGAAGGTGAGGCTGACCGTGCCGTCGTTTTCCAGCGTGCGCGCAAGCTGCGCGTCGAGCGCGAATCGACGGCGGTAGATCGCCACATGGTTGTTTTCCGGAATATTTGGCGCCTGCGGATCCTCGTGACCGTCCCACGGATATTGGATGTTGACGTACTTGTTCTTGAGATAGCCGGCCATCTGCAAGTGGCCCGGCACCTCGATCGCGCCGAAATCGCCATCCTCGAAATCGACGGCCGCGAACGGAGCGCTTTCCACGTCCACGTTGCGCGCTTGTTCGATACGAACCTTCCATTCGCCGTCGAGGCTCTGCTTCGGCTCGCTCGTCTCGCCGATGACATATCGGTGGCTGGAATGTGCCGGCTTGCGGTTCGCTGCGAACACCGTCGGATCGGTGAGCCAGCTTGCACTTGCCGTGGTTGCATGTACGATTGCGAGTTCGGCTGTATCTGCCATCTTGCATCCCCCTGTATTACTTGGTGTCACTGCATCGTTGCGGTTGCGCCGTGCGATGTTGCACGACCGTTTAGTAATGAATTTTACTAACTACCGATAATATATCACACTTCATGGTATCGTGCATCCGTCGCGTGCCATGCATCGTTCCGCCACATGTCCATTTTTCACACGCCGAGGATGTGCGATAATAACAGGATGCGCCGATGGCGTCCGCCCGGTGCCCACAACCGCGCAGCGTTGCCTCGCCTTTGCAAAATGCTTGCGATTCCGCGGATTTTCGATTTCCGCGATTCGAGGCATACGTAAGACGGGGGAGAGCTGACTACTCCGCGGCGCTCCCAAGGAGATCACCATGGATGATCGCAAGAAAGATCAGTCCATCCAGTCCCATGCCAATTTTGACGGCGATTCCGCTACGGGCGATCGCACGCAGATTCGGCAGGATCAGCAAAACCAGCAGCCGCCACAAATCGACCCGTCGCTTGCCGACGCGCAAGCCGTGGCCGCATCGCTCGGCGTCGATCCGAACACCGGTCTGAGCCAAGCCGAAGCTGAACGCCGACTCGCGCAATACGGGCCGAACGAGCTCGCATCCGCACCACCCGTGCCAAAATGGAAGAAGTTCCTGGCGCAGTTCAAAGACCCCCTCGTCTACCTGCTGCTCGCTGCCACCGGCATCTCGCTCATCGCATGGTTCATCGAAAAAGCCAACGCTGCGCCAGGCGCGGAAGGCGGCGAAATACTGCCGTTCGACGCCATCGTCATTGTGCTTATCCTTATCGTCAACGCGGTACTCGGCTACATTCAGGAATCGAAAGCGGAAGAAGCCGTCGAAGCGCTCTCCCAAATGACCGCGCCGCAAACCAACGTGCTGCGCGACGGCAAAATCGCACGCATCAACACCGTCGACGTGGTGCCGGGAGACATGGTCGTGCTCGGTGAAGGCGACTCCATTCCCGCCGACGGACGTCTGCTCGCCGCCGCCAGCCTGCGCGTGGCGGAAGCGAGCCTGACCGGTGAAAGTGTGCCAGTCGGCAAGAACGTCGATACGCTTGCCGAGGCCAAAGCCCTCGGTGATCGCGCCAATATGGTGTTCAACGGCACGTCCGTGACGCAAGGCACCGGCCGTGCCATCGTCACCAGCACCGGAATGCGCACGCAGGTCGGTAAAATCGCGGACCTTCTGCAGGCCACGGATGATGATGACAGTCCGCTGCAGAAGGAAATGAACTACGTTTCCAAGATTCTCGGCATCGCGGTGTGCATTATCGCGGCGGTCGTGCTGGTGGCGCTTGCACTGACCGAAGGCTTCAACGACATCCACGACGTAATCGATTCGCTGCTGCTATCCGTTTCGCTGGCCGTCGCGGCCGTGCCGGAAGGGCTCGCCGCGATTCTGACAGTCGTGCTCGCGCTCGGCGTGCGCCGCATGGCCGAACATCATGCGATCGTCAAGAAACTGCATTCCGTGGAAACGCTCGGTTCCGCGTCGGTGATCTGCTCCGACAAAACCGGCACGCTCACCCGCAACGAGATGACGGTGGAACGCGTGGTCACGCCGAGCGGTGAGGTGCAGCTGACCGGCACCGGCTATGCGCCAGAAGGCAGAATGATTGCGATTCCCGACGCTGCTCTGTCTGGTTCCGCCGCTTCCGCCGCACAGGTCGAAGCCGTCGCCACGCTCGCAGTGGGCGCGCTGGCCAACGACGGCGAACTGCGCGAAAACACAGGTGCCGGCGATGGTTCCGCTGCTTCCGACATAACGTGGGAAGCCGTCGGCGACCCGACCGAAGTGTCGCTTATCGTCGCCGCACGCAAGGTGAAGGCCGATCGCAAATACGCCAACTACACGCGCGTGGGCGAGATTCCCTTCACTTCCGATCGCAAACGCATGACCGTCGTCGCGCAGGATAACACTGATGCCGGGCGTCTCACCGTCTTTGCTAAAGGCGCCCCCGACGTGCTGCTCGGCTACTGCAGCCGCATCGCGGTCAACGGTGCCGTACGACCGATGACGCAAGGCGATCGCCAGCAGATCCTCGCCGCCGTGGAACGCCTGTCCGCCGAAGCGTATCGTACGCTGGGCCAGGCGTACCGGCCACTCGGCACCGCGTCGCTCGCCGCAGTGCCGGGCGTGCGCATCAACGCCGCCGGTCACGTCGCCGACATCGCCGACCAAAGCGATGTGCTGGAAAGCGACTTGATCTGGGTCGGCATGGTCGGCATCATCGATCCGCCGCGTACCGAAGTGCGCGATTCCGTCGCCGAAGCGCATCGCGCCGGCATCCGCACCGTCATGATTACCGGTGACCATCCGCTTACCGCGGCACGCATCGCCAGCGATCTGGGCATTATTGAAACGGACGGAGACGGCAGCTCGGTCGGCAGCGCCGACCTTAGTAGCAAAGTGCTCACCGGCGTTCAACTCGACGAGCTGCCGGACGAGCAAGCGTTCGACAAGGCCACCCGCGAAATCTCCGTGTACGCGCGCGTTGCGCCGGAACACAAGCTGAAAATCGTCGAATCGCTGCAACGGCAAGGCAATATCGTGGCTATGACCGGCGACGGCGTAAACGATGCTCCCGCCGTCAAAACCGCGGACATCGGCGTCGCGATGGGCATCACCGGTACCGAAGTTACCAAGCAGAGTGCCAAGATGATCCTCGCCGACGACAACTTCAGCACCATCGTCGAGGCGGTACGCGAAGGCCGTGGCATTTTCGACAACATCCGTAAGTTCCTGCGCTATCTGCTGAGCTCCAACGTCGGCGAGGTGTTCACCGTCTTCGGCGGTGTGATGCTCGCCGGATTCCTCGGCATCACCCAGCCTGGCAGCCAAGGTGTCACCGTGCCGCTGCTCGCCACGCAGCTGCTGTGGATCAACCTGCTTACCGACGCAGCTCCGGCGCTCGCCATGGGTGTCGACCCGTCCACCGACGACGTGATGGCACGCAAACCGCGCAAACTCACCGATCGCGTGATCGACGGACAGATGTGGGGCGACATCATTTTCATCGGTTTGATTATGGCTGCCGTCACGCTGATTGGCATGGACATGCACCTCGCCGGAGGTCTGTTCACGGACCGTTCCGTGGATGCTGTCGGACATGATGCGCAAATGACTGAGGCGCGCACGATGGGCTTCACCATCCTTGTGTTTGCGCAGATGCTCAACGCGCTGTGCTCGCGCTCGCACGACCAGTCGGTGTTCGTCGGACTGTTCGCCAACAAGTGGCTGTGGGCTGCGATCGCGCTGTCCACGCTGTTGCAGGTGGCGGTGATTTATGTGCCGTTCCTCAACGCCGCGTTCGGCACGGTGCCGCTGTCCGTGGGCGCATGGTTCGAATGCCTGGGTCTTGCGATGATCGTGCTCGTCGCGTCCGAATTGCGCAAGTGCGTCCTGCGTATGATGAGCAAGGCGTGACGCGCAATGCAATGTGCCGAGCGTGAAACATAATGTGAAACGTAAGGCGTGATGCGCAAGTCCAACTACTGATACGAATCACCCGCAACGGGGGTCGGAAAGGGTATTCTGCTCAAAGCAGCCCGTTTATCATCATTCAAGGGAAGAATATGTTGAACAACGACCCCCAGGGCGGCAATTCGGCGTATAACAATCACAACGCATCAAGTGGTAACACTCCGAATATGCCGTCTCAGCTGACCCAGCCGGCTCAGTCCGCTCAGTCCGCCCAGTCTGCTCAGCCTGTTCAGCCTGCGGCTCCGCAGCAGCCGCGGGCACAAGCCCAGCAGCCGCGTGCCGCATATCCGCAGCAGCCGGTTGCGCAGCCGTCTGCACAACCGCAGGCTCAGCAGGCTTTCTCACGGCCACCCATGCCGCAGCCGGGGTATCCGCAGCCCGGATACCAGCCTGCACAGGCGTGGCCGCCGCAGCAGCCGCAACCCGGCTATCGCACTCCCCGGTCGGGCTACCAGCCTCAGCAAGTGCCTGCGCCACAATTCGGGTACCAAGTTCCGCAATCGCAACAGCGCCCGCCTATGCCGCAGCCGCAGTCGCAGCCTGTGCAACAGGCGCAAGGGCAGCCGGCATATCAGCCGTACCAATCGCAGCAATATGCGCGTCCGCAATCGGCTCAGGCTATGCCACAACCGCAGTCGCCGCAGCAGTTCCAGCAGCGGGCGCCGAAAACGCAGCAGACCGCACAGCAGCCTACGTCGCGGCCCGCGCAACAGTCGGCAAAGCAGCCTACGCAACAGAAACCGGATGATGAGTCAACCGATAAGAAGCCGGATAAAAAGACTGGTTGGAAGGCGTTCCGTACGCCAATCATCGCTTCCGTCGTGGCGGTCGTGCTCGTCATCGTTGGTTGCGTCGGCTACGCCGCCTATCGCGTGACCGATCATAACAACGAGAAGAAGATCGCGTACTCCAAATACCTCGACAGCAAGAATTACGATCTTCAGGAACCCCAAATCGACCTTCCCGAAGACAATGCGTTCGAGCTTCAATTCGATGACGGCGTCAAATTCGACTGCATCAAGAGCGAGCTGGACAATTGGGGTGGTTCCAAAGCCGTCGATGGCAAATATGCGAAAGTGTATGCGGATGCCGGTTTGACCCAGGAAATCCCCACAAATCTCACCGTATTCGACGATGAGCCTCATCAGGTGCGGGTAACTCCCGGCAATGTTTTCCTGTACGACCAGACGGGACAGAAAGCAGACAAGAGCGACGTCAACAACAAGCGAGACAAAGACTTCGGATCGACTTGGTACGGGTACGGCGGATACTATCTCGTCCGCTATTACGGTGCCAACGGCAAGAAGCTCAAACGTCCCGAAATGACGTATTTCACGGTGCAGAACGATGTGAATTCCAAGAAATTCAGTCTGGACGCACCCACAAACGTGTCTACGACCGTGAGCCCCAAGGGCGGCCTGAGCATCAGCTGGGACAAGGTCTCCGGTGCGGATGAATACCGAATCTATATGCGCGAGGACGATAACACCACCATCTCACGGAAGGAAGGCAACGCGGGATCGTCCTTCTCTCTGATCGGCAAGCTCAAGGGAGACAAGACCTCGTTCGATTCGATCGATTTCGATACGAAACTGAAGAAAGCGCAGGCGGACGCGAAGAAAACCCAGGGATCCGATGGGTATATGCCCAATTGGGATTTCGATGATCAGAACGATTCGTTAAGCCACTTCGTGGTGGGCGATACCGAGGATGACATCATTCTGAATCGTAGAATCGCCGAGAACAAAGGTTTCGACGAAGGCCTGAAACTCAGCAACTACGTGCCTGGCAATGACAACGTCAAACGCGTTTCGGTGTCCGTCGTTGCGGTGAAGGGCGAACGCCGTTCCCCGTTCCAGTTCACCTCCATCAACGGTCTGCTGTCCAGAATACCGGTCCGGACAGCTAGCTTCACGGAAATAGAAGCGGCCAAGGATCTCTGGGACAAGCCCGTGGATGAGTTCAAGAGCCAGCTCGTCGCTTATCTGAGCATGGCCGACGGCACCGTCAAACGCGTGGCCAAAAAACTCGACTTCGACCATGTGGTCCAGAAGGCCGACAAACCGTCGAAGATCTATATTCCCTTCACGATCAACAATGCGGTGCTCAAAGGCTATATCGGCGTCGACCTTGAGGATTTCGGAAACGATATCGGGCAGGTCAAATCCATCGCCTCCGCCACGTTCGCGGACTACGAGAAGCAGGGAGTGACCACCGGCGGCCTGAGTTCCATGCCCAAGATGACGGACGCCGAAGCCGAGCAATACAAGAAGGTCAAGCCGTCCACCGAGACGCCTGATGTTCCCTACAAGGTCAACGGTTCCACCCCGTATGTCAGATTCATCGCCGCGAACCTGTTGGCGGGGAACCAGGTCATGGACATCACCAAGTTCAAGAATGATGGCATTGGCTCCACGTCGTTCGACGATGCTGTGGGCGAGGCCGTGTACCAGAATCCGCTAATCCTCGCCGGCGCCTATGCGACGCAGGTCACCGAATCCAAGGGTCGTTCGATCGGAATCGTCAAGTTGTACTCTACTCCGGACGCGAGCCCGACATCCGAACGTGATGAGCTGAACGCCCTGTTCAAGCGGGTCGCGTCCGAGATAACGAATGACGGCATGACTCCGGAGCAGAAGGCTGCGGCCATCGACGCATGGGTTTGCGCGCATATTGATTACGATTACGACGCATTCAATGCCAGCAAATCCGTTGAGGCCGGGCAGATGACCAATACGGAACGGGACCAGCAGTATCCGCATGCGTGGAATGCCACGGCGGTCACGACGGGTAAGGGCGTGTGCATGTCGTATGCCTACGCGTTCAAGGGCATTGCCGATGAGGCCGGCCTGAGGAGCATCGTCGTATTGGGCAACGCGTACGGCGATGACGGACAGGGCGGCGCTCACGCGTGGAACCTTGTCAAGGCGTCGGATGGTTCCTGGCGTACCGTCGACAGCACGTGGAACGACAATGGTTCCCTGTCCATGCAAGACTGGCTGATGATCGACCAGGACAAGCCCGCCCAAGGGTACCGCAAGTACAATTCCCAGGCGTTGGTGGACGCGCAGATCGATTCGGTCCCCGGTTACCGTGCGCACATGGAGTGACGCCGTCGTTCGCGCGCCCGTCGTTTCGCATCCGTCTTATAGCGCCGCCGCGCTAGACTGGATGGCGTTTGACGGGCGTGCGCCGATTGCGTGCCTGTCGCTTGACGATTGTTCCGGCGTTTTTTGGAGGAATTTCGATGCTGCTGTCCGATCGCGACATTCTCGCCGCACAGGCCGACGGTCATATCTCACTCGATCCGTGGACCCCGGAGATGGTGCAGCCGGCGTCGATTGACGTGCGATTGGACCGTTTCTTCCGTTTGTTTAACAATCATGCGTACACGTACGTGGATCCGGCTGAGAATCAGGGCGAGCTGACCGAACAGTTCGAAGTCAAACCGGACGAACCGTGGATCCTGCACCCGGGCGAGTTCGCGCTCGGGTCCACATGGGAGTATGTGAAGCTCGATGCATCCATCGCGGCTCGTCTTGAAGGCAAAAGCTCGCTCGGTCGTCTCGGCATCCTTACCCACTCCACCGCGGGCTTCATCGACCCTGGCTTTGAAGGTCATATCACGCTGGAATTGTCCAATGTGTCGACACTGCCGGTGAAGCTGTGGCCGGGCATGAAGATCGGCCAGATGTGCTTCTTCCAGCTGAGCTCGCCGGCCGAGCATCCGTACGGTTCCGCCACGACCGGTTCGCACTATCAGGGCCAGCGCGGTCCGACCCCGAGCCGTTCCTACGTGAACTTCTATAAGGCCGACATCACCGACTAATCCGACTGTTCTAACTGACCCGGATCTACAGGATGCCCGGCGCGATGTTGTGCGCGGCAAGCCAATCGCGCAAATCGCTGAACTCCTCCATACTTACGGAATGGTCGAGCCCACGATAGCTTTTCTCCGTAAGGAACGTGTGCTCGTCCAGCCACGCGGCGGTCGCGAACAGTTCCGGCATGGGAATCACGGTATCGTTCTTGCCATAGCCGAAGAACGTCGGAATGTTGAGTTCAGCCACGCGATCGTCCGCCGGCGCGGTTCCCGCAACAGTGCCGGGCGCAAGAAAACCGGACAACGAAATCGTCGCCGCGTAGCGTTCCGGGTGCACGCGCAGCAAGTGAATCGCCAGCAGACCGCCCTGCGAAAAACCAATCGGCACCACGGCACGGTCGTCGGGAATGTTCGCCGAAACCCAATCGTCGATTGCTTTCGCTGCGGCGAATGCGTCACGGTCCAAATCCTCGCCGGTATCCACACAATCATGCAGCCACGAGTACGCGCCGGGTGCAAAGCGGTCAGCCGGCTGCAACGTCAGCGGCGCGCGCAACGAGGCGAAATCGTTGTATGGCGCGACGTAGCGCATCATGTCGGCCAAGTCCGTCTCGTTCGACCCCCAGCCGTGCAGACACAGGAACAACGGTCGTTTCGGCGCGGTGTTGCCGCCGCCGCGCGAATACTGCACATGCGTGATTTGCAGCGGTTCACCGAAACGTCCCGGCACCACGTCCGATTCGCGGCCGATCAGCTTGGTCTTATCATTGCTGTCTGCGCTGCCTGTTGTGTTTTCGATTGCGTCGCTCATGATTTCCAATATAGCGTGCGATTGTGGCGTACGCTCGCAGTGCGAAAAGATCCGTGAAAAGGGACGTGAAACAAGCCGTGAAACAAGCTGGGAAAGGGAGGCGAAGCAAGCGGCGAAAAAAGAAGACCCCGGTGGGATCGGCCACCGGGGAGAGAAAGGAGAGAGAAGAAGAAAGGGTTCAATTGTCGGGAACTCTTGTGTTCCTGGTCGGCTCGTTGTGCTGACAGTTCATATATAACCATTCGATGCTGAGCACATGTCTGGTGTTTTCTGAAAACTTCCTGAGAATTCGGCGGCATATGTCCAGGCGGATCAGAATTCTGATGAGCCGTCTTTATCTTCTGCGCCAGAAACTCATGCAGGATCACGAGTAATTGGTGACTTGAACAGCCGTGACAGGAGCGTTCATATTGGCCTTGGTGTGAGGTCCGAACTTAGTGCCCCATCCAACAACGTCATAGCCATGTCTGTACCAAGCTTTTGCCGTATGAGAACCAGTCTCCCAAGAGATGCGGTAGGGCCAATTCCCGGTCTTCGTTCCGGTCCCGCTAAATCCGAAGTCCGCATAAGGAACACGACTGTGGACAAGGCATGAGTCACGGCCATTGCAAATATTGTTGACCGCAATCCTAGGCTTCGTTATACCTTCGCTCACGGCGGTAATTTTCCCTGTTTCAGCATCGATGTCAACAGTTTTCTCTGCATCGGATTGGAGGAAGTCGTACAGATCTTCCGCGGTCATAACGCCGCGTGATTGTATTTGCACGTCGATGACGGACATATCCAATGATGCGATGTCTTGCTGATCATCGTTTGTAGACGCATGAGCGGTGACAGGCAGAGCCACCATAAGTGCTAGACCAATGAAAAGGGCAGATATTCTCTTGACTATTTTCATTCAATCCCCTTTCTTTACAATGCCGATGAAGCATGACTAAACAATAGGCTATTAGGGGTATTTGTCAATCATCTTTTCGAAAGGAGCATTCGTGTCTAAATGAAACAGATAATTCTCATCTTTGCAGAGTTATCCACATTGTTTTCACTTCGGCTTATTTCCGACCGGATGAAGTGAAAAACCTCATCTTTATTCCAAGATACCTACTTTGTCTCAAATATTCATGCGTTATCATATGCAAAAGTTTTAAAAGCGCTCTTGGGTTCTGTTCCGATGATTTTCGGATGCGGACGCGTGATCCCTGCTCTTCCGTTCCTTGAGGTATTTTTCCTCGGTAGGAGGGATACATGGGATTGGCTGTTCGCGCTGGTAATACAGGTATATGCCGTGGCCGCTAAGCACGATGAACGTGCGAGGGAAACGTGTATCCTGAGCGCGCAACCCGGGTCAGATCTGCGCGTCCGCATCCACGCTCATCACATACACGTTGCGTCGCAGCTGCTTGCTTTGCGCACGCGTGATGTCGCCGGCCTCATACATGTCCTGGATCACGCCCAGCTCGATGCCGTAGCTTTCGCGCTTGACCTCCTCGGCCTGTTCCTGCGCTTCGGCGCTGATGCCCATATTCGGACGCGCCCTCAACGCGGATTCGCTGCGTCGGTAGTCCAACAGCAGGCCGGAGCAGTGCTCGGTGTTGTACGTGTCGCCGCCCATCTCCTCATACAGTCGGTCGATCACATGTTCGATCGCATCCACCTGCACCACACGCGTATGCGCGAACAGCTCATCGTCGCTGAACAGCGGGGTCGTGCGCCGGATACGGCTGTTCACGCGTTTCGCCAACGTGCCCATGCGCCGCTGCAGCGCCTTGTACCGGCCTTTGACGCGCCAGATCATACGGCCTGAATTGTGTGCGGTTTCGATGTGGCGCAGCGAGCTCATGATCTGGTCGAGCAGGCGCTCGCAGGCCTCGGCCTCCAGATCGTTCGCGGCGCGGTTCTCGGCGGGATTCGCCTTGATTGCCGCGCGCACGCCCGCCAGACGGTTCTTGACGTACTCCTTCTCCCAGTTGAGCGCGTCGATCTGCAGCTGCATATACCCCTGCGGATCGATTTCGCCGGTGCGCTGTTTCAACCGCGTGATGCGTTTCGTATAGGAATCGATGACCATAAGCACCGCCCGACGGTTGTCCGGCGTGACACGGCCCGACAGCTCTTCGACCGTCCGCCGCAGCACTTCGATGGTGATCTCCGTCATTTCCGTCGACGTGTCCTTGTCGCGATTCGGCGCGAGCAGCGGCAGCAGGAAATTCGCCAGCAGCAGCGTCACCACGATCACGCCGGCGGCTATAAAGATCAGTTCGTCGCGCATCGGGAAGTTCGCGCCGGCCGCCAGCGTGTAGGGGATCGTGAACATCAACGACAGCGTGATGGTGCCCTTCGGTCCGCCGAATGTCATGACCGCGGCGGAACGCCAGCGCTGCGCCGTCATTTTGCGCCGCTTGCCGGTGGTGGTGTCGCGCGCGAGCCGGAGCATCAGCGAGATCCACAGGAACCGCATGGCGATCACCACGGCGGAGACGGTGAGGATCGCGCACATCAGCAGGCCGTTGCTGATGTGCGGATCATCCCAGCTGGCCGACATCGCGTTCGGCAGCAGCATGCCGAGCAGGATGAACACTGTGCCGTTGAGCGAGAACGACAGCACGCCCCACACGCTTGACGATACGATGTTCGTGCGTGCCACATTCGGTCCGATGCCGGTGCGGTCGAATCGGATGATCAGGCCCGCGGCCACGACCGACAGAATGCCGGAGACGTGGACCGCCTCTGCACCCAGATACAGGATGAACGGCAGGAATAGCTCCATGAGAATGCGGCTGGTAGTCGTTTCCCAGCCGAGGGAGCGCAGTGATTCGAACAGCAGGTCGGCCATGGTGCCCACCACAAGGCCGAAGATCGCGCCGCCGAAGAACGAGATCACGAATTGCGCGGCCGATTCGCCCACTTCGAACACGCCGCTGACCGCCGCCGCGATGGCGAACTGGAAGCCGACGATACCGGAAGCGTCGTTGAACAACGATTCGCCCTTCAGCACGCTCGTTTGGCGTTCGGTCAGCGCCGCCTCCTTGCCGAGCGACGACACCGCGACCGCATCGGTCGGCCCGAGCGCGGCACCGAGCGCAAGTGCCGCAGCGAGCGGAATCGCCGGCCAGACGGTGTGCAATGCGAAACCGACCGCCACCATGGTCGCGATCGCCAGGCCGATCGCCAGCGACAATGACAGTTTGACGGATTTCAGTAGCTCGGTTTTGTCAATCTCATGCGCTTCCAAATACAGCAGCGGTGCAATGAACAGCACCATGAACAATTCCGGATCGAGTGTCACATCTGGAAAGAACGGCAGCTGCGATGCCAATGCTCCCAACGCGATCTGCACAAGCGGTGTGGACACCTTGGGTATGAATCGGCTCAGGAACGAGGACAGTACGACGGCAGCGATGATGCATAGAATCAACTCGAATACCGCCAACGTGCCTCCTTCGCGCGTGTTTTCAACCTTTTCCAGCCTACCAAGAGGCGGTTATGAGCGTGTTTCGCCATGGGCTGACGTTCGTGCCGCTTCGGTTGGGCGCGCAGGTCGGACGTGCGGACCAGTCGTGCGGAGCGGTCGTATGGCCGCCGCTACACTGTGGCGTATGCGATGGGACGATGATATGGAACCGGCGATCGCGCTGGCCCGCGAAGCCGCCGCGGATGGCGAGGTGCCGGTCGGTGCCGTCGTGCTTGCCGCTGACGGACAGGTGATTGGCCGCGGGCGGAACCTGCGTGAGACGCATGCCGATCCGCTTGCCCACGCCGAAGTCAAGGCGATGGCTGAAGCGGCCGCTTCGCTTGGCACTTGGAATCTTGCTGATTGCACGCTTGTCGTTACGTTGGAGCCGTGCCCTATGTGCGCCGGTGCCTGCCTGCAGACGCATATCGGACGTATTGTGTTCGGTGCGTGGGATGCCAAGTTGGGTGCATGCGGTTCGGTATGGGATATTCCCCGCGATCCGCACGTCGGACTTGTACCGGAAGTGATTGGCGGTGTGCGCGAAGCGGAATGCGGGCGATTGATGACCGATTTCTTCGCGCGCCGACGCTAATTACTTTCCGAAAGAAACAAACACGCAGGGCGATGGGAAGAAAAGCGGTATGCAGTATCATCAAAGCGTCATACCAACCAAGAATCGCAAGAAAAGGATGCTGCAATGACGCTCATTCAGACTTTCCACGGCACCGCTTCCAACGGCACACCCCTTACCGCCGTGTATGCCGAGCAGCCGGCTGCCGCCGCAGCTTTTGCTCTGGTGTTCCCCGGCAGCGATTTGCCGAGATTCGTGCATTGGGGTCGCCCGCTCACCGCACCGGAAACCGTGATCAACACGTTCGACGCGCTCGCTCCGCAGCGTGTTTCCGGAGCCCTCGACTACACCGCATGGCCGAGCGTGCTGCCGACACAGTCCGAAGCGTGGTCCGGCTCTGACCGTTTCGACGTGCGCCGTGACGGCGTGGAACTGTTCTGCAAGTTCCAGGTCACCGACATCAAAGCCGAAACCGTGGCCGCCGGCAAAACCTACACCATGGCCGAAAAAGACGGCTACCCCAGCTGGAGCGTGGCCTCCGAGCCCAAGCAGACGCCTACCGTCACCGTCACTGCCGAGGACGTGGAACAATGCGTGAAACTTACGTGGACCTGTGAGCTCGATGAAACCGGCCTCATCCGCCAGCATGCGGAGGTGACGAACACCGGCGAGGGACGACTCGAGATCGGCAAGATCGAACTTGCATTCAGCGTGCCCGCCGACGCCAACGAGATCCTCACCACCACCGGTCACCATCTGCGTGAGCGTTCCCCACAGCGCCAGGACTTCACCATCGGGCGCTTCGCCAAATCCTCCATGATCGGCCGCCCCGACTTCGACGCCACCCTGCTGCTCAGCGTTGGCGAACACGGCTTCGGTTTCACCCACGGCAACGTCTACTCCGCGCACGTGGCATGGAGCGGCAACAGCGTGCTGTCCGCGGAACGACTGCCCTACACCACCGGCGTGATCGGTGGCGGCGAAGTGCTCTTCGGCGGCGAAGTCGGTCTGGAACACGGTGAAAGCTACACCACGCCATGGCTCGTCGGCTCTTACGGCGAGGGGCTCAACGAAGTCGCCTCACGCTTCCATGGTTACATCCGCCGCGTGCACCGCGACTGGCTCGTGGACCATGGCATCGCGCCCAAGCCGCGTCCGGTCATCCTCAACACATGGGAAGCCGTCTACTTCAACCACGATTACGACACCCTGACCGCGCTCGCAGACAAGGCCGTGGAAAGCGGCGTGGAACGCTTCGTCGTGGATGATGGCTGGTTCGGTGCCCGCCGAGACGACACCGCCGGCCTCGGCGACTGGCAGATTTCGCAGGACGTCTGGCCCGACGGAGACAAGTCCCTGAAGGCGCTCGCCGACTACGTGCACGGCAAGGGCCTCGAATTCGGCCTGTGGTTCGAGCCGGAAATGGTCAACCCCGATTCCGACATGTTCCGCAACCATCCGGACTGGGTACTGAAGCCCACCGCCGGTCGTCTGCCGATGCAGGGCCGCACCCAGCAGGTCGTCGACCTGACCAACCCGGACGCGTACGACTATATTTACGGTGCGATGGACAAGCTCGTCGGCGAACTCGGCATCGACTACATCAAGTGGGACCACAACAAGCTTGTCACCGAAGAGGTCTCGCCGCCGACCGGCCGTCCGGCGGCGCACGCGCAGACGCTCGCCGTGTACCGCATCTTCACCGATCTGAAGGCCGCGCACCCCGGTCTGGAAATCGAAAGCTGCTCCTCCGGCGGCGGCCGTATCGATTTGGGCATTCTTTCGATCGCCGACCGCGTGTGGGCGTCCGATTGCGTCGACCCGGTGGAACGCGCCGACATCCAGCGCTACACGTCGCTGCTGGTGCCGCCGGAAATGATCGGCGAGCACGTGGGCGCCTCCCCGGCGCATTCCACGCACCGCGCCACATCGCAGGAAATGCGCATGGCCACGGCCTTCTTCGGACACATGGGCATCGAATGGAACCTGCTCAAGGAACCGCAGGAGGACATCGACAAGCTCGCCGAATGGACCGCCGAATTCAAGAAGCACCGCGAATGGTTCGCCGTCGACACCGTCGTGCATTCCGACGCGGCCGACCCCGCCGTGCGCGTGGACGGTTGCGTCATGCCGAACAAGGCCGCCGCGATCTACCGTTTCACCCAGCTGACCACCTCGCAGACCTACCCGGCCGCTCCCGTGAAGCTGCCCGGCCTCGACCCGGACGCCGTATACGAGGTGTCCCCGCTCGACGTGAGCCTCGACCTGGCCAAGCAGGACATCGGCAACGGCCAGAGCCCGCTCGGCTGGTGGACCGCCGACGGTGTGAAGATGACCGGCCGCGCGCTCGCCACCTACGGCATCCGTCCGCCGGCAATTCATCCGGCGCAAGCCGTCCTGTTCAAGGTGGTGCGCGTCTGAAGTAACTGGTTTACTTTCTGATTCGCTTCCGATTTATTTTTGATTTGCCGGCACTGACCCCCTTCCGCGCCGGCAAATCGTGTAATCAGCCTATGTATCGGCTGTATCGGTCTGCGTAGTCAGCCCACATACTGCCGAATCGCCTGCGCTGCGGCCGCTTTGCTCCACAGCGACCAGTCGTGCTCGGCGATTTCGAAATCGACCGGCGCGGCTTGACTATGCCGATACATATTGATGCCGTTACGCAGGTTGTCTATGCCGAGTTTCGCAATGAACGACGATTCGCCAGCGATCATGATTTTGTCGGGCATGGCAAGATTGGCGATGGTCGCGATCAATGTACCCAAACGGAAACAGGTGCGGTTCACCAGATTCGTGGCCTGCGTTTTGCTGGCGCGCGCTGCGGCCGCAAATTCGTCGAACGTCGCCGGATGTCCGATCATTTCCGAATATTCTGTTGCGATTGAATTGTCAGTTAGGCACGTCGCGCAACCTTTATGTCCGGAAATGCAGCGCGGCCCGTCGGGGTCGACCAGAATATGCCCGACCAGGCCATAGCTTTTGTCGGGATTGTCGATCGGCTCGCCGTTGACGGTGAGCGAATATCCCACGCCGATGCCGATCGTCACCACGGCGAAACTGTTCAATCCGACGCCCGAGCCGAACATGCACGCGTCCACCACCAATGAGTCGATGTCGTTGTAGATGCCGGTCGGCAGGCCGGTCGCCTTGCGAATCATCGCCGAAAATTCCACCGGCTTCGACCAGTGCAGGAACGGTGCGAACGTCGTCACCGAATCGTCCGTGATATGTCCGCCCAACGAGACGCCGACCGCGCATGGCGAAGGCAATCCCGCCATTATCGCCTCGTCGGCGCAGTCCATGGTCAGCTGCCGAATAACGTCGACCACCGATTCCGGCGAATCGTCGTCGAGCGGCAGGTCATGGCAGCCGGTCACAATCTGCCCAAGCGCGTTTACTGTTACGGCAGTGATATGGGTGGTGTTGATTTTCATGCCGACGAACGTGCGCGCATTGGCGATGATGCGCAGTCCGGTCTGCGGACGGCCGCGACGTTCCGTATTTTCTTTCTGGATTGACTTTTGTGCCGATTTCCGCAAGAAATCTTTCGGTAACTTGCCGCCATGCCCCGCTGCCATTGGCGTCTCTTCGATCACGCCAGCGTAAATCAAATCACTGGTGATGCGCGATACCGCGCCTTGCGAAAGGCCAAGGATCTGTGCCAGCGTGATGCGCGAAATCGGACCGTACTTCATAATGCAGGCCGCAACCTTATGCGTGTACTCCGAGCCTTCAAACCAGTGTGGAATCGGGGAAATCGCCATATCGGACCGTCCTTACCGTCTATTTTCTTTCCAAGAATAACAAAATAACCGTTTTTTATTTCCGTACAGTGCGGGCGCGCGGAAACTGGGAATGAAAACAAGCCGATTCTACAATTAAAAAGCAACGGAGGCTGGTAATGAAGCCGGCCTGCCGTGAAAAAGGAAAATACAAAGGAGTCGAGAGAATGAAACCTGATTCCAATGCCAACACAGGCACCTTCAGGCGGATCGCGGGCCGTGCTATTACGGCTGCATGCGCGATTGTGCTGACGGTTGGGCTCGCGGGCTGCGGCAACAGCACCGCCGGCACGGTCACCTTGGATTTCTTCCAATTCAAGTCCGAGGCGGCGGATTGGTTCACCGCCAAGGCGCGTGAATTCGAGAAAACCCATTCCAACATCAAAGTCAATGTCAACAATTCGTCGGACGCCACCACCGATCTGCGCACGCGACTGGTGAAGAACCGCGAACCCGACGTCATCACCATCAACGGCGACATCAATTACGGCATGCTCGCCGAAGCGGGTGTCTTCCACGATTTCACCGACGACGAGATCGTCGACGAGCTCAATCCGGGCATGGTGAACATCGCGAAGAGCCTCGTGCAGACCACCGACAAGTCCAAGAAGCGTCTGTACGGTATTCCGTACGCGGGCAACGCAAGCGGCTACATCATCAACGCCGATGTGTGGAAGCAGGCCGGCGAGGATCCGGACAATCCGCCGCAGACGTGGAGCGAATTCATCGCGCTGCTCAAGCGGCTCAAGGCCAAGGGCGTCACGCCGGTTGAGGCGAGCACCGCCGATCCGTGGACGTTGCAGGCGCCGCTTGCATCGCTGAATTCGACGCTGGTGCCGGAATCGGAATACGCGTATCTCAAGGACGGCAGCAAGACCTTCTCCGACTTGTGGACGCCCGTCAGCGGCAAGCTGATTGAAATTTACCAGAACTACACGCAGAAGAATCCGGCCGTCACCTACCAGCAGGCTACGCAGGACATCGCTTCCGGCAAGGCCGCGATTCTGCCGCTCGGCACGTACGCGATTCCGCAGATCCGTCTGATCAACAAGGACGCCAATCTGCGGTTCGCGCAGATGCCGGCCACCGACAACGTCAAGGAACAGCAGCTGACCGCCGGCGACGACGTGATGCTGACGATCGGCGCGCATACGAAGCATTACACCGAGGCTCGCGAATTCGTCGACTTCCTGATGAGCGAGGAGAACGTGCAGGATTACTCCAAGCAGCAGTCTGCGTTCACCCCGTACAAGGATACGTACGTCGGCGATGAAGCGTTGAATGGCGTGCTCGACTTCTACAAGGCCGGCAAGCTGGCTGATTTCTGTGACCACTACGTGCCGGCAAGCATCAACCTCGCCGGTTTCCTGCAGACGTTGGTGCAGTCGGGCAATACTAAACGATTCCTGAACAGCATGCAGTCGGAATACGACAAGATCGAAGCCAGGAACTTTAGGTGAGGGGAGGAACGACAATGACTGGCAATATCTCGGCCAAGGCCGACAAGGCCGCCGCAAAGAAGCCGAAGAAGGTTTCGAAATACTCCAAGCGCAAGGTCGATCCGGCGTTCTACTGGATGACCATTCCCGCGATGATTCTCGTGTGCATCTTCCTGTACCTGCCGTTCCTGCAGGGCGCGATGTACTCGTTCACCAATTCGCAGGGTTACGGCGATTACAAGTTCATCGGCTTCAAGAACTACATCGCGATGTTCCAGGACGCACGCGTCGGCCACGCGTATCTGTTCACGATTTTCATCGCGATTCTGATCACGCTCGGCACGAACATCCTCGGCATGTTCCTGGCGGTGCTGCTGAACTCCAAAATCGCCTTCAAGAACGGCTTCCGAGCCATCTTCTTCATTCCGTACACCCTGTCGGTGCTGGTCATCGGCTACGTGTTCAAGTACATCTTCATGACCCCGCTGCCGGCCCTCGGCCAGGCGCTGCACATCGATTGGCTGTCCACATCCATGATCTCCAATCCGGATCTGGCATGGTTCCCGATCGTGTTCCTGTCCATCTGGCAGGGTGTGGCCTACTCCACGCTGCTGTACTTGGCGGGTCTGCAGACCATCGACAACGAAATCTATGAGGCCGCGTCCATCGACGGCGTGAACGCCTGGCAGAACTTCTGGCAGATCACGTTCCCGCTGATTGGCCCGTTCTTCACCATCAACATGGTGCTGAGCCTCAAGAACTCGCTCGGCGCGTTCGACCAGGTCATGGCATTGACCAAGGGCGGTCCGGATTCCAAGACCGAAACCGTCTCCTACCTGATCTTCCAGAACGGCCTGGGCAACGGCGAATACTCCTACCAGATGGCGAACGCGGTCACGTTCTTCATCGTGCTGGCAATCCTCGCATTCGTGCAGCTGAAGTTCTTCAGCGGCAAGGAAAAGGTCTGAGAGTAAGGGGAAGAAATCATGACTAGCGCAACTGTTGCAACCAAGCCGGCCGCCGCGCAAAGCGGACAATCGCAAGCGAAGCCGGAGAAGATCCGCAAGGACCACAGCATCAACTGGTGGCTGACGGCGGCCGTCGCCGTGCTGAGCCTGACGGTGCTCGTGCCGCTGTACTTCGCCGTCGTCACCGCGCTGAAGACGCCGGGCGAAGCGGGCACGTTCAGCCTGCCGACCACGTGGGAATGGCATAATTTCGCGGACGCGTGGAACAAGGTGAACTATCCGAAGGCCGCGCTCAATTCCGCGATCATCACCGTGTGCGCTGTGGTGCTGACGCTGCTGACGAACACGTTCGTCGCGTACGCCGTGGCAAGGAACATGGATAAGCGGTTCTTCCGCTTCCTGTACTACTTCTTCCTGGCCATGATGTTCGTGCCGTTCACCGTCGTCATGCTGCCGATCGCCAAGGAAATGGGCACCCTGCACCTGGACAACCAGCTCGGTCTGATCATTCTGTACACGATTCTCGGCATCGGCACGAACCTGTTCATCGCGATCGGCTTCATCCGTTCGATTCCGATTTCGTTGGAAGAGGCGGCGCGCATCGACGGCGCTTCGACCTGGCGCATCTTCTGGACGATCATCTTCCCGCTGATGGGACCGATCAACGCCACGATCGCCATCCTGACCGCACTGTGGGCGTGGAACGACTTCCTGCTGCCGCTGATCACGCTGACCGACCAGAGCAATCAGACGATTCCGCTGGCGCAGTACGTGTTCCAGAGCCAGTTCACGTCGAACTACCCGATGGCCTTCGCCTCCTACCTGATGGCCATGGCCCCGGTCCTCATCGTCTACATCTTCGCCCAAAAGTGGGTCGTCGGTGGTGTGATGAGAGGAGCCGTGAAGTGAACAGTCCTGTGGACTGTTCATAGGTTCCTCCTGAGCGAGCCGATAGGCGAGCGAAGGCAGGGACAACGCGGCCGTAGGCCGTCTGCTTGTGAAGTAAAACTTCTTCACAGCGCCGAGCGGGAATCCTCGTTTCCCCTTTTTCGAGGATTCCTGCTTTTCGTATGCATTGATGTGATTCCGAAGGGCGCATCCCGCTTGCAATATATCTTTCATTTCCTGCTTTGCAAAACGCGCCGCAGGCAAGAAAGAAAAAACGCTTTACGTACCATGGGATATAGCAAAGTTCATCCATTCCACTTAGGCAAAGGAGCTCAATCGCGATGACGAATTTCAATCGTTCCACTCTTCCTGACACCGTCCGTTCGAACGGCGCCACCCCGAATCCATGGTGGGCGAACGCGGTGGTCTACCAGATCTACCCGCGTTCCTTCCAGGATTCCAACGGCGACGGCATCGGCGACCTGAAGGGCATCACCAGCCGCCTCGACTACCTCGCCGACCTCGGCGTGGACGTGCTGTGGCTGTCCCCGGTCTACAGGTCCCCGCAGGACGACAACGGCTACGACATCTCCGATTACCAGGACATCGACCCGCTGTTCGGCACCCTCGAGGACATGGACGAACTGCTCGCCGAGGCGCACAAGCGCGGCCTGAGGATCGTGATGGACCTGGTCGTCAACCACACGTCCGACGAGCACGCCTGGTTCCAGGCCTCCCGCGACAAGAACGATCCTCATGCGGATTGGTATTGGTGGCGTCCCGCCAAGCCGGGCCATGAGCCGGGCACTCCGGGCGCCGAGCCGAACCAGTGGGGCTCCTACTTCGGCGGCTCCGCATGGGAGTATGACCCGAAGCGCGGCGAATACTTCTTCCACCAGTACTCCAAGAAGCAGCCCGACCTCAACTGGGAGAATCCCGAGGTGCGCAAGGCCGTCTACAAGATGATGAATTGGTGGATGGATCGCGGCATCGACGGCTTCCGCATGGACGTCATCACCCAGATCTCCAAGACCGTCGACAAGAACGGCAGGCTGCCGGGCGAGGACGGTTCCGAAATCGCCGATCTGCCGGTCGGCGAGGAAGGCTATTCCAGCCCGTTCCCGTTCTGCTCCGACGGCCCGCGCATCGACGAGTTCCTCGCCGAAATGCGCCGTGAGGTATTCGAAGGCCGTGAAGGCTACATGAATGTCGGCGAGGCTCCGGGCATCACCCCGGCCCGTAACGAGCACGTCACCGATCCGGCCAACAAGGAACTTGACATGCTATTCCTGTTCGACCATGTCGGCATCGACCAGGAAGGCTCCAAGTGGAATACCGTGCCGTTCGAGGTCAAAAACCTGCGCGACCGTATGACCGAGCAGCAGGAGGCCGTGAGGAAGGCCGGTTGGGCCAGCCTGTTCTTCTGCAATCATGACCAGCCGCGCGTGGTCTCCCGTTGGGGCAACGACTCCGACCGCGGCTCTCGCGAGCTTAGCGCCAAGGCGTTTGGCATGCTGCTGCACATGCATCGCGGCACTCCGTACATCTACGAGGGCGAGGAGCTGGGCATGACCAACGCCCACTTCACCAAGCTGGAACAGTACCGCGATCTGGAGGCCCTCAACGGCTACCGTCAGCGCGTGGAGGAAGCCAAGTGCCAGTCGTCCGAATCCATGATGGCCGCGCTCGCCCTCATCGGACGCGACAACGCGCGCACCCCCATGCAATGGGACGCCTCCAAATACGCCGGCTTCACCGCGCCAGACGCGCCCGTCGAACCATGGATCAGCGTCAATCCGAACCACGTGGAGATCAACGCCGCCGAGGAATTCGACGATCCGGAATCCGTGTACACGTTCTACAAGAAGCTCATCGCCATGCGGCACAACAACGCCACCATCTCCACTGGCGAATGGCATCTGCTCGCCGCCGATAGCGATCAGGTGTATGCTTTCACGCGCACCAATGGCGACGACACGATTCTTGTCGTGGTCAACCTCACCGACAGGTCCGCCGAACTGCCTGCGGACGTGGCGGAGCTGCTTTCCGACGGCGTGTCCGAGCCGCAAGTACTGCTCGGCACCTATGATGCTATGCGTAGTGTTAAATCGATCGCTCGTGGCGAGCTCGCTCGCTGGGAGGGAGTCGTGATTCAGCTCTGATCGATCTTTCCCTATAACTCTCTGCAGAAATGCCCGAGTGGCTCATCACGGAACCACTCGGGCATTTTTACTACCTTCTTGCGATGCTCCTCCCGTTCCGCCAAGCCGCCCGTCTGCCCGGCACCCACATGCCGATACCACGCGTCGGCTTCGGCAGACGTGCGCTTACAATAACGTCCATGGAACAAAACGAGGTGCTCAAAGCATTGCGGCGCGATCATGCCGCCGAATTGAAACTGGCCGCCGAACGACTGAAGGGCACCGCACGCCACACGGAGATTATTCCGTCCCCGGTGCTGTCCGAGATGACCGGACATGAGATTCTGCTCAAGCCCGAGAATCTCCAGGTCACCGGATCGTTCAAGATTCGTGGCGCGTACAACAAGATTGCATCGCTGACCGACGAGCAGCTCGCTCACGGCATCGTCACCGCTTCCGCAGGCAACCATGCGCAGGGTGTGGCGTACGCGGCCCGTGAACGTGGCGCGAAGGCCACCATCTGCATGCCGCAGATCACGCCGCCGCTGAAGGTGGATGCCACCAAAGCGTACGGCGCGGACGTGGTGCTGTGCGGCGAGGTGTTCGACGAATCCGCAGCGCACGCGCAGGAACTGAGCGACAACGAAGGCATGATCTACGTGCCCCCGTTCGATGATTATGAGGTGCTGTGCGGCCAAGGCACCATCGGTCTTGAGATCCTCGAAGACGTGCCGAACGTCACCGACGTGGTCGTGCCCTTGGGCGGCGGCGGTCTGGGCGCGGGCGTGGCGCTCGCCATCAAGACGTTCAAGCCTGAGGTGCGTGTGATCGGCGCCATTCCGGAAGGTAGCCCGGCATGGAAGAATTCGTTGGCCGCCGGTCGCGTCGTCGCAGCCGACCAGGTGCGCACCTCCGCCGAAGGCGTTGCCGTGAAGCGTCCGGGCGACCTGACCTTCGCGCTGCTCAACGAGTTCCTCGACGATCTGGTCACCGTCACCGAGCGTGACATCAACGAGATGATTCTGCTCATGCTGGAGAAGCACAAGCTGGTGGTCGAAGCTGCCGGTGCCGTGTCTCTGGCCGCGCTTGAGCACCTGAATCTGCGCTCGCGCAAGTTCGCCGAAGCACAGGGTCCGCATGTGGTGGTGCCGATTCTTTCCGGTGGTAATGAGGATACTGTCTCCATCAGCGCGGTGATTCAGAAGGGCATGATTGCCCGTGGCCGCATCATGAACTTCGAGGTTGAGCTTCCGGATACCCCTGGCCAGCTTGTCAAGGTGGCCACGATTCTGGCCGAGCAGCGCGCTAACGTCATCGCACTCGATCACGACCAGTTCAAGGCTTCCAGCCATTACACTGATTCGGTTTCCTTGGGCGTCACCGTTGAAACCAACGGCCCTGAGCACATCGACCGCATCCTTGACGCGATGCGCGCGGCCGGTTTCCGGCCCAAGCGCATCTACTGATTTCCCACGGTGGATAAGCGCGGATTCTCGCATATCTTCCGCATCAAAGAAGGCTCCTCAAACCCAATCAGGTTGAGGAGCCTTGCTTGTTCATTCGGTGTTATTTGCCCTGTTCCGCGGCGATTGTCTCGTCGACCAACTGCGGCAGCGCAATCGCAATATCGTCGCGGATAAGCCGTGTGGCCAAGCGATCGTATTGCGTGCGACCCATGTTCATGATGGTGATCGGCACGCCCGCCTGCGCGGCGACCGGCACAATGCTCGCCGCCGGCATCACTTCCAGCGTGGAGCCGATCACCCACAATTCGTCGGCCTGCGCCGCCAGACGGTATGACTTTTCAATCGCACCATCCGGCAGCGCTTCGCCAAAGTAGACGACGTCGGTTTTGATCAGCCCATTGCATGGCATATTGCCGCTGTATGGCAGCTTGCGATGACAGTGCGGATCCGGCTCGTTGTCGAGATTCGCCATAATTTCGGCGGTGTCGTATTTCGCGTGGCACTTCATGCAGTGCGAGGTGCCGATGGTTCCGTGCAGATTGACGATGACGTTGCTGCTGTTGCCTGCTTTTTCATGGAGTGCGTCGAAATTCTGCGTGGCGAGCAGCGTCAGCAGCCCTGCCTGTTCCAGCTTGACGAGCGCTTTGTGTGCGGTGCCCGGCTGCGCGTTCCATACTGGCGATTCCTTTTGCCAGCGCCAGGAATACTCGCGGTCTTCCTTATTGGCTAGGAACGCGTCGATGTCGTACACGTTCATTTGCTCGGGATGTTTGGTCCAGACGCCGTCCGGTCCACGGAAGTCAGGGATGCCTGCGGACGTGGAGATGCCTGCGCCCGTTAATACTGCGATTTTTTTGCTCATACCTCCATACATACCACCGCGCGGTTTCCTCCGTATGCGTCTTTTTCGGCTTTCCGACCGTATTTGGAAACCGTTGCAGGCTCACGACACGCCCGTAGACAGGTTTTTCTGATGAATTTCAGGCCGTTTTGAGGCTTGTTTGAAGCATTTCTGCGATGATGTGGCGTGCGATAGGCGGTTTTCGACACGCCGATGAATGCGTTGCGCCGCAAGGGTTTTTACGGGGTTTGCGGAATGCCGATTTGCGCAAGTGGACGGGTTCGTGTAAGTTAATCCCTTGCTGCCGCTCAGCGAGTGGTCCGGTTCACTCCGGATTGCGAGGTGGGTGAGT
>ERZ773228.935-NODE-935-length-32610-cov-4.210075_pt1 | contig 32610 bp, 24 predicted proteins | sample MGYA00580524_ERZ773228 | MGnify/ENA primary metagenome ERZ773228 (study PRJEB29015, sample SAMEA2737768) | human gut metagenome | biome: human gut; feature: human-associated habitat; material: faeces | place: China | collected 2012 ... | reverse complement strand
GCGCAGGTGTAGATGAGGAGATCATCGTCGGCGGCGAGCAGACGCTCGATGCCCTCCGGGGCCGAGACGAGGCACAAAAAGCGGATGGTGCCCGCCACGCCCGCCTCGCGCAGGTACTTGACGGCCGCCTCGGCAGAACCGCCGGTGGCGAGCATGGGATCGAGCACGTAGACGCGGCGGCTCGCGATGTCGCGGGGCAGCTTGTCGTAATAGCTCTCGGGCTCGTGGGTCTCCTCGTTGCGCTGCATGCCCAGATGTCCCACGCGGGCCCGGGGGATGACCTCCAGCGCTCCGTCCACCATGCCGAGGCCGGCGCGCAAAATGGGCACGAAGGCCACCTTGCGGCCCGTGATCTGCTTGGCATCGAAAGGTGCGATGGGCGTTTGGATGAACACGTTCGTGAGCGGCAAGTCGCGGGTGGCCTCGTAGGTCTCGAACAGCGAGAGCTCGCGCACGACATCGCGGAACTCGTTGGAAGGGGTGTGCTTGTCGCGCAGGATGGCCAGCTTGTGCTGCACGATGGGGTGATCGAGGACGACGACGCGGTCGTTCCATTCCATAATTTAGTTCCTTTCGTCCGGTGCGGGAGCGGACGGGGCCTCCGTGCTCAAGCAATGGCTCGCTTTGTGGAACAGTCCACTGGACTGTTCCAGTCGCTGCGCAACCTGCGCGCGGAGGCCCCGTCCGCCCCCGCACCTACCCAACTACTAATCGCAGCAACATCCGTGTCGCCTGTTCGCTGCGCAACCTGCGCGCGGGCGCCCCCGCCCGCCTCGCAGCCTACGCAGCCTCATTCGATACTACTTAATACTCCAATCCGGGATAAAGGGGATGGGCTTCCAGCAGGGCGTCGACCTTGGCGCGCACGTCGGCGAGCTTGGCCTCGTCGGTGGCGTTGAACACCGTGGTCGCGATGAGCTGGCCGATCTCGTAGAAGTCCTCGGCGGTAAATCCTCGAGTGGTGGCGGCCGCGGAGCCCACGCGGATGCCGCTCGTCACGAAGGGAGAGCGCTGCTCGTTGGGGATGGAGTTCTTGTTCACCGTAAGGCCCACGGATTCCAGAAGCTTCTCGGCGTCCTTGCCGGTGATGTCGGAGGCCGTGAGGTCAACGAGGCACAGGTGGTTGTCCGTGCCGCCGGAGACGAGGCGCAGGCCGCCGTCGGTCATGCCCTGGCCGAGAGTGCGGCAGTTCTCCACCACATGCTCCATATAAACACGGTAATCGGGACGCAGCGCCTCGCCGAAGGCCACGGCCTTGCCGGCGATGACGTGCATGAGAGGGCCGCCCTGAGCACCGGGGAAGATGGCCTTGTTGATCTTCGGACCCAGCTCATCCGAGTTCGTGAGAATGAAGCCGCCGCGCGGGCCGCGCAGGGTCTTGTGGCTCGTGGAAGTGACGATGTCGGCGTGGGGCACCGGGCTCGGGTGCAGCCCCGCGGCCACGAGGCCGGCGATGTGGGCCATGTCCACCATGAGGTAGGCGCCCACCTCATGGGCGATTTCCGCCATGCGCTCGAAGTCGATGAAGCGCGGGTAGGCCGAGGCGCCCCCGACGATGACCTTCGGGCGGCACTCCTTCGCGATGCGCTCGAGCTCGTCGTAGTCGATGGTCTCGGTCTCGGGGTTCACGCCGTAGGAGACGATGTTGTACAGAAGGCCGGAGAAGTTCACGGGGCTGCCGTGGGTGAGATGGCCGCCGTGGTCGAGGCTCATGCCGAGCACCGTGTCGCCGGGCTCGATGATGGAAAGATACGCGCCGAAGTTCGCGCTGGCACCGGAATGGGGCTGCACGTTGGCGTACTTCGCGCCGTACAGCTCGCAGGCGCGGTCGCGGGCGAGGTCCTCCACCATGTCGACCTTCTCGCAGCCGCCGTAGTAGCGCTTGCCGGGGTACCCTTCGGCGTACTTGTTGGTGAGCACACTGCCCACGGCCTCCATGACGGCGCGGGAGGTGAAGTTCTCCGACGCGATGAGCTCCACACTCCCCCGCTGGCGGGCGAGTTCTTGGCGCAGGCAGTCGGTCACCTGCGGATCTTCAGCGGCGAGAAATTCCAAAGCCATCTATTGTCTCCTTTGCTAGTCGAGAGCCATGATCTTTTCGACGCGGCCGGCGTGGCGGCCGCCGCCGAAGTCGGTGGCGAAGAAGGTGTCGAGGATGCGCTCGTTCTCCTCGAGCGGCACGAAGCGGCCGGAAAGGGTAATGACGTTCGCGTCGTTGTGCTCGCGGCACAAGGCGGCGAACTCGGGGTTGATGATGTTGGCGGCACGCACGCCGGGCACCTTGTCGGCGGCCATGGCCATGCCGATGCCCGTTCCGCACACGAGCACGCCGCGCTCGGCGACACCGTCGGCCACATCGTGGGCCACGGGGGCCGCGTAGTCGGGGTAATCGACGCGATCATCGTTGTCGGGGCCGCGGTCGATGACGTCGTACCCCTTCCCCATCAGGTAATCCACCAGGGCCTGCTTCTGCTCGAAGCCGGCGTGGTCGCTTCCGATGCTCACGCGCATGGGCCACTTCCTTTCCGTCGCGAATGCCTTGAGGCCTATTGTAGGCGCTCGAGTGCCCCCGCGCCCCCTCGCTCACGCTTTCCGCACCAAATCGGGAGAGACGGGCGACCGCAGCGCAGCCGAACGGGGCCAAGTGGAAAATGCGGTCAACGAAACAAGCCCCCATTGCAGCAAATCTCCCGTTATGAGCGTCTCGAAGCGTTCCATTTTACGTAATTCGCAATTTCAAGGCTACCAAACCTTGATTATTGGCTAAGTAGACGCTCATAAACGACGATCTCGTGCAGTTTGAGGCTCATTCGTCGACCGAACGCAACCGAGCCACTTGGAAACAGGAAGAACCCGCGCCTTGGGGAGGGAGAAGGCGCGGGTCCAGGAACAGGGAATAATCGGATCGTGCGGTACAGCGGCTCCTACAAATTCGCCACCGTCTTGCCGGCCAACCAGCCGTGGGTCATCGCCATGCCGACGGAGTTGCCCGCGAACGGCGTGCTGTAGCCGAAGCCGTAGCGCCCGCCGAGGCAGTTGCCAGCGGCGTAGAGACCCTTGATCGGCTTCCAGTCGGTTGTCAGGACGTTCTGCGTCTCATCGGTCACCAAACCCGACAGCGTCACCATGCTGGGGCTGGAGTAGTGCGAAAGCTGGCCCGTGCCACCATAGAACGGCGGGGTGTCGATCGGCACCATGTAGGCCTTGTCCTTGCCGAAGTCGGTATCGCCGTCCTGGGAGTTGCACAGCTCGTTGTAGTGCTCGACCGACTTCACGAACTCGCTCGCCGCCTCGCCCTCGTAGCCGAGCAGCGTCGCCAGCTCATCGATCGTGTTCGCCGCAAAGACCGTGCCCTTCATCATCTTGCGCTCGGCCAAGTTGGCGCTGATGACTTGGGAGCCCTCAGGGTTGCCGATCTCGACCTTCTCCATGTCGGCGGCCAACTGGGTCATGTAGTCGTCCATGCCGAAGTTGGGAGCGCCGTGATCGAGCGGTGCCGCCCCGACCGTCTTCTGCCAGTTCGCGTCGGTCACCCACGCGCACAGGCCATGCGGCTGGCGCAGGCACACCTGGGCGATCTGCGGAATAGCTCCCTCGTTCATGAAGCGCTTGCCCTCGGAGTTGATGGTCAGCAGCGGAACGGTGCCCCACGGGCCGTTCGCGCCGCCGCCGATGGCCATCCAGCCGCGCGGGCTGGGCTCGATCATGCCGCCGGCCCAGCAGCCCATCTTGTGGGCCGCACCGACGCGGAAACCGGACTGCGTCCAGTCTGCCATCTCAGCCCCGTTGCGCTCGCCCCATTCCATGCCCTCGTTCAGAAGCGCCCAGCACATGGCCGGATCGCCGATGAAGTCACCGGCAGCCAGCACGACGCCCTTGTTCGCATTCAGCTGGATATAGCCGTCCTTGCCCTTGGCGATAAGGCCGGTCACATCACCATTGTCGTTTTGCGTAAGCACGACGCCTGTTGTCTCGAACAGCCAGTCAGCGCCGTTCTCCTGGGTGTGCTTGACGATGTACTTGTGCACATACTCGATGTTGTTGCCCTGATAGCCGTAGAACTGGGCATTGCAGGGCCACGTCTTGTAACCGCCACAGGAGATGGGGTACTCGACGTTCGCGCCGCTCCAAGCGGCCTGCGTATTGCACAGCGGGTACTCGAACATGTTGGACATATCGAAGGTGCCCTCATCCTCGGCTGGAACGCCGTCGATGACGACCATGGTATCCTTCATGTACACCGCGCTGTCGTTCTGCTTGCGCTCGGCCTCGTAGGAATCGTAGATCTCCTTGTAGCGGTCGAACATGGACCCGGAGTTCTGCACGTAGTTGCGTAGCAGACCCGGATTCACGCGGCCGCCGGCGCGCTTGCAGAACTCGGCGACGATGTCGCCAGTGTTGTACGGACCGAAACCCCGGCCGATGAGAAACTCGGAATTCACATGCCCCACGTCCTCACCGTACCAGCCGGCCAGGTTGGTGCCGGACGTGCCCTCTTCGTCGACGTAGCTCGACCACGGCTGCATCTCCACAACGGCGACGGTCGCACCCTCGTCGACCGCCCCGCACGCCGCCATGAGGCCCGCATGGCCACCACCCAGGACAACGACATCGTAGTCGCGCGTCTCGACGATCTCGTCGGCGGCGACCTCCGGCGCCGCACCCAGCCAGTCGCCAGGACCGCAGTAACCGCGTACGCGCCCATCCTCGGTCAGGCCGCTGAACGCCTGCGGCTCGCGTGCGCCGCCGGGGCCGCCAGGGCCGCCCGGACCCTCCCCCTCGCCGCCTTCGCCTCCGTCAGCAGCTCCCGTATCGGCCGTTTTGACTTGCTCGACATTAGCCGGCCCGTTGCTTTTGGGCGCACAGCCAGCAAGACCCAGCGCAGCAAACCCGCCAGCGGCAGCCGCCCCCGCGAGAAAGTCGCGACGAGAGAGATTGGCTTCTTTCATGTTGCTCTCCTATTCCTCCGTTTGACCTTGTTCCCACCCTCCCGAAAAGAAGGTGACTCAAATCCCGCGGCTCCTTTGTGCCGCTGCTGCCGTTTTCTCACATTCGGCCCTAAAGCGCTGCGCCCGGGAAGTCCGAGTCCGAAGAGAACGCGATAATTCACCCGAGCAGGGTGAACTGCTTGACCTGCATTTTCTCGGAATAGCCTTCACGCAATGCTAAGATGAAGGCACGGCCTGCGGGAGGAGCAAGAATGCAAAACGGAGAGGGCGGCGCACGTGCTGCAAGAAGCCCATGGGATATCGACATATCCCTTTGCGGAATTCTGAGTTTTCTGTTCACCTGGAATTGGATAGTCTCGCAAAGCCCCACCAGCCTTACGGTGGAATGGGAAACGTGGCGCATTCCGGCAAGAGCCATTCTCCTCGTTAGCTTTGCCGTCGCGGGCTTCACGCTCTTCGCCCTGCGCCGATACCGCCCCGTCGCCGCCCCGAAAATCCGACGCGTTCGGAGCATCACGGTGGCGATGGTGCTGGCGGCGGGTATTCTCGTGCCCGATATCCTCGACAGTCGTTTCGATGGCGAGCTTGCTGGCGCCCCCTTCGCGGCGCAGATGGTCTTCATGGGCGTGGCAAGCGCCTACCTCACAACGGTCGTCGGCACGCTATTCGGACTCAAGGGCATCGCGCGCCCCGCTTCTGTCATTCCGGCATCCGTCATTGGACTGCTTCTCTGCGTGCCGCTGCAAATCGCCTTGTACTACGTGCCCGGCAGCATTCGAGAAGGCGCCATGGTGGCTTTTCTCGTATCGGTACCTTTCTTGTATGGCTGGCAAGTGACAAGAGACAGGCTTCGCGAGAGCCGGCGCACGGAAAAGGTGCGCATTCCCCTTCGCTTCATCGCCACGTTGCTCATCATGGGAATAGCGTTGGGGACATTGCAGGGCATCTTCACCATCACCGTTGCCGCCGATGGCCACAGCCTCATGAATCCGCTCTCGACGCTGGGATTTCTCCTGGCGGCCCTGGCGGCCGGCGTCACCATGACGGGCAACCGATTCGACTACAACCATCTTATCTACCAGATGGGCATCCCCATCCTCGCCTGCGGGTTCATCTTCGCCGCGCTCGGCGGAAACCAGTTCGTAGCCTTCGTCATCTGCCTGATGGGATACTACGCCACCTTCGTGGTGCTTTGGGTATTGGGCGCCTACCTCACGGCCGAGTCCCCTTCCATGGTGAAATGGTTGTTCGCGCTCATGGGCGCTGTCATGGCGCTCGGGCAGGCGTTGGGGCTCATCGCCGTCGACACGCAGATGGTCGGGCTGGTTCGGGAGGACTCCATACTCATTGGCACTTTTCTTCTGCTTGCGTGCCTGTTCCTCGTGGGAGACCGCTCGCCCTACGAGAGCTGGGGCATCGTGCACCCGACCCACAGCGCAACCCTGAACGACCTTTCGCAGGCATGTCAGATCCTGGCCGCCGAGACCCACATGACCAACCGCGAGCGCGACATTTTGCCGCTTCTCGCCCAGGGCCGCAACCGCAAGGTGATCGCCGAGACGCTGGTGCTTTCGGAGAACACCGTGAAGACGCACATATCGAACCTGTACGCGAAGGCCGGTGCGCACACCCAGCAAGAGCTGATTGATCTGGCGCAGCAGCGCGCAGAAGAGGGCTCCGGAAATCGTTAGACGCCGCTTGAGGCTACAGCTTGGCGACCGCCGAGACCGTTTTGCTGGGATCGGCAGAGTTTTCCACGTAGGTGTTGAAGTCCGACGTATTCACATAGACCAGATCATGATAAGCGCTCACCGCGTCAATGCCCAGCCCGATCTCAGGCGCTGCGGCGGCATGGGCCCACGCGAAGCGGTCGCGCTGAGCTTCCTTGCGTGCGAACATGAGCGGCAGGTACTCCTCGTAGCCGTAGCTGACGAGGCGCTCGCGGGCGCGTCCGAGCAGCTCGGCCATCTCTCCGCGCGCAGCCCCGTCGTCGCCATCAGGCTGCACCTCGCCTAACGGGACGAGCCTGAAATGCGCCACATCGACATCGGCCAGCGAGCGCAGGGTGCGCATGAGCGAGGGGGTCGTCTGTCCGGGAATGCCCACAACAATGCGCACACCGACGTTGTTCAGGTGAAACTTGTCGAAGAAGAGCAACGCATTTTGAATGCATACGGCGTCGAAGGGGCGGTTGAGTGCGATGAGCTCAGGGGGCTCGAGACTGTCGACAAGCAGCTCAACGCGGTTGATGGCACCCTGCCAGCCCGTGAGAGACGGCACACCGATGGTGTGGGGAAGCGCCACCAGCGTGGTCTCGCAGCCCAGCTCGCAGCAGAAGGCGCCCTTGATTCCATGGGCAAGTCGGCCCAGACGGCCGGGGCTCATGATGGACGGCATCGGGCCATCGATGCGGATGGCCCTGATGCTGAGATCGTCCGCGTCGGCCGCCACCGCTTCGACCTCTCGCTCCAGGGCGTCCAAATAGCTCTCACGCGCCCGTCGATCGCCCGTGAGAACATGCCCGAAGACGCCGGTGGCGCCCTCGGTCACAAACGGAATGTCGACACGGATGATCGCACTCGCCGATTCGCCGGCGATCGTTTTGCTTGGGGCGTTCGTTTTCTGCTCGGCCATGGTATCCCGACCTTTCGCTTTCCAGGGCCAGCCAATCATTGCAGGACGGCCACCGATCGTTCGACTTCAACCATACGCCAAGCACGGTTCAACGCCCTCACCCGAGACGGGTGAACTCCCGCGAAACACCGAGAAACAGCCGCAACGCGGGGGAGGGCCCGAAGCCGCTAGCTGCGGACGCGGGAGACGGCCTCGTGCCAGGCGGCGAGGCGGGCGGCGCGCATCGGCTCGTCGAAGGTGGGCAGGAAGCGGTCTTCGCCCTCGCGCAGGGCCGCCAGCTCCTCGGTGCTTTTCCAGAAGCCCGTGGAAAGACCGGCCAGGTAGGCGGCACCGAGAGCGGTGGTCTCGGCGTTGTCGGGGCGGCGCAGGGGCGCGCCGAGCATGTCGGCTTGGAACTGCATGAGGAAGTCGTTGGCCGCCGCTCCCCCATCGACGTTCAGCACCGAAAGCGGCATGCGCGCGTCCTCGGCCATGGCGCGGGCCAAATCGCACACCTGGTAGGCGATCGACTCCAACGCTGCCCGCACGATGTGGGCGCGCCCGGCGCCGCGGGTGAGACCCAAAATGGCACCGCGGGCGTCGGCATCCCACCAGGGGGCGCCCAGGCCCGTGAACGCGGGCACGACGAAGACGCCGTCGGTCGTGGCCACACTGCGAGCGATGGCGTCGGTTTCGGCGACGCTGTCGATGATGCCGAGCTCGTCGCGGAGCCACTGGATGAGGGCGCCGGCCATGAACACACTGCCCTCGAGCGCGTACTCGGTGTCCCCCGCGTTGGGGGCCGAGGCCGCCACCGTGGTCACGAGCCCGTGCTCACTCGCGCAGGCCTCGTGCCCGGTGTGCATGAGCAGAAAGCAGCCGGTGCCGTAGGTGTTCTTCGCCTGGCCCGCATGGAAGCAGCACTGGCCGAAGAGCGCCGCCTGCTGGTCGCCCGCCACGCCGCAGATGGGAATGCCCTGGACGAGCCCCGGGTTCGCCGTCACGCCGAAGTTGCCGGAAGAGGGGCGCACCTCGGGAAGAATGGCCTCGGGAATGCCGAAGAGCTTTAGCAGGAAGGAATCCCAGCGCCTCTCGTGGATGTTGTAGAGCATGGTACGGCTGGCGTTGGTCACATCCGTCGCATGCACGGCCCCGTCGGTGAGCTTCCAAATGAGCCAGCTGTCCACGGTGCCGAAGCAGAGCTCCCCCGCCTCGGCGCGGGCGCGGGCGCCGGGCACCTCGCCCAAGATCCAGGCGAGCTTGCTGGCGGAGAAGTAGGCGTCGGGCACGAGGCCCGTGCGCGCCGTGATCTCGGCCGCGGTAGCCGGGTCGCTCGCGATGGCCTCCACCATGGGCGCCGTGCGGCGGCACTGCCAGACGATGGCGTTCATGATGGGCTCGCCGGTGGCGCGGTCCCACACGATGGTGGTCTCGCGCTGGTTGGTGATGCCGATGGAATCGATCTCGGCGGTGTCCACGTTCGCGGACATGATGAGCTCGGCGAGCGCGCCCAGCTGCGAGGAGAGAATGTCTTGCGGGTCGTGCTCGACCCAGCCGGGCTGCGGGTATATCTGCGGGAACGGGCGCTGAACCGAGGCGACGGGGCGGCCGGCGCGGTCGATGAGCATGGCGCGGGAAGAGGTGGTGCCCGCATCGAGCGCTATGACGTATTTTTTCATGTTCGTTTCTCCTCTTCTCGCTTTCTTGTCGGAGCTCCCCGGGGGCGGGATGCGGGGTGCCGCTCAGTCGCTCAGACAGTCCTCGCTGGTATCGAAGGCGTCAGGGCTCATCTTTCCCAGTATCGCTGCGCCTTCGATACCATCTGCGGAACTCGCTTGGTGAGCGGCACCCCGCATCCCGCTTCGCTCAACCTTGGCTGAGTAGGCGCGAGATGCGGGGCGTGCCTCCCGCGCGCAGTTCATTGAAGTGCATGGGGGAAAGTCCGAGGCCCTCGAAGGGACCTGCACTTCAATGCTGTTTGAGCACGGGAGGTATGCCCCGCAGCTCGCGCCGGACAGGTCAGGGGAGCCGTCGCGTCGGCGTTACGCGGACGATGGCACCGACGGTCGTGCGGTTCTCAAGTTCGCGCACGCTATCGGCAAGGAGGCTCAAACGCGCGTGCAGGTCTTCCACTTCTTCCTCGCGCTCATCCAGCCGGCTCTGCAGATCAAGGATGCGCGTGACGCCGGCGAGGTTGATGCCCTCGCTCGTCAGCTCGTTGATCAGATTGAGCCGATCGATATCGGCCTGGGAGTACATGCGCGTGTTGCCACTAGTGCGTCGCGGCGTGACCAGACCCTTCTGCTCGTAGGAACGCAGGGTCTGCGGGTGCACGCCCGCCAGTTCCGCGGCAATGCTGATCATGTACAGCGGCCGGTTCTTGTCGTCTAGGCCCATGGGCGCTTCTCCTCTCCCGTCGCGGCGAGGAAGTCCTCCATGGCCTTTTTCTGCTCGTCGTTCATGTCCGTGGGCACTTCAACGTGAATCTGAATCTTCAAGTTGCCGAACTGCCCCTTGTTCTTCAGATCGGGCGCTCCTTTGCCTTTAATGGTGAGCACTTTGCCGTCTTGCGTGCCAGCGGGCACCTTCACCTTGATCTTTTTGCCGTCGGGTGTGGGCACCACGATGGAAGCGCCGAGCGCCGCCTCCGCCACATTGATCGGCAAATCAACCGTCACATCGGCCTTATCGCGACCGAAGTAGGGATGCGCGTCAATCTTAGTGGTGATGAGCAAATCGCCCGCCGCACCACCGTTTTCGCCAGGAGCTCCCTGGCCCTTCAGGCGCACGCGGCCGCCATCGACAGCACCGGCGGGCACCTTCACCGTGTGGGTGTCGGACTCGCTCTTGCCGGGAATGCGCACGGTGATGCGCTTCTCCGTGCCGTTGAACGCTTCGTCGAACGTCACGTTCAACGTCACGTTCATATCCTGACCGCGACGAGGCTGAGGCTGACCGCCAAAACCGCCGCCGAAGTCCCAGTTGCCCCCAAACGCACCTTCACCGTGGCGAATGCTCTCCAGAATGTCGGCCCAACTGCCGCCGAAGCCGCCGGCCCCGCCGCCACCGAAGATATCCTCGACGTTGAAGCCTTGGCCGCCGCCCCATCCCTGGGGGATCTGGTTCTCGTTCGCCGTGCCGTACTGGTCGTAAAGCGCGCGCTTCTTCTCGTCGCTTAAGACTTCGTAGGCCTCGTTCAGCTCTTTGAACTTGGCCTCGTCGCCGCCGGCATCGGGATGATGCTTGCGAGCGAGCTTGCGAAACGCCTTCTTTATCTCATCGGCCGTGGCGGTGCGCGGAACGCCTAGCGTTTTGTAATAATCGGGCGTAGACGCCATTCGTTCCACCTCCATTACCTTAGTTAGTTACTTAGAATTGCTCTTTCAAGCACGAGGGCGGCCAAGCTGCGGCCGCCCTCGTTTATCTTACTCTTCTTCGGGCTTTTCCCTCTTGGGGCCGCCCGTGGTGATCGTCACCATAGCAGGCCTGATTACCTTGGTACCCATTTTGTATCCGGGTTGGTAAACCTGCGCGACCGTTTCATCGGGAACGCTCGGATCGTCCACCGTACCCACGGCCTGGCACTCAAGGGCGTCGAATGCCTCACCGGCGGGGCTGATCACGACCAGGCCTCCCTTGGCCAGCGTATCGGACAGCTTGGCCTGCACGGCCTTCACGCCGCCCAGCAAGCCGGTCTCGCCGTTGGTCTCGGCGTAGTCCACCGTGCGGGCGAAGTCGTCGAGCACCGGGATAAGGCTCTCCATGAGCTTCTCCGTGGCGCGGACCTTCTCGGCCTCGCGCTGCTCGGTCATGCGCCGGCGGTAGGTGTCCCACTCGGCGTGCAGGCGCACGTACTTGTCCTGCCAATCGGCGGCCTCGGCCTTGGCGGCGGCCAGCTCCTCGGATTCCTCGATCGCACTCGCCACCGCTTCAGCGGCGGCCTGCTCGAGCTCGGCATCCAGCTCGCCGGCCTCGTTGGCCTCGATCACCTCGGCGTCGGCAACCACCTCGGCCGCGCGGGCGTCGTCGGCGGAGGCGGTGGCCGCCACATCGGCGGCCACGTCCTGAGGAGTAGAAGAGGTGACCTGGTCCTTCTCGGGCTCAGTCATCGTTCTTACTTCCCTTCGTTCTCGTCATCGACGACCTCGTAGTCGGCCTCGATGGTGTCATCGGCCGGAGCCGTCTCGGCAGCGGCGGCCTGGGCGCCGGCGGCTGCGCCCTCGGTGGAGTACACGACCTCGGCGAGCTTGTAGCCGGCCTGCTGGATCTTCTCGGTGGCCGCCTTGATGGCGTCGATGTCGGTGCCCTCAAGCGCGCTCTTGGTTTCGGCGATGGCCTCCTCGGCCTGGGTCTTGGCGTCGGCCGGCACCTTGTCGCCCAGCTCGTCCAGCGTCTGCTGGGTGGCGTTCACCAGAGCGTCGGCGTTGTTGCGCACCTCGGCCTCTTCCTTGCGAGCGGCGTCCTCTTCGGCGTGCTGCTCGGCGTCCTTCACCATGCGGTCCACTTCGTCGTCGGACAGGGCCGTGGAGCCGGAAATGGTGATCTGCTGCTGCTTGCCGGTGCCGAGGTCCTTAGCGGACACGTTCACGATGCCGTTGGCGTCGATGTCGAAGGTGACCTCAATTTGCGGCACACCGCGACGGGCAGCCGGAATGCCGGTCAGCTGGAAGCGGCCCAGCGTCTTGTTGCCCGCGGCCATCTCGCGCTCGCCCTGCAGGACGTGCACCTCGACGGAGGTCTGGTTGTCGGCCGCCGTGGAGTAGATCTCGGTCTTGCGGGTCGGGATGGTGGTGTTGCGCTCGATCATCTTGGTCATCACGCCGCCCATGGTTTCAACGCCGAGGGACAGCGGGGTGACGTCGAGCAGCAGGATGCCCTGCACGTCGCCGGCGAGCACGCCGCCCTGAACAGCGGCGCCCATGGCCACAACCTCGTCCGGATTCACGGACATGTTCGGGGCCTTGCCGGTGAGCTGCTTCACGAGCTCCTGCACGGCCGGCATACGGGTGGAACCGCCAACGAGAATGACCTCGTCAACTTCGCCCATCTTCAGGCCGGCGTCCTTCAGCGCCTGCTCCACCGGCTTCTTGCAGCGGTCGAGCAGATCCTTGGTGATGCGCTCGAACTCGGCGCGGGTCAGCGTGTAGTCAAGATGCTTCGGGCCGGAGGCGTCGGCGGTGATGAAGGGCAGGTTGATGTTGGTCTGCGTGGTGGAGGACAGCTCCATCTTCGCCTTCTCGGCCGCTTCCTTCAGACGCTGCAGGGCCATGGGGTCCTTACGCAAATCGATGCCGTTCTCGGCCTGGAACTTGTCGGCCATCCAGTCGATGATGCGCTGATCCCAGTCGTCGCCGCCCAGGTGGTTGTCGCCAGCGGTGGAGGCTACCTCGAACACGCCATCGCCAAGCTCGAGCACGGACACGTCGAAGGTGCCGCCGCCCAGGTCGAAGACGAGGATCTTCTCGTCATGGTCGACCTTGTCGAGGCCGTAAGCCAAAGCCGCAGCCGTCGGCTCGTTGATGATGCGCAGCACCTCGAGGCCAGCGATCTTGCCAGCGTCCTTGGTGGCCTGACGCTGAGCGTCGTTGAAGTAAGCCGGCACGGTGATGACGGCCTGGGTGATGGGCTGGCCCACCTGCTTCTCCGCATCGGTCTTCAGCTTCTGAAGCACCATGGCGGAAATCTCCTCGGGGGTGTAGTCCTTGCCGTCGACATCGATGACCGCGCGGCCGTCCTTGCCCTTCTGGACCTTGTAGCTGACGGTCTTCTGCTCTTCGGGAGTCTCGTCGTAGGAGCGGCCGATGAAGCGCTTCACGGAAGAGACGGTGTTCTCAGGATTGGTGACCGCCTGGTTCTTCGCGGCCTTGCCGACGACGCGCTCGCCGTCCTTGCGGAAGCCCTCCACAGACGGGGTGGTGCGATCGCCCTCGGCGTTCACCAGAATTTCGGGCTCGGAGCCCTCCATGACGGCCATGGCGGAGTTCGTCGTGCCCAAGTCGATGCCAAGAATCTTAGCCATTGTGTACTGCCTCGCTTTCACAGTTTCACGTATAGATGAATGATGTTGAGATGCACTATAAAACCTTAGTCTGGTGCTGTCAAGTTTTCTCAACAACATTCAGTGAGACAAGCTCACTTCCCAGCACAATACGCGCCGAAATATGGTGCAGGCACGACACGGAGCTTCTGTTGCCAAACTAAAACAATGCTGTTATCAGGGGGAATTCAAAGAAATTGAGCGCGTGCCTCTTCACTTTCCTAAGCGCCTCTCGTGAAGCGATATATGAACGATTTATGTCTATGAGTCGATCGCTCATTGCAAAACGAGCCCGGCATTCCCTTCTTCTCGCCGTCGAACAGAGAGCAGCTGTTTATATATAATGTAATGCGACGGTACTGCCAGGGTAAGAGAGGCCACTATGCTCCCATCCGAATCTTCGCTTCCTATCGCGCGCCGGGCCACTTGGCGTGACACGGAATGCCTCGAGCTGGTCTGCGGCATCGCCAACGCCGGTGGAGGTCGCCTCATCCTGGACGCCGACGTAGACAGCCGCGGCGCCGTGAAGCGACGCACGAGCCGCCTCATGAAAACCATTCCCGGGCTTATCGCGCAATCGCTCAACCTCACCTGCGCGGTGGAATTGGTGCTCGACAGCGGTCGTTTCTGTTTGGAGGTGGTTATTCCGCCGGCCAATGACCCTATCAGCTTCCGCGGTATTTTCTTCTTCTACAAAGATGGCGAGAACCACATCCTTGACGATGAGGCACTCGATCGACTCATGCAGCGCGATATGGAGGCCGACGTCAAGCGAGAGCAGCGTCCCGTGGTGCAGGCCAGCTTGGACGACTTGAACATGGGCCTCGTCACGCGCTTCACCGGCGCGGCCCGCGATACCGATCTCACGGTCGACCTTGACGAGGCCTCGGCCATCGAGCAGACGCTGCGCCATGCGGGCCTCATGACCGGCGTCGGCACCCCCACCAATGCCGGCGTCCTTTTGCTGCATAACCGGCCGCACCAGTACATCCCCGGCGCCACGGTGCGCATCGGGTTTTTTGGAAGTCACGGCGGCACGCCCATCTACGAGGACGAGGTCTTCGGTTCCCTCATCGAGCAAGTGCACTCAACCGTCGAGCTGCTCTTTGAGAAGTACCTACCGGAAGAGGAGCCGGCCCCGCGCGGCACCTACCGTCTCGGCACCGCCGGTGGCCATGGTCGACCGCCTCGGGATGCGGTGCACGAAGCCGTGCTCAACGCGCTCGCCCATAAGAACTACGACAGCGGCGCCCCCGTGCAGGTGAGCGTGTTCACCGACCGCCTCTGCATCGACAACGTGGGCCGACCGCCCCGCACCTGGACCGTGGGCGCGCTCCTCGGACGCCACACATCGCGGCCCAACAACCCCAATTTCGTGGCGGCCCTGCGCTCGCTCGGCATCATCGACGGCTGGGGCAACGGGGTCTCGCGCATCCGCATGAGCTGCATGGAAGCCGGCACGCCCGAGCCCATCTTCGAACTGCGCGATGACGAGACCATGGTGTGCTTCCCCATGGATTCCGACAGCCTTTTGACCGCCTCGATAACGCACGCGAACGCCATCAACGCCGCACCGGTAGCCCGAGCTGACCTACCCGAAGTGCAGCAGACGGCGCGAGCCCGGGCGACCCAGCAGGACACGAGCCTCACGCTGAATGACGAGAAAGTGCTCGCCATGCTCGATATCGACGGGCGCCTTACCGCACCGCGCATTGCCAAGAACCTCAACATCAGCGAGAGCACGGTACGACGCAGCTTCCGTCGTCTGCGCGACTTGGGGCTCATCGATCGCGTCGGCTCGGACAAGTCGGAGTTCTGGCAGGTTCAGTAACCCGTCGCACCCTTCTTCGAACCTGCTCAATCAGATCTGAAGACAAGACTGCCCGCACGTCCTGATCCGTGCGGGCAGTCCATGGAGTTGGCCGCCGGTCGCGCGTCCTGATCCGTGCGACTCGTCGGCCTCTGCGGCCGCTTGCGCCCTTAGGCCTTATGGGCGACTCGGGCCGCGCGAGTATCTTCAGTCTCGGTTGCAACCGTGCTGGTAAGCGAGTTGTTGAAGTCGTCAATCCTGCGGGCGTAACCGAGGCGGTTCGCCACTACCACGGCAGCGTAGCCCACCGTAAGCAGAACGCCAATGAGCATCACCCAGTGCACCCAGCAGTGGGGCTCGTCGAAGGCGCCCAGAGCCGTGGCGTCGTCCTCGATGACCTCGCAGCCGACACGCGTCACCGTGGGCTCCTCGCTATCGAAGGAGACGCCTGCGGCCATGGGGACGTCCTCGTCGAGAATGATGCCCGCCACGGCCCCGAACTGCTCGGCCACGGCAGCGGCGCGCTGGCTTCCGACCATCGTCGTCACCACGCCGGCAATGGCATCAGCCGGAGTCGTGGCCCCCGCCGGCATGCCCGCGCCCAAGCTCGAACGCGGCGGCAAGAGCGGATTGCGCGGCGGCACCACCGTGGAGCCGGCCGGGCCGATGGTGAAGGTACCGGGAACAACCTGCACGTCGTAATTGGTATTGCGCAGGTAGTTGGCCGTCAGCACCTCCGGATAGAAGCCAACCTCCTCGGTATCGTTGGTACGCACGAAGGAGATGGCGCCCAAGTCGCTCGGCTGCACGAGATGCCCTTCCACAATGGCGCCCGTGAACTCAGGATCCGCGGTGGAAGCGATCTTGTAGGAGTCCTCCACGGCGATGGTCACCGGACGCGGCAGGATCTTCATGTCGATGGAGCCGGACAGGGTGCCATGGTCGGCGCATTCCACCGTGTAGTTGATGGTGCGGTTGCCGGCGTTGGTGTAGGCGGTCGGCCCGTCGAAGCTGATCGTTGCCTTCTCGGCTTCCTCAGCCGCCACCTCGTAGCTGATGGAATGCTCGGCGCCGTCGTAAACGCCCACGTAGCCTTCCACCTTAACGGGACAGGCGGAGCTGACCACGCGGATAGTGCCCAGATCGGCTGCCACCGTGTAATTAGCTTCCTTGGCCGTGTAGCCATTGGTGCCATCGGCCCACGTGAGCTCGAAGCCGTTCTCCACCTCGTCGCCCACCTGGGAGGCCGCGCCCGTCGCACGATACCCGATCGTCTCGCCATTCTGCAGACCTGTCACCGCAATGCCAGCGCTTGTGGCGGTGTTACCGTCGAAGGGATAAATGAGCGAGCTCGTCGTCACCGTCAGCGTCGCCGGCTCAATGACCACCGAAACGCCCGTGATACGGCTCAACTCCTTGCCCTTGGCATCGCAGATGACCACGGTGAGATTCTCGGCCGTATCAGCCACGTCCTTGGCAAAACGCTGGGAGTTCTCAATGGGGCTTCCATCGGCCGCCAGCAGCGTCAGCGTTTCGCCGTCCTTCATCTTCAGCGCGCTCGGCAGCGCAATGCCGCGCTCGCGTCCGTTGTAGGTACCCCGGAAGGAGAACGCCGCGGCATCCAGGCCGCGCACGTCCAGCTTCCACTGAGCGTAGTAGGTCGTGGTGCCCGCAGCGAAGGTCGCCGGGAAAGCCGCTACGACATCGCCCGTGCCGTCGGCCTTGGTGTTCCAGCCGGCAAACACATACCCTTCGCGGGCATAGCCCGTGCCTTCGGGGAAGGTGCCCGGCACGTTGCTGTCGGTCACGCCCTCAACGCCGGTCTGGGAGCCGGTGGCATCGCTGGCGTTGCGATCGAAGAGGATGGCGGCACGGTTGGCCGTCCATTTTGCGTAGAAGGTGGTCTCGCCAGCCGGGAAGGCCTTCGGCAGCACCGCCAGTGCGTCGCCTTCGAAGTCCTTGTTGTCGTACCAGCCCGCAAACGTGTAGCCCTCGCGCACGGGGGTCGGCAGCGCGGCATCCACGACCCCGTCGGTTACGCCTGTAAGGGTCTCGACGGCCGAGTCACGGTCGGACTTGAAGACGATGGAGGCCGACAGCGCCTCGTACTGGGCCACCACAGTGAGCGCGGTCTCAACGGGACGCGTGAAGTAGCTATCGGCGGAGCTATCGCCCACAGTCCACCCCGTGAACTTGTACCCGGCATGGGGGGGTCACGCCGGGGCACGTCGGGAAATCGGAGCCCTTCAGCAGGTGGTACTCAACGGCCCCGGGGGTCGCGAGGGCCACGTCATCGGCGCCTTTAAGCGACAGCTCGCCATGGGCGCCCGCCTCGAAGCGAATGCCCAAGCGCTTCTGCAGGTACACCTTGAACGTGAGGGGGGAACCCGCCTCGTAGGTAACCTGCATAGTGGTGCGTTCCTCATCGAGCGCGTAACGCTGCGCCTTGAAGCCTTCAATGGGCTCGACGCCCAGCGTAGCGTCGGCCTTCCCGGGCTCCAGGAAGGACAGATCGTATCCCGCCGTGGTCTTCCCGATGGCGCGCTCGGGGATGTCGTAAAGCGAACCCTCCCGCACGTTCTGCAATATGGAGGCATAGGAGCGCACCGGCCTCGCCGGATAGGCGCCGTCATCGTCCATGACGTAGTATTCGACAAAGTAGGGAACCGTATCAATGGAGGTAGCATGGTTGTAGTCGAAGCGCGCTTCGAAAACGGTGTCGGCGCACTTCCCGTCTGCCCAGTTGAGGTACTTGGCAGCCACTTCGGGAGTCAGCTCTGGATTGCTCGAAACCAGCTGCCACGATTCAGCCTGGCCGTCTTCCCCCTGCGTCACCTTGAACCAACCGGCGAAGACGTAGTACTCCGGAAGCTGCGACCGAGCCACCGCTCCCTTGAGCCCCTCGGCATGCGAGCCCACCAGGTTGCGGTCGACGATCTCGCAACCCTCAGAAGCAAGGGAATTTCGCTGGGAAAGCACGCCCACGCCATAAGTACGATAGGTCACCGTGTAGTACTGATCGGGATCTTCCACATACTGGGCGTACAGGGTCATGGTGCCGCCGGCGAAACGGTCGGGCAGCGCGGTGAGCAGCGGGCCGGAGCCATCAGCGTCGGTGCACCATCCCACGAACTTGTAGCCAGCGCGCACCGGCGTGGAAGCCGCCGCATGGTCGACCAACGCGCTGGTTTCACCCTCAAGGGTGATCGTCTGGGCGCCGCCGCCGAAAGAACCGCCGACGGCGTCCAGCACGATAGAGGAGGGAGAGGCTTTCCACGATGCCGTGTATGCAACGCTATCGGCACCCATCACCAGGCCAACGCCAGCCGCGAAGAGGCTTCCCGTGCTCTGGTTGGTCCACCCGAGGAACTCGTAGCCGAAGCGGCTCGGCGCCTCGGGGAGCCAGTACGTGCCGCCCTCATCGGCCTGGAACGTCTTGGTAGGAGCGCCGTCGCCAAAGACCCCGCCGTTGGCGTCGAACGTCGCTTCGGATGCCTCCTGGGAGAGGTAGCGCGCGTAGAACGTGGCCGACTCGTGCCCGTCGTAGGAGGCACCGGCGCGCTGACGATAGCGGCCGTCCTCATACCAGCCGTCGAAGTAGTAGGTCACGCCGTTTTCGCTCATATGCTGCTTGGCCTGATAGGTGGCACCGTCCACGGTAATGAGCGTCTGATCGTCGGCCTCGAAGTTATAGCCGGGAAGCGCGATAGCCGGATCGCCCGTGCGATGCAGCACTCCGTGGGTGAGCAGGCCCGTAGGCGTGGCCACCTTGTACGTAACCGTGAACAGGTCGGCGGTCTGGATATGCATCTGCACATAGACGCGCACGGCAGAGGCAGGCTGCAGCGGATTGCCGTCGTAATCGCTGCACGAGGCCTTGCCGTCGATGCGAACGACCTCGTAGGAGTATCCCGTGATGTCGCTGTACTTTATCTTGGAGCGGTTCTCGTCGAGGCTACCGTTGTAGTAGGCAGCTAGGCCGAGGCCCACTTCCCGCGCCGAGGGACCGGAGACGACAAGCTCGTTCAGATTCACAACCTTGTTGCGGATCTCGTTGCCGTTGGCATCCTTGCTGAGAGGCAGCACCGTGCCATTGAGCAGGGCGCTGTGTCCGTCATAGCCCGAGGGCAGTTGCACGGCGCCCGACCCTAGGAACGTAGCGCCGCTCATGTCGCTGCCAGCTGCCACCGCGGCACCGCCGTTCAAACCATTCTCGGAGGGCGGCAGGAAGTAGAAGTAGGCAAGCTGGGGGCCTTCGGCGTCTTCGGTCAGAGCCGGACGCACCGTGACGTTGATCGTAACCTCGCCGCAGCGCACCACCGCGTCTCCCGGAGCGACCGCTGTCACCTTGCCCGTGGTGGCAACCTCGGCCACAGCCGGGTTTTCGGAAGCCCACGTGCCGCCAGAAGAGGCAAACGGTGCAGATCGCGAACCTCGCCCACATACAGGGTGAGCTGATGCTCGTTGTCCGAGTCATCGACGGGCTTGTTAGCGGCGGGCTCGGACGGCGCAGGCTGCTCCGGAGCGTCCACGTCAGCGTCAGTGCCTGTACCGGCATCGCCGTTATCGGTGCCAGGCAATTCACCTTCTTTTCCGGAACCGTTGCCGTTTTCAGCGTTGTCGCCATCGCCTTCATCGATGTTCTCATCACCCGTAATTACGGGCTGCTCAGGATTGGTCGGATCGGCAGGCTCGCTCGGCTCATCGCCCTCCTTTTCGGACGTCGGCATGGCGAACGCAAAGGGAGCATTGAGCAACTCGGTGGAGAACGTGAGAGCGTTGGGATTGATATCGCCCTGAGTCGTAAGGGGCTTTTCCAGCGTTATTTCAGTGACCGTTTCGGGGCCATCAATGCGGTACGCCTTCATTTCGCCCGCAAACGTGCCGCGCCACGTCACGGTAACGCGGTAATCTATGCCAGAAAGCGTGAGCGGGTCGCCCGACTCGTCAACAAGGCCGAGGCGATAGATGCGGTACAGCCCGTACCCCTCTTCCAGGGCCTTCTCCATGGCGGTCTTGCCTTCGTCGTTTTCCGCCACATCAACCGTCAGCCGCGCTCCTTCGGGAAGCGCGCCCGCAGCGGTCAGCTTCACCGTCACATCATCGGTATCGACGATCAGGGCAGCCGCATCGTTTTGCAGGCCATCGGACGTCGAGGAATCGAGGGAGCCGTCGTCCTTCTGGCCGGGCGTCTCGCTGGCGCCATCATTCGTCGGCGTCGAAACGCTCTCGGACGTCTTCTCCGGATCATTTTCAAGCGGCATTTGCTCCGTCGTCTTCTCGCCCACTTCGCCATCGAAGCCTTCGACGGCCAGCGCAGCATCGGCAAACACCGAGACGTTCAGGAACGAGAGCGCCATAAGCAGAGAGAGCGCGACCGCCACGATCTTTCCCTCGAGGCAGTTACGCGCGTCGGCGAGTCGCTGTATTGTGTTCATTTCCACCAACTTCTCCTTAACCCTGGCGGCTTTTTCGCCGCCTTGCATCCTCACATTTCGGGCTGTGAGTGCGATACCGAAAACACCGGCGATACGCGTAATGCAGAGTGATTTCAATATCGATGAGAATTCTACGCAGCTTTAAAGAGGGAAGCCGCTTTTTGCGGCAAGTTGGATCGTGTCCCCAACGTTGGTGTAAGCGTCGTTTCTCCCAATGCGCGAAGAACGGCCATCGCCTAGAATCTTCAATTGTCGAGATTGATGGATTCAACAGAAAGGCAATGGCCGCAATGGACAGTTTAGATCAGCGGGCGCCCGAGTGCGCCGAGATTCCCAGATTCGATGACGGCATGGTCAACATCCAGGAGCTAATCAGGATCATGGCCGAGTCGCTCGTCAATGAGATAATGGACGCGCAGGCCGAGGACGCCTGCGCGGACGGCAACCGGCGCAACGGCTACCGCGAGCGCGCGCTGGTCACCAGTGTGGGGACGATAAACCTGCGCATCCCCAAGCTGCGCCGGGGAAGCTACTTCCCCGAGGACCTGCTCACTCGCTACTCGCGGGTCGATCGGGCCGTTGTCGCCGCGGTATCGGAAATGGTGACCTGCGGCGTTTCCACGAGGAAGGTGGAGCGCGTGGCCGCGTCCCTGGGCATCGACCGCATGAGCGCCTCGCAGGTGTCGAGGATATGCGAGTCTCTTGACGATGTCGTGGCCGACCTGCAGGAGCGGGACCTGTCCGGCACATCCTTCCCCTATATCTGGGTCGACGCCACCTACGTCAAGTGCCGCGACGGCGGCCACGTGTCCTCATGCGCGCTCGTCACGGCGATCGGCGCGGGCGCCGACGGCTACCGGCGCCTGCTCGGCCTGGACGCGATCGACACCGAGTCCTACGCCGGGTGGCTGGCGTTTCTGCGCTCCCTGCGGGAGCGCGGCGCCTCCGGCGTCCTCTGCGTGACGTCCGACGCCCACGAGGGGCTGAGGCGCGCGATCGAGGAGGTCTTCCCCGGCGCCGCGTGGCAGCGCTGCATCGTGCACCTCATGCGCAACGCGGCGTCGTGCGCGCCGACCAGGCAGAAGAGGGCGGCGGTGCTGGCGATTCTGCACGCGGTCTTCGACGAGCGGGACCCCGCCCTCGTGCGCGAGCTGTACCATCTGGCCTGCGGGGAGATCGCCGGCATATGCCCGAGGGCGGCAGGGCTGCTCGAGGATGCCGAGGCGGACGCCCTGGCCTACCTGGACTTCCCCTATGCGCACCACAGGCGCATCCGCACCAACAACGTCCAGGAGCGGGCCAACCGCGAGCTCAAGCGCCGCAGCCGCGTGGTGCAGGTCTTCCCGTCCAGGAAATCGCTGATCAGGATGCTGGGCGCCGTGTTCTCCGAAATGGACGAGGACTGGGCGTCGAGAAGGTGGTTCACAGAGGAATCCATAGCTTTGGCCGTATCTTCGGCGAAGTCGGCCGCACCGGCGCCGTCCTACGACGGCACCGCCGGAGAACACGCCAGGCGCATCATGGAAGTTGTGGTCGCCGACAACCCGATCGGAAGGAGAGCGGCGTAAATGATGGTATAGAATACAGACCAGATTCTAGGCGCCTACACCAACGTTTGGGACGCTACCGCAAGTTGATAGGATATTGATAGAGTAATGACATTGCATTTGATACGAATTTGTCATTCTTCTGTTCTGAAATGGAAACGACAGGCAAGAAAAAGCGGCCGAAGCCGCCATAAAGAAAGTCGTTCAGAGAAATTTGCTAAACGGCGCCGCGAACCAGAGAGGCCAATTCATTGCGATCATGGAACTCCCTGGGGCGATCGGGGCGTGAAACCTCCACGACATCGCCCTCCCAGGTGGCTCCCGCGTCACCGAACTTCGAGGAATGCACGATGCGCTGGAAGCGCACCCGTGAGTTGGCAGGCAGCTCGGCTAATTCGAACCCATAGGTAAGGTTCGAGAGAATCGCCTGCAACGCGTCGACCACCTCGTCATCGGGGCTCAGACGCACCACTCCCATCTCGCTGTTGTAGAGCAGCCCCGGCGCAACGAAGATTGTGCGGATCCGTTCCTGACGCTTCTTTTCGGCCCAGTGAATGGCAACGCAGGCAGCGGCAATAACGACCCACCAGACAACCGTCACCACAATATCGAGGGGGTTGTCCACGAGATCGAACTGCAGCGCATGCCAAATCCAGAGGAAGGCAACGGAAGCCAGCAGAAGCACAGCGGCTATGATCCAGTTGCTCTTTCGCATACGACGTGACTCCTGAATGTTGCTTCTCGCGGGGTAACTCATTTTCATTTTGCCAATTTTACCCCTTTAAGGTACGACAGGCTACCTCATTTTGCGTGTTCATTTACTCAATTCGCAAGAAAGCCCGCTGCAGCAGCAACGGGCTTTCAATGGATTTCGATAAAAGAGACTCTGGAAGACTCCGCGCTCAATCGCACTTACCGGAAATTGAGAGCTAGTCCTCGACGATCTCCGGGATAGCGCCCATGGGGCACTCCTCGACGCAATCGCCACAAGCGATGCAGGCTTCCTCGTTCACGGCATCGGCAACGCCGTTGACAACCTCGAGCACTTCCTGGGGGCACGCGTCAACGCAGATGCCGCAGCCGATGCACTCGTCAGCTTCAATTACGGGATGAGACATGGGAAGCTCCTTCGTTCTCGGGTGATAATCCTCGTCTATGAAGCAGGGACTTTCCGCCCCCGGTTACTTCACTGCGCAAGATACCATGAAAGAGCCGAAGCGCAAGTAGAAATAGAAAACTTTTCAGGGGGCGGCTAAGGAGTGCGTAACGAACTAGCAGATGCGGGGGAGCTGTTCGCCGACGAGCATGTCCAAGATGCGGGTGCTACCGAAAGCGGTGCGCAGGAACACCTTGGGGCCGCGGGCCGGGTCGGCCTCGGTCACGCGCCCGATAATGGCGGCATCGGCGCCATAGGGGCTCTTCCGCATGGCGGCCAGCGCCGCCTCGGCCTCGTCAGCGGCCACCACGCAGACCATCTTGCCCTCGTTGGCCACCTGCATCACGTCGTAGCCGAGCATCTCGCAAGCGCCCAGCACGGCGTCCTTCACGGGAATGGCGTCCTCGTCCACCGTGATGTCGGTGCCAGACTGCTCGGCCAGCTCGTTCAGCGTCGAAGCAATGCCGCCGCGCGTGGGATCGCGGAAGCAACGGGTGTTCGGCGCCGCGGCCAGCACATCGGCGATGAGGTGGTTCAACGGCGCCGCGTCGCTTTCGATATTCGCCGAGAAGTTCAGCCCCTCGCGGCAGCTCATGATGGTGATGCCGTGGTCGCCCAGGGTGCCGCTCACCAGCACCGCATCACCGGGGCGGATTTGCGCGCCACCGAGGTTCACGCCCTCGGCAAGGGCGCCCACGCCGCTCGTGTTGATGTAGATGCCGTCGCCATGGCCCCGGTTCACCACCTTGGTGTCGCCGGTGACGAACCGCACGCCGGCCTCGCGCGCCGCCTCGGCCATGGAAGCGCAGATGCGGCGCAGGTCATCCATGGGAAAGCCCTCTTCCAAAATGAAGGCGCAGGAGAGGTAGAGAGGACGGGCGCCGGAGGTGGCCACGTCGTTCACGGTGCCGCACACAGCCAAACGGCCGATGTCGCCGCCGGGGAAGAAATGTGGCGTCACCACGAAGCTGTCCGTGGAATAAGCCAGTCGCTCGCCGGGCGCGAGGGCCGGCAGCACCGCCGCGTCATCGCCGCGCAGAAGCTCGTCGGTGCCGTAGGCCTCGAAGAACACCTCGTCGATGATGCGCTTCATCATGGAACCGCCGGAACCATGCCCCAGCATTACCTTCTCGTCTGCCATTACATAAACCTTCCCGTGGTGGTGAGCACCAGCTTGCCGTTCTTCACACCCTTGGTGCCCAAAATGAGGTTCGCCACGCTTTGCACGAGACCCGTTTCACCGCGCATGACGATGACTTCCAGGCACATGTGCTCGTCCACATGTACGTGCATCGTGGAGATAATCGTGTCGAAGTAGTCGTGCTGAATGGCGTGCAGCTTCTCCTGCAGATCGTTGGAGTGGTGGTCGTAAATAATGGTGAGCGTGCCCATGACAAGGCCCCCGGGCGTTGCGCACTCTTCTTCCACGAGGGCGTCGCGCACCAAATCACGCACCACTTCGCTGCGGTTCTTCGCCAGGCCGCGGCGAGCCACCAGCTGGTCGAACTCCATGAGCAGCCCCTCGGGCATGGCCACGGAGAAGCGAACGAGGTCGTTGCTCATCGGTCGCGCCGCCTAGACGCGGGCGACGGTGAAGCCGGCGGCATCCTTCGCGTCGTCTTCCATGGCCTCTTTGGCCTCGTCCAGGGCGGCGCGCACCTCGTCGAGCAGGTGCATCACATCATGCAGCTTCCCCCCCACCGTGGCGAACCCGGCGTCGGAGGCCAGGTGCCCCAGATCGTGCGCATGGCGGCGCTCGAGCTTAATGTGGTCGTCGATCTGGTCGATCATCATTTCCAGCTGGCCGGTGTTGACTCCATTGGTGCACATGGGCGCCTCCTTGGAATTTGCTACTATATACAGGAATGTTTTATCGCGAGTGCGGGCGCAGCGCAAGAGGGAGTGTGATTTCTTCCGTGAAGAGTAACATTTTTGAGGTAACGGGCGAATCGGTACTCATGCTGTACGGCAGCCACCTGACCGGCGCGCCAACCTCCACGCTGCTCGTGCTGAGCGAGACCCCCTTGGGCGACGCAGCCCTGGAGGCCCTGGAGAAGTCGGCGGCGAGCCTGGAATTCGGCGCCGCCCCGCTGGCACGGGTGGTCGTGGAAACCGACGAGGGCAAGCTGGGCGCGGAAGACGTGCGAACTATCGTGGAAGGCCTCGACCCGGTGGCCCTTGTGGCCTGCGACGCCTTCGCCGCCGAGACGCTTTCGGCCGCCTACCGCACGCCCGTGACTCTGGACGCCGACAACCGCCTGATGGGCCGCACCGCCGTCATCTTCCAAGACTTCGAGGGCATGATGAACACCCCCGCCGACAAGCAACGCGCCTGGGCCCTCCTGAAGAAACTGCGGTAGAGAGACCTTCTGAATAGTGAAATTCGATTTCACTATTATTTCACTATTTCGTATTTTAGATCCCTCATCCAGGCGGGAACTGCCATCGATATCCAATTTCGTGTACAACCTGTACGCGAAATTCCGGATTTTCATGTACAAGCTGTACACGAAATCGGAAATGCACCAAGCAACCAATTGCCCTATAGCATTTCCTCGGATGCACTCTACGGTCGCACGACCCGGTAGCTCCTTATGCGTTGCTTGACCAGCTGGGGCTCGAGGAGGCCGACCTCCGCCAAGGCGGCGCTCCAGTTGATCACCGTGCGGTTGGTCACGCCGAAGGCTCGCGCCGCATCGATGGGGGCAAACTCTTCCACGCCCTCGTCGAGAAGGTGTTCGTAGAAGGCCCGCTCCTTGGGCGACAGATGGGAGAGCGAGGCGTTCAGCTGGCTTGCGGCCGCCTCGTTGACCAGCTCGCTGGTCTTCTGGGCGTAAAGCTGCACCATGCGGAGAAAGTACTCCATCCAGATTTCCGGATGAGGCGGCCTCTCGCGCCCGCTGTAGTATAGGGCGGGAAGGCCCATCTGAAGCGACGAGTAGTACTCGTCGACGTCGTAGGCAAAGTACTCCTCGAGCGACCCCATGCCGCCGAAGCCGTAGCCGCAGAGGTCGAGGTAGTAGCCGGACATGAGCCGCGCCGTGCGGCCGTTGCCGTCCTCGAAGGGATGTATCGTCGCGATTTGGTAGTGGATGACCCCGGCCTTTACCAGAGGATGGTCGTCGGAGTCTTCCACATAGGAGAAAAGCTCGTCGAGCAGCGCCGGCACCTCTGACGCCTCGGGCGGGATGTAGTCGGGCACTCCGGTCACGCTGTCGTAGACAGCGAACAGCACTCCCGGCGGCATCGGACCGCGCAGGCCGATCTTCTCAGCGCTCGAACCGGCGACGACCGTGCGCTGAATTTCCAGGAGCAGCTCCAGAGAAAGCGACGCCTCTTGCTTCAGGCGCTCCTCCATGATCTGGAGCGCCGCATAGTAGTTCCGCACCTCTTCCTCCGGCTTGAGAAAGTGGCGATGGACGTCTTCAAGAGCCTGCTCGGCCTGCTCCTCTGTGAGAGGGTTTCCTTCGATCTTGGTGGAGGCGTAGGAGGACTTCTTCCTGGAGTTCTTGCGCATGCGGCTGGACAGCCGAGGCGGCACGCGATCGCCCTGGAATGTGGTCTTGCACTGCTCGATAGCGAGAATGCTGTTGAGCATGGGCGTCGTGAGCGAGACCGATATCACGGGCACCTCCCAAATAGTGAAATTCCAATTTCACTATTATTTCACTATTTTGGAAGGTTCGCCAGCATCATTCCAAAAAGACGGAATGCCTTTGGACTTCCGATTCCCCAGATTTCGTCTAGAAGATCGGAGCATCTCACTCGGTACCGTTGAGCGGGCGGCTCATGGTTGCGTTGCGGGGCCGGAAGCGGTATATTCGCCGTAACTCTACGTCAACGAGAGAAGGAGACCCACTATGAACGGGAAGCGATCGGGGTCGCTTCTGCGCTTCGGGCTGGCGGCGGTGCTGGCGTGCGGGCTGGTGCCCGCGGCCGCCTTCGCCACGCCGGAGGGCAAAAGCACAGAGACCCCCCCCCCATCGAGGTATTTGAGACCCTAGCGGACGACGCCGCGACCGGCGACTCGGCCGACCCGGGCGGCCCTCCCGAGCAAAGTCCCTCTCCTTCCCCTCTCGACAACCCGGCTGCGTCCGGCTCCGGAGACGCAACTCCTGAAGATGCGGCGCCCGACGGCGCCCCCGACCCCGTAGCCCAGTCCGTGGCCGCGGCGCTGCCTTTGGTGGCGGTAACCTCAGACACTGATACCGCACCGTCGGCCTCCGCTGCTCCCGCGTCGGCCGCGCCACTAGCAGACACAGAGCCCGACGTCTCTCCTCTTTCTGAAACCCCTCCCGCACCCACCGCGACGGGCCTCGTGGCCCTAAACGTCCCCAACGCCAGCACCGCCACCCACGCCCCCGACGCCGACGGCTGGGTCACCTGCGGCACCTTGCGCGTAAGGGGCGGCACCTACGGCACCGACTTCATCTACTACCCCGACATGTTCCAGTACCCTAAAGAAGATGGAACGGTGGTGAGCTACGGGTTCGTAGGTTACGGCGGCTATGCAAAGGCGGATTGCATCCTCGTGCTGACAAGCACGCCCCTCACCTTCAAAAACGCCGCGGCACCAACACCGACACCCCTGGACACGCCAACGCCGCCAAGACGTGCATTTACATCGCCCCCGGCAACCATGGGGAAATCGCTCTTGACGGAGTGAACATAAACGCTACGCCTACGTGCAACATCCCCATCAATGTCATGACCAATATCGTCGACACCGCCGATGGAACACAGGCAAAATCAGGAGCAGAGGTACGCAACCGCACCACTCTCCACATCACATTGGCCGATGGTTCTGCAAACTACCTCGCCACAGGGGTGATCAATGCACCCGGCATTCGTTGCGGAGAAGGAAGCAGCCTCATTGTGGATGATGAGGAAAGAAATGCGGACGCGAATGGCACTGAGGTGGTGCCCATTGGAGCCGTTATCAACCAAGACACTACCCTGCTAAGCGGTCGGAAAGTGGAAAAGGGAGACCCTCATACAGTTCTTGACAGCGCAAACCCCGGAAAACTGGGAGTGGCAGGCGGCGAGCAGGCGGCGGCCATCGGAGGGGCCGCCGAAGAAACGGGCGGCTCCATGACCTTCAACGGAGGAAACATAACAGCCTATTCATGGACAGGGGACAACATGCTCGAGTCCGGAGCGGCTATCGGAGGCGGCTCGTGGGGGTGCGGCACCGATGACGTCCTCACCTTTAACTCCGGAGTCATCAACGCCGTGGGAAACTACCATGCAAGCGGCATCGGCTCAGGATGCGGGGCCAAGAGCAACTTCAACTACGACTATGGCATTGCGCCCGATCATATTCCATCTGCGGGACGGCAGCGGGGCGATTACGTCTGGATATCCACTTGGTGCTATGCCAGCAATGTCCATGCGGGCAACATCACCATCAACGGCGGCTTCGTCAAATCGACGGGCTTCGAGCACTCCTCCGGCTTTGGCAACAGCTGTGCCTCCACCCCTAACACGGGCGGCGTCATCCGCATCACCGGCGGCACGTTGTACCCTTCCGTCACCAATTCCGAGGGATTCCCCGACTTCAACGCCGACGGTGGCCACGTGATCATCACGGGCGGCTCAGTGTACACCAACGGATCCTTCAAGGGCATCGGCGGCACGGCCTGGGGCAACAACGCGGCCTTGGCCGACGGCTACAACCCCAACGACCCCGACGACCCCAACAAGGTGTTTATGGTGACCATCGATCTATCCGCCGACATGGCCGCCGCCGGGGAGGCAGGCGACAACCTCATCGAGAGCTGGACCCTGAAGGTCGGCGGAGAGGACTATCCCTACGGCGCGCCGACGCAGCTCATCGGCGGCAAGCTGTACCTGTGGCTGCCCAAGTCGGCCACCGAGCAGACGGTGTCGGTGGATTTGTCCTACCGCGGCAAGGACGGCCAGGCGCACCCCTTCGACACCCTGTTCCGCAATCCCGGCCAGGTGGACCAGCTGAAGCGCTACGAGGACTTCGAGCTGCCGAAGGAGTACCTCAACAGCCTCGTCAAGCCCTATGACGGACTGCCGTTCAAGACCTACGAGATCACGCCCGAGCATCCCCTGCGCACCCCCGAGGTGCTCAGCTACGACAAGGACGGCAACCCCTCCGAGTACCGCTGGCTCACCAACACCGACGACGTCACCTACCGCTACCGTCTGTACGACAAACGCGACGGCGCGCCCGTCGGGGACGAGGTGGACAGCGGCAAGGACATGCCGGTGAACGTGGGCGTCATGAAGTTCACCATGGTGTCGCGGGAGTACTCCGGCTCGTCGGACCCGGCGCTCGCCGACTTCGCGAACGGCTACTGGGGCCACCGTGCCACAGGATGGTGCGAGATCACGTCCATTCCCTCCCAGGTGCATGATGTGCGAGCAGTATGGGCCGACGAGGGGGACGCGGCACTGCAGCCCGGCGGCAACGAGCACCCCTCCGACCAGCGCATCACCGTGAGCGCCGTCATCGGGCGCGGGGACACCGTGGACGGGAAGCCCCTGGCCGCCGACCGGTCGAACGCCACGGCCCCCACCTGCAAAGCGCCGCGCGGCCGCGTGCAGCTGTTCGTTGACGGCGAGCCGGTGGGCGATCCGGTGGAGCTGCTCTTCGACACGAAACTCGATCAGAACGGGAACGTGCTGCGGGACGACTCGGGCAATCCCGTCCCCGACAACGCGGGCGTGGCCAACGCCACCGTAGTGCCCAACGGCGAGGGCGGAGCGGAGACGCGCTTCACCTACACCTTCACGCCGTCGAAAGCAGACTGGCTCGTGCCAGGCGTGGGAGAGGCGGGCAAACACCAGGTGTCGCTGCAGTTCCTTCGGCCCTCGGACGAGCAACAAGAGGCGGGTGTGCCGGCCAACTACCTCGCGAGCGCCGATCCCGCGAAAGATCCCTCCGCCCCCAGCGCCGAGGTAGTGATCGAGCCCATCGATCCGAACCCGACCGTGACGCCGGCGCCCGACCCGGACTGCAAGGACCCCGACTTCCCCGCGCCGTCGGTGGAGACGGGGCCGGGGGAGCCGGACGACCCGGCGGCCGGCCCGGACGAGCCCGGCGACAAGACCTACCGTGGCTCCATCACAACGACCTGGGGTGAGCCGAACGAGGACAACCCGCACCCCGGGCGCGTCATCCTTTCGATCAAGACGCCTTCCACGGGGAAGATCAGCGTCACCGACGCGAGCGGCAACGTGTTTACAGCCGACTTCCTGAAAGACGCCGACGGGCACCCGGTGCGCGGCGAGGACGGCACTTACACGCTGGTGCTGGACCCCACGGCTGTGGGAAGCGGCAAGCTGACCATCCGGCAGGAGGCCAACGGCGCCTACACGGGCTCCACCTGGGTATACGACGTCACCGTGAACCCCGACGTGACAGTGGCGCCGGCGCCGAGCCTATCGAAGAAGGCCGAGAACCTCACTCACCCTGACGGACCCACGCAGCCCGGCGACCGCATCCGCTACACGATCACGGCAGCGAACGGCACGGCGGGGTCACTGTGGACCGGCGTGGTGGTGCGCGATCCCCTGCCCGCCTGCCTCGAGCTAGACGAGGGCAGCGTGCGGCTGGACAACCCGCGCGGGGGCGTCGCGGGCAAGGCACTCACGAAGGCGCCGCTGGTCGCCGCCTCCGACGTGGGGAAGTTCGCACTCGCGGCGGCCGACGCGAACGGGCGGCGCGTCCTGACCGTGCCCGCAGGCAACGTGCCCGGCGGAGCAGAAGCCACCATCACCTTCGAGTGCACCGTGGCGGCCGACGCGGCCGGCGAGGGCGCGCCTGCCGCCGACCTGACCAACATCGCCGAGGCCACTGGCACGCGCCCCGACCCGGCCGACCCGGACAAACCGATGCCCGACCCGGCCAACCCGGGCAAGCCTCTGCCGATCGACCCCGATCCCACCGATCCCGTCACCCCTCCCGGCCCGGGCCGCGTCGTGCCGGCCGACCCCGAGATCGGCCTGACGAAGACGGTGGAGAACCTCACGGCCCCCGGCGCAAACGTCACGCGCATCGGCGACAGGCTCCTCTACACCGTGACGCTCGCGAACACCGGCGCGGCCAACAGCTGCCTGGTGAACGCCGTGATAAGCGATCCGCTGCCCGTCGGCATCGAGCCCGCGGCCGGCACCCTGCGACTTGCCGCGGGCGGGGGCGCGTCCGTCCCCGTGCCCGACGGGGCCTACGACTATGAGACGCGCACCATAGCGGTGACCTGCGGCGATATATGGGGCGGCGGGAGCGCCGTGCTCACGTTCGAGGCCGTCGTGGAAGCCGCCGCCCTCGGCCAGAGCAGCGCGAACATCGCCCATACCCATGGGAGCATTCCGTCGGAGGATCCGGACACCGTGCCCTCGAACCCGGATCCGGGCAAGCCGACCGATCCGCCCGCGGACGAACCCCTAGCGTCCTCCGATCCCGTCGAGCCGCCGACCATCATCCCCGACGACCCCGGGCGGGAGAACCTGTCCATCGCCAAGACCGCCGAGAACGCCTCCCGCGACGACGGCACCACCCACGTGGGCGACACGGTGCGCTACCGCATCGCCCTCGCGAACAGCGGCCCCGCCACCGGGTGGATGGACGCCGTCATCCGCGACGACGTGCCCCGCGGCCTGGAACCCGTCGCCGGCACCATCCGTCTCTCGCTCCCCGACGGGCGAGAGGTCGCCGTGGACGATGGGGCCTACGACCCCGCCACGCGCATCCTGGCCGTGGCCGTCGGACACCTCTACGGCGGCCAGGAGGCGGCGCTCTCCTTCGACGCGCTGGTCACCAAAGACGCGCTGGACACCGACATCGGCAACGTGGGCACGGCCTTTGGGACGCCTCCATCCCAATGGGATCCCGACCGTCCGGCGCCGGCGCCGGGCGACCCCTTCCGTCCCGAAGAGGGCTGGGACGGGTACATCCGCAGCCACGAGAGCGTGTCCACCGACCCCGTGTACCCGCCAGGCGTCACCACTCGAGGCGGCATTCTGCAGGACGCGGATGACAGCTCCACCGCCCGCGAAAAGCAGCGCACCACCATCGCTCACAAGCTC
>ERZ773228.887-NODE-887-length-33656-cov-3.566144_pt1 | contig 33656 bp, 33 predicted proteins | sample MGYA00580524_ERZ773228 | MGnify/ENA primary metagenome ERZ773228 (study PRJEB29015, sample SAMEA2737768) | human gut metagenome | biome: human gut; feature: human-associated habitat; material: faeces | place: China | collected 2012 ... | reverse complement strand
TCGCTAAAGCTACACTGAACCCCCAGACTATCTGGGGGTTTTCTTAATACAACAATAGGCAAGCCGAAAAATATAGGCTTGCCTATTCAGTCTACCTCTTTAATTATCCTTTAACTCCCGAAGATGTAGCGTTTTCAATAAAGAATCTCTGACAGAACAGGAATACTACGATTATCGGCAGCAATACAAGTGTAGCCGCCGCCATTTGCGAACCGTAATCCTGAACTTGTCCTGCCGAAAACAACTTAATACCTACAAAAAGCATTTGTTTATTTATATCCGATATCGGCAATGACGGTACATTCTGCGGTTCATCAAAGGCAACAGACGTTACAATGACGGCACAAATCACAAATAAAACAGACAGCTTTACAGTTTATAAAGACTTTCGTCTTTCTGTTCCGGGTGAAGAAACAGTAAAATTGAGCAAAAATTTTGATGACCACGGTATGAACGTAACAGTTAAGAACAATTCTTCAGACAGCTTAACTATAAAGGTTTTAGTCGGCATATACAACGACAATGATACTCTTAAAACAGCTAAACTTCAAACTGTCACACTTGATTCAAAAGCAGAACAAACAATTTCATTTGTAGGTATCACCTCCGACAAATCAGTTTCAATATTTGCATGGGACAAGGATATGACACCGCTTACAAATGTATTGCAATAATAATACAAAAAATACACCTATCGAATGATAGGTGTATTTTTCATTTGTTTTTCAATCCAAGCCATAAGTAAATTCACTATTTTTTCTTGTTGGACAGGAGTAAGTTCAACATTTTTCGGTATTCTGTACCACTTGTTAAGACAACCGCGGCAACAGCACGCCGTTGCGTGTTGTGCGATGAACACAGGGTGTCCGCGCATGGGTGTTTGCTTGCCGTCATTTGCAATAAATGACGGTGCAAGTCTGTCACGAACAAAGTCGCGTGCGTGTGAACGCACAGTATCCATACCTTTATTTTTTACATACTCCCTATCCTTTTCTTTCAGCTTAAAACCACTTCTGAACTTTGACTTTTCCAACTTTAAAAGTGCCTGTTCAATCGTCTGCATAAAATCACTGTCTTTCATATCTTCCGTATGTACAGGTTATATCGGCAATTTTCTTTGCGAGTTTGTCAGTCAAATCATTCTTACCCATTCTCCACTGCCAGTTGCCGCCGAGTACAGACGGTGTATTCATTCTTGCCTCACTGCCGAGTTCAAGATAATCCTGCATTTGAATTATCGCCGTATCGCTCACACTTGCCATAGCGGTTTTAATGAGTTTCCAAACAATATCATCTTCCGAATCAATGTACTTTTTACAAAATTCAAGTGTATCTTCGTCAAGCTCATCAATCCAACCAAGCACTGTATTATTATCGTGCGTGCCGACATAGACAACACTGTTTGAATTATATGTATACGGCAAATAATTACTTTCTTCACGCGGATCAAATGCAAATTCAAGCACTTTCATACCCGGAAAACCCGAATCCCTCAACAGCTTATGCACATCCTCCGTCAAAAATCCCAAATCCTCCGCTATAATCGGCAAATCGCCCAATTCATTTTTAACGGCATTGAACAATTCAATCCCCGGACCTTTCAGCCACTGACCGTTTTCGGCGGTTTTATCCCCGTAAGGAATCGAATAATACCCCTCAAATCCTCTGAAATGGTCGATACGAACAACATCATACAATGACGTTGCACTCTTTATTCTGTCTATCCACCAATTAAAGCCGCATTCTCTGTGCCTGTCCCAATTATACAGCGGATTTCCCCAAAGCTGACCTGTCGGAGAAAATGCGTCCGGCGGACAACCTGCAACAGCTTTCGGTACAAGATTTTCGTCAAGTTCAAATAAATCGGGATATACCCAAACTTCCGCACTGTCAAGCGCAACGTAAATCGGAATATCGCCGATTATCGACACACCGTTGTCATTGGCATACTTTTTAAGTTTGTTCCACTGTTCAAAAAATTTAAACTGCACAAACTCCCAAAACATAACGTCATCTTCGTGCGACGACTTAAATTCCCATAACGAATGAGAATCACGTTTTCTTAGTCCGTCCTCCCATTCAAGCCAAGACTTGCCGTCATTTTCATTCTTTATGCTCATAAACAACGCATAGTTTGAAATCCATCTTTCGTTTTTCTGCAAGAAGTCGTAAAATTCCGACAAATCACCTTTTTTAAATTCTTCAAAAGCAATTTTCAAAACCTTAAAACGATTTTCATAAATTGTTTCGTAGTCAACATTTTTTCTGTCTTTGCCCCAATCAAGCTTTGAATAGTCCGATTTTTTCAAAAGACCTTCTTCACGCAAAATATCCATATCTATAAAATACGGATTGCCTGCATTCGTTGAAAACGACTGATACGGCGAATCGCCGTAACTTGTCGGGCCAATCGGAAGAATCTGCCAGCACTTTTGTTTTGCACTCTTTAAAAAATCTACAAATTTATATGCCTCTTTGCCCATTGTACCGATACCGTAATCAGACGGCAACGATGATATGTGCATTAAAATACCGCTTTTTCTCATTTCTTCTACCTCCCGATAAGTTGTAAAATTACATGCGGATTTTCCGCAATATAGTCTGCACCGGCTTGTACCAATTCATTTCTTGTTCTGAATCCCCAAAGCACTCCTACCGATGTCATTCCGGCATTTTTCGCTGTAAATATATCAACATTGGTGTCACCCAAGAACAGGCACTCTGACGGCTTTACACCGAGTTTTTTCGCTATTTCAAGCGCCGTAAAAGGATTGGGTTTTGTCGGCATACCATCAATAACTCCATGCACCGCGTCAAAATAATTTTCACCGAAAATATTATCGGTAACAAAATGCACGACATTATCCGGTTTATTTGAGCATACCGCAATTTTTATGCCGTTCTCTTTCAGTTCTTCAAGCAATTCTCTTATTCCGTCATACGCATCCGTATCATAAAGATAATCATTTTCATAATTTTCGTCATACACATCACGCACTTTTTCAAACATTTCCGCATTATCCTTGCCGTAAACTCCGAGCATTCTGTGAATAAGTTTATCTCTGCCGTCACCGACATATATTTTATAATCCTCTACCGGAATTTCGGGCAAACCGAATGCCGCAAGTGCAATATTACCAAAATGTGCAATAGCATTTATCGTATTTGTAAGCGTACCGTCAAGATCAAATATACATGCTTTAATATTACTCATAAAATCACCTCATTATGTTAATTATATATCTTGAAAACTATTATGTCAATGTGAATAGATTATGAATTTTTCTTGATATGCTTGATTTTTAAAAAACACTGTGATAGTATATCATTAAAGCTTCTACAAAATTGTTTTTTGAAGAAAGGATATGTAAATATGAAAAAAAGTTTAATCGTTATTGCCGCATTAATTCTTGCAATGTCAGTTGCGGGCTGCGGTAAAAAGGCAGAAAATACAAATACAACACCTCAGCAGACTGCGCAGTCAGATGCGTCGGGTGCATACGAAAACGGCAGTGCAACAGAAACTCTTGACGGTCAGGACTATTCAAAGAATGTCGATATGGCGGCAGTTGAAGGTACAGAGGCAAAATCAGATACAAAAGCGGACAGCTATTCGGGTGAAGTAAGCAACAATGATATTTCTATCGAGGAAGCAAAACTTATCAATTATGATGACAGCGACGTTGTTGTTGTGTCATTTGAATTTACAAACAAAACCGATTCAGACCAATCATTCAGCGGAGTATATGACGTCATCGCCGAACAAAACGGTTCTTCATTAGCTCCTGCAACAGTAATCGGCGTGGACGGTGTGGAACTTCTTACACTTTCACAAAATATTGCTCCGGGTGAAACAATCACTGTTCAAAAAGCGTACAAGCTTGACAGTAAGTCGTCACCGCTTGAAATAACAGTTCAGCCGTTCTCTTCAGACGACGAATCATTCGTTACAAAGACATTTAATTTCTAAAACAAATAAACCGTAGACAAAACCATAATGGTTTTGTCTACTTTATTCTTGGGTGTTTGAGGTGCTAACCTCATTAAAAATCATTTCTGACGACCTGTGCGACAGAAATGGCTTAAAATCTAAAGTTTCAACTTTAGATTTTTTCTCTAAAAATACTCAAAAATTACATCGCAAGATGTGATTTTTGGAGTTGTCGACATCTGTCGACAGGCTCAAAAAAATATCTCTGCACAATGCAGAGATATTTTTTATTATGCTTTAACAACCACATTTTTACCGTTAATTTTGCCTCTGTACAGCAATTTATCGGCACTTTCAAGAAGAACATCATCGACTTTACCGCTATCACGTTCGATAATTCCGAACGTCATCGTAACGTAAATATTGTTATTTTCATAAACAAAATTTTTATTTTCGATAGTTTTTCTTAAGTTTTCAACTTTTACAAATGCGCTGTCAATATCATCATTACAGAACATAAACACAAATTCTTCACCGCCCCACCTGCATATATCAACATTCTCCAAGCCGAGCGATTTTCTCATAATCTCCGAAATATTCTGCAGTACATAGTCACCGCATAAATGACCGTATGTATCGTTTATTTTTTTGAAATCATCAATATCACCGATACAAATGACCACAGATTTATTGTCCTCGCTGTCCTTAATTCGTTCCATAAACATTCTTCGGCTTTGCAAGCCTGTAAGTCGGTCATAATTTGCAAGATTGTTAAGAGTCTTGTTTTCATCAACGAGCTTTCTATGCGTTACAGTTGCCGATACGTCCGATATGTACGCACCTATCAATATAATTCCGACTGCCAAAACGGTATTGTATATCGAAACAAAAACGATATGTACTTCTGCCTCCGAGTAAATATGACGGCAATGCAACGTCAAACCTATATACAACAGTACCTCACATATCGAAAATATATATGTTACACTCCGATGTTTAAACGGATTAAAATACACAAATGTTGCCATAGAAATCAAATACAAGGCAAAATCCGACGAATATCCGCCATTTAGCACCGTCACCGTAACAAACGCCGATACTTCCAAATGCACCAGTACAATACAAACGCGATAATATCCTTTCAGCACAACAAACAGCATTAATATATAAAATATCACACTGCCGATATTATACATAAACGGTATCTGCATTGAAAAATGCTTAAATATAAATAGAAACGAAATATGGAATATTTCACATAAGACAATAATCTGTGTGTAGACACTTTTAACATTGTCTTTAATTCTCATAATATATCTCCCTATTCTCTATGAGTATATTATACACGTTTCTTTCGACAAAAACAAGATTAATTTAGAGTTATTTTTCATTTTTTGCATAAAAAAAAGTGACAGACTGAAAATCTGTCACAATGTACTCCAAATTAAAGAGCAGCCTTAGCTGTTTCAACAAGCTTTGCGAATGCAGCGCTGTCAGCGATAGCGATTTCAGAAAGCATCTTTCTGTTCATTTCGATACCTGACTTCTTAAGACCGTTCATGAATGTTGAATAGTTCATACCGTTTTGCTTACAAGCAGCAGAGATTCTTGTAATCCAAAGACGACGGAAATCTCTCTTTCTTCTTTTTCTGCCTACATAAGCATTTTGCATTGAACGCATAACAGCTTGGTTAGCAATTCTGAATTGCTTGCTTTCAGCACCTCTGAAGCCCTTAGCAAGCTTTAATATCTTCTTATGTCTTTTTCTTGTATTTAATGCACCTTTTACTCTTGCCATTAGTTTCTACCTCTCTTTCGAATTATTTGTAAGGAATAAGCTTTTTAATAACTGCTGCGTTAGCCTTTGAGCAGTAAGCTTGCTTTCTTAGATGTCTTTTTCTCTTAGTTGTCTTTTTGTTCAAAATGTGTCTTCTGAACGCCTTGTTCATCTTAACCTTACCATTCTTAGTTACGTTGAATCTCTTAGCGGCGCCTCTGTGAGTCTTTATCTTAGTCTTAGCCATAATGCACACTCCTTCCGAATTAAATAATATTATGACAAGGGAGCAAGAAACATTGTCATATTTCTGCCCTCAAGCTTAGCCGGTTTTTCAACAGTTCCGGCTTCTTTAGCCTGTTCTGCAAATCTTTCAAGCAAGGTATAACCAATCTGTGAATGACTTACCTCTCGACCTCTGAAACGAACTATAACCTTTACCTTATCGCCCTTTTTAAGGAACTTTATTGCATGATTACACTTCGTATTGAAATCATTTGTATCGATAGACGGTGAAAGCTGAACCTCTTTGATGTTAATAACCTTTTGGTTCTTTCTGTTTTCTTTTTCACGCTTATTAAGCTCAAACTTGTACTTTCCGTAGTCCATAATCTTGCATACCGGCGGCTTTGCCTGCGGAGCAATCTTAACCAAATCCATTCCCTTTTCATACGCAATATCCTGTGCTTCTTTTGCACTCATTACGCCAAGCTGTTCGCCATCAGCTGAAACAACTCGAATTTCGTTATCACGAATTTGTTCGTTAATCTGCAAATCATTCTTACTAATTGTTAATCCCTCCTTAAAACATAAACAAAAAAACGGCTGCAAAACGCACCCGCACAATACACCGATACCTAAAGTATCTGTATATTTACCGCAAAGCCATCGCCGTACGGTGAGAACGGATTGTTCTGCTTGTTTTCTTTTCTGAAATATTATATCAGATTATTTATTTCCTGTCAAGCATTTTTATTAAATATTTTCAAAAAAGGTTGCCGGCATTTGCCGACAACCCTCTTATATTATACATCTGCTGTTTTAACCGATTCAAATTCTTCTATAACTTCCTTTGACGGAGCTTTTGTGGCAAGTGACACTATAAAGATAAGTGCAAGCGATACAATAAATCCCGGAATAATTTCATATACGGTAAATATACCCGGAAGATTATCCGCACCCCATATAGCAGTCGGAACATATGCCCACAAAAGTGCTACCGCACCGCCGGATATAACACCTGCCAATGCACCGTGTTCATTACAACGTTTCCAGAACAAGCTGCAAAGAATAACCGGACCGAATGCCGCACCGAAACCTGCCCATGCGTGAGCAACGATTTCAAACACCGACGAATTAGGGTCAAGCGCAAGCAAGCAAGCTATAATTGCAACAACCACAATCGTGATACGGCTTACGTTAAGCAATGTCTTTTCCGAAGCATTCTTGTTGAAAAGCGTGTTGTATATATCCGATGAGAATGATGATGACGCAACAAGAAGCTGTGAATCGGCTGTTGACATAATAGCCGCAAGTACAGCCGAAAGCAACAATCCCGCAATAACTGTCGGGAACATATTCTGTACAAGTACCATAAATACTTTCTGTGTATTTGCGCCCTCAAGCATACCGTTTGCATTCAAAATGCTAAGTGATGAAGTGTCTGTAATCTGACCTGTTTTGAACATATATTGAATATACGGCGATGCCAATATACCAACCAATACAGCCATAGCAAGACTTACAATAACCCAAACCATAGCAATTCTTCTTGCAGGCTTAATATCCTTTGATGACTTTATGGCCATAAATCTTGTAAGGATATGCGGCTGACCGAAATATCCAAGTCCCCACGCAATAGCACTGACTATACCCATTGCACCGAAACCTTCCGATACACCAAGTGTAATTTTACCGATTTCCGACCATTCAAATGTATTTGAAGTAAGACCTTTATACATAAAGCAAGGTACAACGATTATTGCGGCAAACATAAGCAATCCCTGAAACAAGTCTGTCCAACAAACCGCTTTAAATCCACCAAGAAATGTATATGCCGTTACAACGACAACGCTCAAAATAAGTGCAGGTATATATCCGATACCGAATACATAGTCAAACAAATTCGCACCTGCCGCAAACATTGACGATGTATAAACCGTAAAGAATATCAAAATAAACAACGCCGAGAATATACGAAGTACGTTTGATTTTGAATGAAATCTGTTTTGCAGAAAGTCGGGAATTGTAATTGAATTGCCTGCGATCTGCGTATATTTTCTAAGCGGTTTTGCAACGATTAACCAGTTAAAATATGTACCGAGTGCAAGACCTATTGCAGTCCATATTGCGTTTGTAGCACCCGAGCCCAACAAATATGCAGTACCCGGAAGTCCCATCAACAGCCAACCGCTCATATCCGAAGCCTGCGCACTTAGTGACGTTACCCAAACGTTCATACCGCGTCCGCCAAGTACATAATCGGAATGTGTTGAATTTTTTTTGTAGAAAACAAATCCGACCATTACCATAGCGATAAGATACAGAAGTAATACAATACCCTGTATTATACTTTGTGATGTCATATTAATACCTCTCTTTTTTAAAATATACTACTCATTATATCAAAAAAGGATAAAGTTTGCAATATTAAATATACATCAATAATTAATTTTAGCGAAATTTGCTTTTTTAATAATGCGATTTATGATAATGAAGTAAGCAATCATAAGCCAAATTGTCGCCCCAAACCACGCAACAGGTGACGCAATACATACCGCCGCAAACTTCAAATACGACACAAGCACAAATGCAACAAGCGAACGCATAACCAGTTCCCAAACACCGCCGAAAAACGCAATCATACTACTGCCTATACCTTGCAGAGCATTTCTGTAAACGAACAGTAAACCGAGTATCACATAGAATACACCGTTTAGAACAAGGTATTCTTTTGAAAGCGACATAACTTCATTCTGACCGCTGCCGACAAACAATGCAACAAGCGGTTTTGCGAACGTAATAACAACAAATCCGCCTACAATACCGCAAACCGTTGCGATAATCGCCGCACCCGTCACACCTTTTTTAATTCTTTCAAGCTCTCTTGCGCCGTAATTTTGTGCGGTGTATGTCGCAACCGCAACGCCCAATGACGCAAGCGGCTGTGTTGCAAATTGGTCTATTTTCGAGCCGGCTGTAAATGCTGCAACGGCAGTTGAACCGAGCGAATTAAGTGCCGATTGGATTACCATTGTACCGATTGCGGTTATCGAAAACTGAAACGCCATAGGCAAGCCGACTTCAAGGTGTTGCCAAGCAAATCTCCAAGAGAATTTCCAATCATGCTTTGTAAGTCTTAGAATCGGAAATTTTTTCAAACTGTATACAAAGCACAATATACCCGAAATAAATTGTGCGATGACAGTCGCCCAACCAGCACCGGCAACACCCATTTTAAATGTAAGAATAAACACAAAGTCAAGTATAATATTGATAATACTTGCGATTATCAAGAATACAAGCGGTGTTTTACTGTCGCCGAGCGAACGGAGTATACTTGAAAACAAGTTGAAAAATACCGCTGCCGCAATACCTTCAAAAATTACTATTATGTAGTTGTACGAATCGTCTATAATGTCGGACGGAGTTTTCATAATCTCCAAAAGCGGTCTTGCCGCCAATACGCTTATCGCCGTCATAACAATCGTTACGGCTATACCTAAAATAATGCTTGTCGCAACGGAACGCCTTACGCCGTTTTCACTGCCTGCACCGAATCTCTGTGCGGTTATAACCGCAAAACCGCTCGTCACACCTTGCACAAATCCCACAATCAAAAATGAGATTGAACCTGTCGCACCAACCGCCGCAAGTGCCTCAACGCTTATAGTTCTTCCGACAATAATCGTATCCGCCATATTATAGAACTGCTGAAATATATTACCTATAAGAAGCGGTACCATAAAGCTTAATATCAACTTTATCGGACTGCCCTTAGTCATATCGTTAGTCATATGTAATCTCCTCTCTTTGTTTAATGCCTGAACTATTATAGCACAATGTTTTTATTTTTCAATACTTTTTTCAAAAATTATCAAATAATCGCAAAAGTTATAAAAAACTAAATATTTTTCTTGTTTTGATTGTGATTTTGTGGTACAATCGAATGGTTGTTGTTTTTGAGGAGGGTAATATTATGAATAAAAAATTATTAACAAAAACACCTGTCGTCTGCGGACTCGCGATTATATGCTGTCTGCTTTGGGGAAGTGCTTTTCCTTGTATTAAAATAGGTTATCAGATGTTTAACATTCCGTCCGGTGCGGTCGGCTCACAATTTCTTTTTGCCGGTATTCGTTTCACACTTGCCGGTATACTTACAATTCTTTTCGGAAGTATTTTAAGCAAAAAAATACTTGTACCGAAAAAAGAATCACTTTTTTCTGTTTTTAAACTTTCTATGGTGCAAACAGTTTTGCAGTATGTGTTTTTCTACATAGGCTTGGCGAATACATCAGGCGTAAAATCTTCTATTATAAATGCCGCAAACGTATTTCTTTCAATATTATTCGCAGTATTCATATTTAAGTACGAAAAAATGACGGTTTTAAAAGTTTTGGGATGTGTTGTAGGATTTTTAGGAGTTGTTGTAATTAACCTTGCGAACGGCGGTTTTGATATGAGTATAAAACTTTCCGGTGAAGGTGCTATATTGCTTTCAGCGGCAGCTTATGCACTTTCATCGGGTATGATTAAAAAATATTCTAAAGATGAAAACCCTGTTGTTCTTAGCGGTTATCAGTTCTTTTTAGGCGGTATTATTCTTGTCGTTGTCGGAATAGCAACAGGCGGTAAAATTTCCGGATTTACTCTTGCATCTATCGCGCTTCTTATATATATGGCGATGATTTCAGCCGTAGCATATACTTTGTGGGGAATATTGCTTAAATATAACCCTGTCGGTAAAGTTGCCGTTTTCGGTTTTACAAATCCGATCTTCGGCGTTATCCTTTCGGCTGTTTTTCTCGGCGAGAAAAATCAGGCTTTCGGTGTTCAGGGCCTTGTAGCACTTGTCCTTGTTTCAGTCGGTATATTTATGGTTAATAAATCTAAAAATTAGTTATTCTTTGGGCGGTTATTCACCGCCCATTTTTTTTGTTTGCTTGCCCCTTATTAATTGGGCCTTTTATGCCTCTCCTTGAGGAGAGGACTGTGCCTCGACGCCCCCACTTACGCGCTCCACGAGGAGCGTGACCTTTATCAAATCTATTTTTACATAATAGTGGATTTTTTAATTCACACGCTCCGTGGGGAGCGTGACTGCCTTGCAATACGCAAAGGACGGTATGCGTGAGAATTTCAACTCACACGCTCCGCGGGGAGCGTGACGTCGGACAGTACCACAAGTACAAGCAGTACGTCATTTCAACTCACACGCTCCGTGGGGAGCGTGACACGATAAATAGCAGTGATGTTTAGATTAAGTTTTTTTGCATTTCAACTCACACGCTCCGTGGGGAGCGTGACTTGTATGTAACATAGCCATTGTTGAACGTATAGGTATTTCAACTCTCACGCTCCGTGGGGAGCGTGACGTTTTTGATTGCGAGAAAATCCCAATCAATTACGAATTTCAACTCACACGCTCCGTGGGGAGCGTGACCTCCTAAAATTTATCGATTTTGTTTATTTTTTATTTCAACTCACACGCTCCGTGGGGAGCGTGACACAAATGCAATGGTCGGTGGTGAATCCGGTGCAATTTCAACTCACACGCTCCGTGGGGAGCGTGACTAAATGATCCGAACGGCAATCACTATAATATGAGTATTTCAACTCACACGCTCCGTGGGGAGCGTGACGTTATATTTTTCTTGTGTCAAGACTTTCCGGTACATTTCAACTCACACGCTCCGTGGGGAGCGTGACGACAGGGGGAATTAATTTGACGAAAGAGGAGCTATTTCAACTCACACGCTCCGTGGGGAGCGTGACCATACATCATCAAGACTACTTTGTCCCGTTTGAACATTTCAACTCACACGCTCCGTGGGGAGCGTGACCCGTTTGTCACACGTTCCCGATCTGTCGGACGAATTTCAACTCACACGCTCCGTGGGGAGCGTGACCAGACTTATCAACCATACTGACATCATCATCTTCATTTCAACTCACACGCTCCGTGGGGAGCGTGACTTCGGCGGTACATTTCCGCCGCCATTTGAGGCACATTTCAACTCACACGCTCCGTGGGGAGCGTGACACAGACCGGAAAGGGTTTAAAAGAAGTCGGCGAATTTCAACTCACACGCTCCGTGGGGAGCGTGACACAGAATGTGAGGTGGGCAGCAACCAATGAAGAATATTTCAACTCACACGCTCCGTGGGGAGCGTGACCACCACAGAATTGACACTCTGGACAAACTAACCGAATTTCAACTCACACGCTCCGTGGGGAGCGTGACCTGCCCTTGGCGTTCATCAGACATTGAACAACGTATTTCAACTCACACGCTCCGTGGGGAGCGTGACTTAATGAAGAAGAAAAGGAAATGACAGTCTATAATTTCAACTCACACGCTCCGTGGGGAGCGTGACTGAAAACTTTTCTCTCAAAACAGCTTGCTTTTCTTATTTCAACTCACACGCTCCGTGGGGAGCGTGACATAGGTATATTTTATTTAATGGGTATGATGTTTGATTTCAACTCACACGCTCCGTGGGGAGCGTGACAGACAGCTTGAACGGCAGCTTGAACAATTCAACAATTTCAACTCACACGCTCCGTGGGGAGCGTGACGTTTTCACGAAACCGCTATGACAGTGCCATATACATTTCAACTCACACGCTCCGTGGGGAGCGTGACCTGTTGTATTGCTGTCAGTTGCACTTTTTCCAAATTTCAACTCACACGCTCCGTGGGGAGCGTGACTAGTCATACAATCTTTGATATTATCTTCTGTTAATTTCAACTCACACGCTCCGTGGGGAGCGTGACGTATAGCAACCGATTTAAAGGCTATTGATATACATTTCAACTCACACGCTCCGTGGGGAGCGTGACTGACGGAACTAAAGAAGAATACCGATATGAAGATATTTCAACTCACACGCTCCGTGGGGAGCGTGACGATTTGATTTGTTGTTTGCTGTTGCCGACACATCATTTCAACTCACACGCTCCGTGGGGAGCGTGACAATATCGCATTATCCAAAGCATTTGGTGAAATGACCATTTCAACTCACACGCTCCGTGGGGAGCGTGACTTGTGGCAATTTTGAATATCACAGATTAATTCAAAACCATTTCAACTCACACGCTCCGTGGGGAGCGTGACGAAGATACAAAATCTGAAATTACAAAGGTTTGGGATTTCAACTCACACGCTCCGTGGGGAGCGTGACGCACGCTCTTGTGTATTATAGTTTTCTCCAAAAATTTCAACTCACACGCTCCGTGGGGAGCGTGACCCACTTTTTCGGTTTTCTGTTCCATTCGTGTTCTATTTCAACTCACACGCTCCGTGGGGAGCGTGACACATAACCGCCGCACCTAAGTCAAGAATAATTAAATTTCAACTCACACGCTCCGTGGGGAGCGTGACTTTCATCTTTAATTTCTCTTAGCACCGGACACGCTATATTTCAACTCACACGCTCCGTGGGGAGCGTGACAAAAATTTCTAATGCATGACGATATAGCTGATTACATTTCAACTCACACGCTCCGTGGGGAGCGTGACCCATTGAACACACTTCTAAAGATAATCTTACTAATTTCAACTCACACGCTCCGTGGGGAGCGTGACTTTTCATCTACCCACTCGGTCACATAATCTTCGTATTTCAACTCACACGCTCCGTGGGGAGCGTGACTTGCTACTGATTGCCTTGTTACAGGTTTATTTTTATCATTTCAACTCACACGCTCCGTGGGGAGCGTGACCTGTTAAGAAAGCTCCATGGTCGATTAGATATGCAATTTCAACTCACACGCTCCGTGGGGAGCGTGACAACTTGATACAGTTTTTACAGAAATAAAAATAAATATTTCAACTCACACGCTCCGTGGGGAGCGTGACAAGAGGCGAACGAATATGATGGATAGAAAACACAATTTCAACTCACACGCTCCGTGGGGAGCGTGACAAAGAACTTTTTACAGAGCCGGAAATAACAAACAATTTCAACTCACACGCTCCGTGGGGAGCGTGACGAAGTGAAAACGGCAATCCGAGAGATTATATTGTCATTTCAACTCACACGCTCCGTGGGGAGCGTGACCGCAAATGGCAAAGAAAATGTTTCCATAGATAACATTTCAACTCACACGCTCCGTGGGGAGCGTGACGAACAGTGAATACCAGCTTGTGTGTTTCATCACAATTTCAACTCACACGCTCCGTGGGGAGCGTGACAAAAAAGTAGAGTAAATTTATTAATCTACAAAGCATTTCAACTCACACGCTCCGTGGGGAGCGTGACTACGGCGGTTCCCGATTGATAGAAGAAAAAAAGATTTCAACTCACACGCTCCGTGGGGAGCGTGACTATTTGAGACACTTATGTTGTTGGTGTCGTGCCTATTTCAACTCACACGCTCCGTGGGGAGCGTGACATCGGTCGTATCGGTGTTAAGAATATGCTAAGAATTTCAACTCACACGCTCCGTGGGGAGCGTGACATTCCGCTCAATATGGAACGGGGAAAAATGATGGATTTCAACTCACACGCTCCGTGGGGAGCGTGACCGTCCGATACTGCGTATGTTACAGGATTGCCGACATTTCAACTCACACGCTCCGTGGGGAGCGTGACTTTGGCGAAAGTATAAAAAGCCGGCACCACGAAGATTTCAACTCACACGCTCCGTGGGGAGCGTGACGTACAACTTAACAAAGTCAAACAGTTTTAAAATTGATTTCAACTCACACGCTCCGTGGGGAGCGTGACAAATCGTTGCATATGCCGAAACGGAACTTGCCAATTTCAACTCACACGCTCCGTGGGGAGCGTGACTGACAAGGGGTTCAAGTGTTTTAAGAATGGCGAATTTCAACTCACACGCTCCGTGGGGAGCGTGACACCGCAAACAACGGCTTTTCAAATGCCGACTGTATTTCAACTCACACGCTCCGTGGGGAGCGTGACTCTACATATTGTATATGTGAAGTCACACCACCACAACAGAGCGGACATTTTACTAAAAATCACTTTAAAAAGCGATATTTTTTACATAATATGTATTATTTTTTCAGCGAACCTCCATATAAACCAATATCACTGCACGTTCGCTCACAAAATCAAACTGCCCTCAGGATCATATGTTTCCTTTGCACCTATATGCTCCACTCTTCTCTTCCAATTATTACCCAAATAATAGAATCGAAGGCTATCTTGTTCTTCATCAATAATTTTCATAAGTCTATCTTTTAATTTCAAGAATGTTCCGTAATCAACATCAACTTCAAACACAGTATTTTGCACTCTTTGTCCGTAATTAACACATTCCTTTGCAACCTTGCGAAGTCTTTTCCTACCTGCCGCATCGACAGTTGACACATCATAACTTACCAAAGTCATCATCAATATCACCTACCTCGCCAAATAACACGGATACTCGTCAATTTCACCACGCACAAATTTTGCAAGCAACATACTTTGCACATACGGCAAAAGTCCCATAGGAATTTTTTCCTTCAAATACGGATGTATCATATCGGTACGTTTTTTCTCCTGCCATTTTGAGAGCACCTTTTTCCTGCCGTCATCATTCAAGAAAACTGCACCGCTTACCTGTACATCAAAATCTTCAGGTTTAATAATTTTAAGATTTATTAATGTCAACACAAATCTTTCAACAATACATCTCCCCTCCTCGACCAAATCGCACGCAAGCGATTCACGTCCAGGACGAAGCGAATGATAAAATCCCATATAACTGTCCAAGCCCACACTTTCAAGTGCCGCCGCATATTCACGGGTAAAAATCGTATATAAAAACGACAACATTGCATTCACCCTATCGAGCGGAGGTCTTTTACTTCTCATTGCAAAACAGAAATCGTCTTTTTGATGAAGAATAAGGCTGTCAAACACATCAAAATATGCCTTTGCGCCGTTCCCCTCCGTACCGAGTATGCCGTCATAATCATCTGTGATATACACGCTTTTAATACAACCGTCCAAGCGTTCTATACAATGAGTCAGCTTGCCGTCCTCATCAATTTGCGGATAATCTTTAAGCGTTCTTTTCACAACACTTTTTGTATTCGCCAATTTTGCGGCAACGGTATTTTGTCTTAAAAGTGCAGGCGGTTTTGAAAAAAGTTCGTATTGACGTTTTCTCAGCAACACATTTCCGTGTGACACACCCTGCACGCGAGCCAAAAATCTGCCTGACGGAGATATGAAGTTAATAGGTATGCCGTAATCGGCACACTTCCCCATGAGTGCAGGCGAACAGCCAAGATAGCTGAAACAAAATATCGCCTCAATATTTGAAAACGGAAGTCGTAATTTAACCTCATTATTTTCCTTGCACACAACATTTTCGCCGTCGAGAGTCATGTATATATTTTCATTCGTGACATACAAAGTATTCAAAAGTTTTCTCATACGCAATCCTCCTCAATAATCTGTTTAATGCTGTACTTTTTTGTTTTAGGCATACACAAATCTTTAATCGAGCAACCACTGCACTTTTGACCTTTTATTTTTGGAGGAATAACACCGTTTTCCATTACGTTTTGCATTTTACCGACCAAATCATCAAGCAAAGCTTTATACCTGTCATACTCCTCATCAAACGGCATTTTCACACGTTTTCTTGTATCGGCATAATATATGCACCCCTCACTGTTGCATTTCCAAATATAGTCCGCACACAATTTTTGAGCAAACACCTGTATCGCGTCAGTTTCTCTTATAGAGCCGTCTTTAGGCTGCGTAGGCTTGTATTCCACAAGTCTGACAGTGTACTTTCCGTCAAGACCGTCTATCGGTACGCCGTCTTTATTTTTGCAAAACTCTATACAATCCGCAACGCCATACAAATCAAGTTCATCATTATACAAAGTAACCGAGCTTAAAACAACCTTGCTATTGCTTTTGAATTGGTGTTTGCCCAAATGTACGTTTTCGTGCATAATATTCGCCAACACAACCGAAACATTTTCAGCCCAAGCATTCTCAATTTCAAGCAATCCGAATCTTCTCGGGCAATACATATAATGCTGTATTGTCCTTATATTAATCATGCTTTTTCCTGAAGTTCTACTCCTTCAGGCATATTTTTATCGACAGTGATTTCATAGTCATTGAAACTTCTCGGAACTTCCACTCCGTCTTTTTTGCTGATAACAATTTTGTCAAACAACACATTCGCCGAAGCATTTCCGAGTAAGGAATCATGCTTGAATACATAAAGTTTTCTTACGCACATTTTACCTCTTGCGGCACTTCTGTCGTGTTCAAACATATTGATAATGGCCTTCCACAAAAGTTCAAGATCTTCTTCCGAAAACTTAGTAATTTTCTGTGCAAGCATAGCCGACACATATCCGTCCGCTCTGTACAAGCCATACGGTACTATGCTCTTTCTGCCCATAGTACCCTCACCGGTTTCTCTTTCTTTTTCATTCGTTCTTATCTGTCTTGTGATTGATAATTCTTGAGGATATACTGGATCAATACTTTTTGCAAAACTAAATTGAACAGCCCCTCTTACCGTACCGCATGGACAAGCCTCTCCAGTTGTACTCATAACAGCACCGAATGTTCTTACGTCAAAGTAATTTTCACACATATATTTTTTTGCTTTTTCTATTACTTCTGCTTTTTCATTTGCACTCATTTTCTTTTTTGCATCTGCACCAATAGCTTTATATGTTTCTGCAAATTTTGTATTAAGTGCTTTGCCTGATTTTATTAAAATATTATATCCACGCTTATCCTCTTTATAAATATCCACAAAATTTCTGATTTTTCTTTTCAAACATACATCAGTAACAAGTCCTATAGATGTTTCAGGATCAATTCTCGGCATATTGCCTGCATCGGGATCACCATTGGGGTTGCCGTTTTCTACATCAAAAATAACTGTAAATTCGTATCTGTTTTTAATTGGTTCCATAATTCTCTACTTCCTTTCATATTTCATCATCTTTTGTTTCTTTTTTCTTATAAAAATCCTGTTCTTGATGATAGAATCCTACAATGAATTTACCTTGTTCATCAAGTGGCAAAGTCTTTGGAAACTCGTAATTAATTTTATCCATGATTTCACTCACGATTTTAGAATATCTTACTGCATGTTGTACGCCATTCTCACCATTTTTCTTAATCTTCTCCAAATGATATTGTTGTAGCTTTATAATATTAGGGAAAACCTTTGCCGGATTTGCACATGCCGAAGAGAAATATGTATCTTTTATAGTTCTATTCAGTTTTTTTTCTTTATTAGACTCCCTCTGTATTTTTTCTGCCACAGCAAGTAATCTGCCGCACAGATACGCTTGATTATTATTTTCAATATCAAGTGCCATTTTTATCTCCTCCTTATTTTTTGAATATCTATCTTTTCTGTTTATGCAAGCCTTGATAATGCCTACACGAACATAATTTACCGATTTATCCGTTTTCACTCGTCTTACGGCATTTTCAAGCAAAGACTCCGGATAACGTGTACCGTTTATTATTGCACCGAACACCGAAGCCATAAGCGGCGGCGGTGTTTTATAATCTTTGTTTTTAGGTGGTCTTAATTCTTGGAATATCAGCCACATTGGTATGTTTCCTTTTGAATTAATAATCATCATATCTGATTGGTGTCTTGCTATATGCGAGAATATGTTACCGAATTTATCACGGTATATAAATTTCTGTGCAAGACGTGAAATATTTGTTGTAAATCCTACAATATAAAATTCAACATTTTTATCAATATTGAGTTCTGTCAAATCGGGACTTTTGCCTTGATTTACGTCATTAAGCGATTTAAGCAAAATACCGTTCATTTCATCTGCGTCAATCTTATCGTCAAAGCCAAGCATTGAAGCAAACAAATCCGTTTCTTTTGAATCATCATCTGACATCGCCCAAAATACAACCATCATATCATCAAGATATATGTTATGTTTTTTATCTGCCATTAATATGCTTAGTGCATCAGTATAGCGTTTCATTGTTGGTTCTATTATTGAACTATTACTTGACTTTGTTTTCCCATACGACCACTCAGCAGAATTTTTTGCACATACTACTTTCTTATTGCCGTTGACCACATTATGAATATCGGAAAACTTACCTTTCTCACCAGTGATTGAACATATATCATTGCCTTGCAACGTACAAGACTCTTTTTGCAGTTCCGCTATTTTGTTTGAAATTTCACCGTCCATATCATGCAATTTTATTTCGGGATGTCCTTCAAGTGCAAAAATAAACCTCGACTTGTCAAAATATTTTTTTATATTTAAAAGATATTCATTATTGACTTCTTCTGATGGGTTCCAATTCAGCATAAAATTTCTGTATGCTATTACAATATCAGATTGCATACTTTCTGTAAATTCCAAATTTTTTTCAACAAACACTTCATGCGATTGATTTACGTTATCAGTATCGTTATTCGTAGTATATACATCGTTATCTTTATCATATATTAAACCAAAAATATATCGACCTCTATGCTCTATTATGTTGGATGCAATCCCTCTTGCATCGATTCTTCTCGGCAAAACCACCGATATAGGCTGAAGTTTTGTTTTACCTTTTCTGTCAGGTTCACTTTCCTGCTCCACGTTTATAATATCGCTTATTGTACCGTCTTTTCTCAGCATAATCATATGCGTAATTTCTTGCCTCGAAAAACCTTCTTTGCAAACCTTGTCATTTCTCGCAAGAATATCGTAATATTCATTCAAAGCCTTTATCAGCATTTCATCATCTCCCTATATTTTGCTACATCTATAACACCGTCAATCATATGCGGTCTGTAAAAAAGTGCGTCTGCCTTGTCCGAAAAAATACGTTTTTCCCAATCATTATCTTTCGGATGTCCGCCGTCCTCAAACTTCATATGATACAGCATAAATCCTAAATCCGTATCACCTTTTAACGTATCCGAAACATTTTCAAGCGGAAATTCCTCCACAAGTTCAATACTCTTTACAGGGAATTCACGACACCCAAGCACAGGTTGTCTGAATTGTTGACCGTTTCTTAAACGTCTTAGAAGAATATTATAATGCTTTTCCTCCGACTCGTCATCATGGTCACTCTGTATACCCGTAAGTTCAAAGTGAAATTCCACGCCGTAACATACATCTTTCAAAATCATACTTCCACGTTGATTTTGCATATCTTCAGTATAAATCGTTGCGTCACCTGTACCGTTTTTCATACTTTTCTTTACCAAATGAAAAGATATCTTTTCCTTAACTTCATTACGGCGAACATTGATAAATGTTATCGGATTAAAAACGATAATCTTATCAATTACATACCGAATTGCCGGTTTCCAATACACAGACTTTATCAGTCCCTCAAGCGCTCCCGGTGTCGGCACATCATAACTAACACGTTCAACTTTCATCTCAGGACGTGTAAATGCGGCATAATCACCTTTAATCATAATTTTAAATCCGTAACTCATTTTAACCTCCTCATACAAAATAATCTACATCATTTTCCAACGTCAAACCCACGTCCGACTTATAATAATCTGTATTTGCAAGTATGCAAACACCACAATCAAGCTGTTCTATAATCCCCTCTTTAATCATTTCTTCAAGCTCCCAAATATGTACGGAAGCACTGTACTGCTGTAATTTTCGCTTTACAGACAGTTTTCCGTATCTGAGCTGTTCAATCAGATCTTTATTTTCATCACACGGAATTATTATTCCTATAACTTGATTTTTGATAAACTTAAAATTCTCGGCATACGTTCTGAACGGTATTTCATCAAATTTCAAATTTTCACCCATAAACGAAGTTATGGTACTTTTGTCTATATTTCCGTCATTAAACGCAAATAAGCGATTATAATATTCTTCAATACATTTTTCGGTTGAAATATTGTCAAATTCCTCAAATAAATTTCGTGTTATATTTGATTTAAGCTGAATTTCACCTTTTCCGCCGCCTGTTTCAAAAACAAACACATCGCCCATATCCATCTTACCCTCACGGTTACATCTACCGCCGGACTGCAATATGTTATCAATCCCCGCAATTTCTCTGAACACCGCCTTAAAGTCAAGGTCAACACCCGCCTCAATCAGTGATGTTGAAATCACGGTCGTATTAATTCCGTTCTTTATATCTTCCTTTATTTTTGCAATAATCTCCGAACGGTGCAAAGGCGTCATATATGTTGACAAATGATACTTGTTACCGCTGCAAATATCATATAATTCTCTTGCCGTTTTCCTTTTGTTCACAATTATAAGTGCATTGTCATATTCCTGTGCCTTTTCTGCCAGTGAAGCAAGTTCACACTTTCCGATATACTCATATCTGCACTTATCAAATACGTTAAACAACGACGTATCCTTAACCGCATTTTCTATTTTGACACCTGACATATACCTTTCCATAAATTTATCATAATTCGGCATTGTCGCCGACATCAAAATTGCCGTACTGTTAAGATACTTCGTCACATACCCTATCGCCCTTAAACAAGGCTGAATATAGTCAATCGGCAGCATATGTATTTCGTCAAATATGATAACACTGTCCGCCAGATTATGAAGTTTCCTAAGTCGTCTGCCTTTATAATGATACAGTGATTCAAAAAATTGAATATTCGTTGTTACTATAAGTTTTGCGTCCCAATTTTCACAGGAACGTTTTAATTTTTCCGAAGTTATTTCGTTCTCATCTTCATTTTTATCATCATCAAAATCATAATTTGAATGGTGCTGCAACACAGGAAGTACATCACCGAAAATATCCTCGAATACCTTTGCTGTCTGTTCAATTATACTGACATACGGAATTACATATATAATACGTTTTTTCTTATTCTCTATCGCAGTTTTCAAAGCCGCTCTTATACTGCAAAGAGTTTTTCCGCTGCCTGTCGGCATATTCAATGTATACACATTCGCATTCGATTCAACGCTTTTATAAACCTGTTCTTGTATAATACTTCTCGATTCCTGAAGTTTGGTTTCTATTTTAAAAGAATTAAGTTTTTCGCATACTTTTTCGTATGCTTTTTGAAAATCTCCGTCTATACCTCTGTCTGTGTTGGGAGTTACAAACCGCTCCGTATCTATAAAATCCGCGTCCGTAAGGCATGAAAACAAATATCTTGTAAAAAAAGAATACCTTTCAATAATTTCTCTCTGATTACTGACATCAAAAAGTTCTCTCAAATTATCTTTGGGATATTCAAGTTTAACTTCATTTTCATACGCAGAATAATCGCCGGTTTTTCGTTTCATTCTGCCGTGCAAGGTCGAATCTTCTTCACCGTCAACTTTCGTTCCGCCATCAGGTAAACCCGAATGATGTCCCGCAACGCAATACTCAATCATAGGCACATATGATTTCGGCGGTGCTTTCGCAACTTCTTTTGCACCGCATATTGCGTGTTCCACTCGGATATTTTCCGCACCGTTTATACGTTTTTGAAAACCCGATGTATACTTGCCTATATCGTGTATTTGCCCCACAAATTCGGCTATATCCGCCCAAAATTCATTCGCATTTTCACGACATAACTTTGACGTTCCGTTCAAGTGGTCCAAAAGCAGCTGTTTCCGTCCGTCGTCTGATGTATGCCCAATATATTCCACAACTATCATCCCTTTTGTACAAATTATACTTTTATCATATCACTTTATTCGTGTAATTTCAACATATATTTTACTTTTCAGTAATTATCTATTAAATATACCTATAATTTTTATATATTTGCACCAAAAAAGGAACACATAAACAAAGCATACGCATTGTTTATATGTTCCCCAATGATTAGCTTAATTGAGTCTGCAGACAAATCCGCAACGATTTTGACTGCATTCTGTTTAATTATTATTGATATTAAAGCAATATCTCGCCTTTTCAGGCACTGAGCCTATCATACAAGGATTATGAATACTGAAATAATCCATAACATAACCCTTGTCGGTATAGATGTTTACACTCTTTTTGTCTTTCATCATTCCCGTATTATTTTCAATAACAATCTTCTTTATTTTTTTACAGTTGATTTCAATGTCCGAACGAGTGTAATTGCAAGCAATACTTGCATCTGTATTTTCCAAATTCACAGAATTGTTCAAAATGTATATTCCCTTGTACTCATCATCTCTGTTCGAGTAAGAAGAAAAGCATCTCAAACCTCTTGTTTCGATAGTATTTCCTATATATTTCTGTTCAAATTCAGTCGTCAGCTTAATATATATCGCCTCTGTAGAGCCGGTATAACGCGCAACGGAATTTTCGCCTGTATTTTTTACCGTATTGTGATAAACCAATTCATACGGACCTTCGATACCCGTTTCAACGCAATTTTGTACAACGTTATTTTTCACAATCGTATTAGGGAGTGATGTTCCCATACCCGCGAATATCGCCGCACAACCGACACCGCTTGTAAGTGCGTTCGTATCATTTACGGACGGTTTGCCGAAACCGATATTTTTGCACACATTATTTTCAATAACGTCTGCATATTTGCCCGAAACAGTCGGAGTCCAATAATCAATCGCCCCCCAAACACTGTTGTTAATCGTGTTATTTCTTATAACATAATCGTCAACATCGCCGACAAAACTTATCGTCTTACCGCAGCTGTTCTCGAAAGTACAATTTTCAATAAGCACATTTTCAGCCGGACTTTGTGCATCACCGACTATTCTTATACTGTAACCGCTGTTTGAACTGTCCGAAATCTGATTGCCGCAATTTGTGAACTTACTGTTCAAAATCGCGATATTACTGCAATCTCTGAACACAATTCCGTTGTTTTCAAAATCGGTAAAAGAACAGTTGTTGAAAATAATATTATCGCAATTTTCAAACTTTATCATAGGAAAATTTTCAAAATCTATATTTTCGACATATAAATTCTCAACATTCTTCACAATCTGATATGACGGCACATCGTCCGAATAATCCGCAACAAGCGTTGCCCGTTTTCCGCCGGAAGTTTTTATCACCGTGTCTGAATTGAATATTGACGGATATTTTCCGTATTTAATCGTACTGTGAACTTTGTATTCATTCGGAGCAAGTGTGTTTATTGTTCCGTCTTTGCCTTTTATGTCGTTTGAAACACTGCCGGCAGAAAACTTATACAAGTCAGTTCCCAGCAGTACTGATGACGTATCATAATTCTTAAAATCCGCTTCGGCGATTTCTTCGGGTGTAAGTTTAAACAGTTCACCGTTTTTCGATTGAATGTTCGACTTGTGACTGTCTATCTCCTTACGTATTTGCAAAACAGCATTGCGTGCCGAATTACTGTCCGCTGCGTATACAAAATCCGCACCGAATGTCATGCACATCATCAATACCGTTAAAAGAGCCGTAATTTTTTTCATTTTCAACTCCATAGCCTTTCTCAAATAAAAAACCAACTTTAATAATAGCGTCTGTAAAATTGCAAATTCAATTCATACAAATTTCAACCGCCATTACATACATTTTATCATTAATTATTCATTTAATCAAGACTTTTCGATTAATATTTTCAAATAAAAAAGCATATCATTTTCAAAAATGATATGCTAAATTTTTTAATAATTTTCTGCGTGAATTTCAAAATATGCTTGCGGGTGATTGCACACAGGACAGACCTGCGGAGCTTTTACGCCTACAACGATATGACCGCAGTTACGGCACTCCCAAACCTTAACTTCACTCTTTTCAAAAACCTCTTTTGTTTCAACGTTATGAAGCAATGCACGATAACGTTCTTCATGGGTTTTTTCTATTGCGGCTACCATACGGAACTTTTCAGCCAATTCGGTAAAGCCTTCTTCTTCGGCAGTTTTTGCGAACTCGGCATACATATCTGTCCATTCAAAATTTTCGCCCTCTGCCGCCGAAACAAGATTTTCTGCAGTTGTTCCGATTCCGTTTAATTCTTTAAACCACATTTTTGCGTGTTCCTTTTCATTGTCGGCTGTTTTCAAAAACAAATCCGCTATTTGTTCAAAGCCGTCTTTCTTTGCCTTCGACGCAAAATATGTGTATTTGTTACGCGCTTGCGACTCACCTGAAAAGGCAGTTCTTAAATTTTCCTCTGTTTTTGTTCCCGAATATTTGTTTGCCATTTATATTACCTCCGTAAATTTACTCATATATAATATATACCACTATACACGAATTTTAAACAACATTTTTCTATGTCTTGCATTTTTCCGTTTTTTGTATTAATATATGTTTTGGGGTGATGATATGAATGTTGAAAAAAATATGTTTACGATCGGTGAAATGGCAAAATCAATCGGAATTACAAGAAAAATCATATTGAATTACGAAGCAAAAGGATTGATTACTCCGGACGTTAAGGACGGCAAAAACGGAAATCGTTATTATACCGTAGATACGTTCACTAAAATTCGTACAGTACGTATTTTGCAAAAGCTCGGTCTGTCGCTTGATGAAATTCATGCCTATTTAGACGGCGAAACCGATTTATTACCGCTTATCCGCCGCCTTGAAGCTATGCGTGACGAAATAAATTTGAATATTGAAAAGTTGTATGAAAGAGCAAACACAAATCCCACACAAATCAAGGAAATCCACATTGACAAGCAAACGATTTATCGACGCACTTTTACTACGGAAAGTATTCTCGATAAAACAAATATTCTGCGCGATACCGCAATACTTGCCATGCGTGAATACGGTACCGATATGACAAGGCGAATGTATTTTTTAGAATACTCATTGTCCGCACCCAACGAAATTTCTTACTGTGTTGCCGTACCGCCTGAAAGCAGCGGCGAACATATCGTCGTACTGACCCCAATGCGTGCAATTTGCATTTATCATCACGGTGCATATGAGGAACTCCCGAAAGTTCGCGAAAAACTTTTGTTGTATGCCAAAGAGCATAATCTCACACCTTTGGGAATGTGCCGTCATACATATCTTGAAGGTCCCCCGCAACATAAGGATAAAAAACTTTTCATAACACAAGTGGCTCTGCCGATAGAAGAATAAAAAAAAACTCTCGAACATATAAGTTCGGGAGCTTTTGTTTTTTACATAAAGAACGGGAAAAAATCGTTCTGAACCATATATCTGTTATTCATTTCTTCGATTTGCAAATCGGTATAACCTCTGTTTACCGCTTTTCTTGTGTTTAAATTAACAGCTTGTACCAAACCAATTACTTTTTTTGCATTATTATCATTTAATTCAACATTATACTTGTCAAACAAGCTAAGAATATCAGGAGCGTTTTCATTGCTCATTTTACATTCCATTTCAATTTCAAAGCATAAGTTTTCGCCCTTTACTTCATCCATACCCATTCTCTTAATCAAGTAATGTCTAAGCGCAAGATATTCGTTGGTTTCTTCAATATATCCCGGGTTAGCCATTTTCATAATCTTTTTTCTTGACGGAATATAGAACGGCTTGTTACCTTGCGTTTTCAACAAATCATCATAAAAACCTTCTTCCAAAACATAAGTGTTTACAATCGAATTGTTGTATATTTCCCACAAATCCATTTTACCGTTGACAGTATTAATCAATTCCATAAAATCTTCTTTTGAAATATCATGGTTTTGCTTGTCGTATATTTCAAAAACCTTGTCCAACGGAACAATTTCGTAAAGTTCCGCAAAAACATTGCAGTAATTTATTATTTTATCTCTGACTTCCAAACCGCCTTTTGATTCGTTTGTATAACATTTAGCAACTAAGTATTTTACTTCGTCACACAAGCTGTACTGTTCATTTTCAAATGATATATAACCTAATTCCAATAAAAGTCTGATTTTGAAAACGTCTGACTGTTTAATTTCATTGCTCTCGCACCAATTTACAAGACATTCTGTTTGTTCTTTGTCAAGCGCCGCAAGAACCGTCTTAAAATACTCGTCTGATAATAATATTTTCGATATGCTTTCTGCCACTTCGCCCTTGTTCATTTTTGAACGACCTTTTATATTAAGCTCTTTTGCCAAGTCAAGCATTTCGGGCTTTTTCCAAGACATTATATTATCAAATATTTTCATTTTTCTCCCCCTTAATATTTTTTTAATATTATATCATTAAATTTTCACATATACAAGCCATAAAAATAAACAATACTTTCCGCAAATTCTATCCGCCAAGTCAGCCAAACATCTAAAAATTCCGCATAAAACAACACCTGCGTCAAGTGTTAGAGTTCAAGTCAACGCCCTTAGCTCCCTCACAAATACCGCAGGTGATATTTTATCAACCTACTGCTTCATTTGGGTCATCATATGCAGGCACACTCGGTACTACCCAAATCAACTGATTGTTGTCGTCCCACTCAACACGACAATCCAATGCATCTGTTATATCACGAAGTTTAAAGTAATTGTTTCCGTCAATATTATAGCACGTTGCCTTTATAGGTACTCCGTCCAGTGTTAAAAACGCCGATGACGAAAAGGCTGTCCTTGTAACATCGTCTCCCGGTGTTAATTCGCCGCCAACCGATGTATAATCATAAAAGCTTAGCATATCAATCGAATTTGTTGCTCCGTCATACTTAACATCAAATGTTTTAATTGTTCCGTTTAAGATTTGTGCAATATCTCTGAGCTTAAAGTAGTTGTTGTCATCAATGTTATATGCAACGGTGTTATATTTGCGGCTATCCAGACAAATAGTCTGCGTTTTGGCAACAGAGTTTTTGCTGAATCCGTTTCCGGGATAATAAGTAAATGTTTCCTGACTTTCATCCTCTTGAACCAAATAGCGAATCTCTCCGTTATAGTAAATAGTATAGATTTTTCCTGTTATAATCCAAGGCTCTATTTCTGAAGGATCTATTCCGGGAATGTTCCTCATATCCTCATCACGGTCGAACGAAAATTCTTCAATGCCGTATACATTTACCCAGTCTTTGTCTTCTATTTTATTGATTTCACCGTTGTTTGAACTAACCCATTCACTGTATTCTAAGGCCTTATCCATATCAGCGTTGATATATCCGAAACGATACTCTTTCAGTTTTGCAAGTCCTTCGGCAGAATAGGTTAACGCCCCCCATTCACCCCAAGCCGTATCTACGGACAGAACGCCTATAGGTGCACCAAGCTTTGCTACGTCATCAGCTGACTGTGTTTTGGTTAAATCGACAAGATTACTTGTCGGAATATAACATACCTTTGAGTTGAACCAGATTTTTGAATTTGTTCCGTCATAATCTTTCTCGATAACATCTATTACTGTACCTTTTTTAACCGAAGAACCGTCTGAAATATCACAATCCGCATTTGCCTCAGCTTTGTAGGAAATTAGCGGTTTTTCGGTGTTTGCAAGTTGTATATTGACATATTTGGATTCAACATAATATAAACCGTGCTTGTAATAAATTTTATAATGTCCGTTTTGTGGTGTTGCATCAACTATTTGAACAGATTGATTTATTTTATAAACACCCGATTTTACATAATCCGTTTCGTCAGGAGTGGTTTTTACCATCAAATTAGCGGTTGCCTTGCCGACAGCTTCAATTTTTGGAGCAGTTGCCACTTGATTGTTAATATCTAAGATATAACAATTTTTTCTTGGCAGAAAATATACTCCCGGTTTCCAGCTTGTGAAAGCTCCACCGTCTTTTCTTCCGCTACAATCTATAATTGAACCACGGGATTCGTCAACTCCGCCCTCGCTCCATACGGCAACCCAATTTTCGTTATAAGCAACAACATCAAATTCACTTGATGCACCTACATAAAATGCTGTGTTGGCATTTGCCTCTGTTCTTGACTTTTCTGCAAACGGAGGATCATAGCCGATTTCTTTAAGTTCGTCCAATCTCTTAGAGTGATAATTAATCGGCGGATTGCCCGGATAGAAAGATGCTTTTACCGAGCCGAATTTTCCCTCATCGCCTATATGCACAACAGCCATTCCAACCATCGGTAACGATTCAGGTCGGTCATGCCTTACCCATTCAGTCGGGACTTTTGCATAAAAATTTCTTTCATTGCCCTCGGTTGTTTTTGAGCCGCCATAGATATAGTCGGAAAGAAAATACATATTTATTGTATGTTGATACTTATCCGGATCAGATGACGCTGTCGATTTCTCTATTTCTTTTTCTGCAACCTCTGCTGTTTCAAGTGTATCCTTTCTGCCGGCAAGAGCAGGAACATAGCCGATTGTACCGTCTTGGAGCTGAATCTTATGAAATGTGCCGCCATCTCCGACTACATTAGGCTCCAAAATTGTTACTTTGTTGTACTGGATGACCACTGCAACAGAACGACCGTATGATGGATTTTGATAAACAGACATACTTTCTATTCCCGCCTTGACATAAGCCGTATCACCCGCCTGAAAATCAGCAGCCGACACGTTTGTGCAAAATAACATTAATGTACAAATTAATGAAGTAATAAAAATTTTCAACATGATAAATCCCTCTTTTCTTAATTTTTTTATTTCGTCTTGGCAGACTATGTTCTATAATTATTATACATCGTACATCGGTGTACGATGCAATAGATTTTCAAAAAAAATTAATTTTTTTAATTCTGAAACAAAAACTTTTAATATCATATTTGTCGTTTCCGGCAGTTGCAATAATATCATATAATAGCATATCAAAAGGAGTTTTATTTTTCATCACTAAAGCTACACTGAACCACGGAACTGTCTGTTTTTTCATAATACAGCAAAACCTCCTGCATAATAACAGGAGGTTTTTGTTGCTAATTTATCTTCGACATCCACAATCACTGTCATCTTCCGGCTCGGATATGTCATCTTGATCACATTCCAAGAATTCGCCCCTCTCAGGCGGGAAGAATTCGTCAACCGGGAAGTCTATTCTCTCAAATAAGTCACAAGGATTGTCATCCGTTGCCCCTACCCCAAATAGACCATGTTGCGTGGGTGGTGAAAAAGCGAGGTTTTATGCTATATTTAAGCATATTTCCTCCGACCGTTCGGATACTCCAAATACGGTTGTTTCTTTTCATGATCGTATTTTTGAATCGGAACACCTTTTATTTTCTTTATTTCATTATCTATCCTAATAGCCTCGACAAAACGTTTTGTCAATTCATCATTCGATACACTGCAAGTTGAATCAATCGCATTTTCTCCATTCATAACCTTTAATCTTCTATTTATATTATAGAATTTCAACACTTTTAATCAGTCTTTCGTCTTCTGTAATTGCTATGAGGATTTTCTCTTTTAGTAGGAATATTATTGCAAACACAATCAAGATGATTTGTAATCATTTTAGACAATTCAACGGCAAATTCTCTGTAATCATACCATTTCTTTAGTTCTTCAATGAAATCTTGATTCATAACATCACTTTCATCTACATTTCCAAAAGAAATACTCATAGCGTCTAAGACTGCTAAAATTGTGTAGAAGTAAACCATCACATACTCCGGATGTTTGCCGCGAGCTTCTTTTGCTATATCTAACGTTTGTCCGAATATATGCAACGTACGATTTAATGCGCTTAAGTTATCGAAAGAGTTTTTTACATCTTTTTCAACTGCATAGTTACTAATATCATCAAGCAATGTTTTCAGTTCCAATCTTTTCAATGCACATTTTTCATCTAAAGATAATTTCTCATCATTATTTGGTAACAGTCGTTTTGCTCTGTAACGCACATTGTCCGGTTTTATCGGCTTAAATGTAAATCGTTCACTCTGACCGCCGGAATAAATTCTGTATATAGGCAGTTCTTCAAGTTTTTGGTGTTGTTCAACAGTAAGTTCACCGAAATAATCCGAGTTATCAATACCGAATATATTGCATAAATCTTCTTTTCTCTCTTTTGACGGAAGCTTTTTAGAATTTTCCCACATATTTATTGCCTGCCTGCTTACGCCCATTGCTTCAGCCAATGCCCTTTGACTATAATTGCATTTTGTTCTTATATATTTTAATCCGTTCATAAAACTGACCTCCAATAATAATTAAAACACGTGCACTTGCTTTAATTATTATTTTATACAGGTTGACACAAGGTGTCAATTTGCAACCATAAAATTTTTTAAGACAAATCTGAATCACTTTCAGTTATTGATATATATTTTTGCAAATATGTTTCTCTCCTTTAATAATTATGGTCATCAAAATAATCTTCTGCATCTTCATAACATTCAAAATCATCATAATTATCATAATAAAAATCTTCCGGATCATCATAGTCATATACATCATACGGATCGGATTTTTTCTTTTTTTCGGTTGATTTGCTTGAATATTTACGCTTATATTTTGCAAATTGGTCTATCGGCACTCCGCTTGTATTCGGCATACCGTCTTCCGTCCAATAATAATTCATTTTTATGACATCTGTAACTTTCCCGTCCTGACACTTAACTTTCAAACCTATTGATTTTGAATTTGGATCATACCATTTTGCATACCAGATATATGTTGTTATATGATACTCCCCATGAGAAAAACTTTCTTCTTCTCTCTCGTTATATCTACCTACCATTGTATAATTGATATACTCCTCTGACATACCCTCATACGGTACTTTTGAGCCGTATTCTTCTTGCAGTTTCTTTTCACGTTCTTCTCTGCGTTTTTCTTCTTCTTTTAAATATATTTCATAATTGGTATTGTTTTCTTCTCTCATTTTCGATATTTCTTTTCCAAAAATACCGTTATAATTCTTCGGTATCTGTGACAAATACGAATTTATTATTGAGGCATCCTCTACACTGTCATACTGACACATACGAGCGTAACAACTCACAAATCCATTCTTATCATATAAATTGCTTACATGAGAATTCAACAAAATATCTTCCGCCTCAGCATACGATTTTTCTTCTATAAGCCTTATTGCTTTATTATATTGCATACCCCAATAAGAAGAATATGATATAAGTATTATCATGACCATACTAACCAATACAATTAAAACTTTCTTTGTCGTACTCATAATTCATCCCCCATTATGTTGAATTTTCTTCTTTTTCATACTTAAATTCTATCACAAGCAAAGTCCAATATAGTGTACACCGCAAAAAAAGCGGACATAAAAGTCCGCTTTCACATTAATAATATATACCATATTTTTTAAATTTCTTATGTCCGAAATATTTTTGTATTAAATACTTATATAATTTTTCGTTTGGCCATATATGTTTTTCATCATGATATATATCCATATATATTTTTAACATCGGTAAATACGAAGCAGAAATACCTCTAAAGACTATTCCCCAACAATCTCTGTATCCATATAGCTCCTTGTATTCCATAGATTCATCAATGTTTCTGTAAGGTTCAAAGTCCAACGCATTACAATACTGTAGCAATTCAGGTAAATCATCATCTTTTATTTTAACTCCGTAAGAAAACAAAATCTTTTCATTTTTTCGATGTCTTTTAACCAGTTGATATGACAATTCCTTTTCTACAAGATTTAAGAGCATAGTTCCTTCACAATCTTGTAGAAAATTATTTTTAAATTCTATTTTTGAAAAATAAATCGGTTTATCCATAATAATCACCTCAAATTAAGATATCTAATCCATAAAACAACCGATAATTGCGGCTATAAAAAGTATAATAACTACACCGATAATTGTCGTCAAGCACCCTTCTCCGCCGTTTCCGCCGGAAGAAAATTGGCTTCCGCCGGACGGTTTACTCATCATAAAATCAAAATATTCCTGTTGTTTTTTATCCATTTCTTTTACCCCCTCAAACTATCTCTTTGCATATAAAATGATTTTCTCTCGCATAACGCTGTGCCTCTGAACCGGCAACACAATATATAGTTTTACTTTTACCCAGCATATAATTCACAAAGTTATTCCTTCCTATTTCTTTAACATTAGGCGGTATAGTAACTTCAGTAATTTCAGTTCTCCAAAAAGCATCATTTTCAATTTTCAATACACTTTTTGAAAAATTGACTTTCGTCAATTTAGAATCCTCAAATGCCGATTTACAAATTGTTGTAACATTCTTAGGTATATCTATTTCTGTTATCCCACTTGCACCTAACATACTGCTACTTATTTCAGTAAGCCCGTCGGATAATATTATTCTTTTTAAATCACTGCAATAACAAAAAGCACCCCAGCCTATTTCTTTTACATTATTCGGAATTACTACATCCACTAAACCTGTACTTGAAAATGCTCTTTCTCCGATTACAAGCAAACTTTTAGGGAAATGAATTTTTTTCAATTTTTCACAATACTTAAATGCCTCCCCATCTATAAACTGACACCCTTCTTCAAATACAACTTCCGTCAGGCTCTTACATCCGTAAAATGCTTTACTTCCAATTTCGTTTACTCTCATACCATTTATCGTTGACGGTATTACCACCACCGGATCATCAAAACCTATATATTGAGTTATAATCAACTCCCCACCAAATACTTCTGTTTTGAAAACAGACTCTTTCGCCTTTGCAGTTACTTTAAAAGTATTTTCTACCTTTTTACCGCATTTCGGACAATAAATAAAATCTTCTTGCAATGTTGTATAACAACGATCACATTCTATATGTGTATTTATATATTTTCTTTTGTAACGTTTTATTTCTTTATTCATTTCCGTATTACTGTCTTTCAAGTCCGATACATCATCTTTAAGACTTTTATTTTCACTTTTCAATTCTTGTATTTTCTCTTTTTGACTTTTTATTTCCTTTAATAACTTTGCTTTTTGAGTAAATATGTTCATAAAAAATTCCTCCTCTGCATAAATCAATCGTTATGGTCGTAAAAATATGTTTCCGCATCATCTAT
>ERZ773228.879-NODE-879-length-33816-cov-15.984420_pt1 | contig 33816 bp, 24 predicted proteins | sample MGYA00580524_ERZ773228 | MGnify/ENA primary metagenome ERZ773228 (study PRJEB29015, sample SAMEA2737768) | human gut metagenome | biome: human gut; feature: human-associated habitat; material: faeces | place: China | collected 2012 ... | reverse complement strand
CGGTGGCGGGGTCACGGGTGAATGCAACGCCGGTGCCGGAGCGGTCGCCGGAGTTGCCGAATGCCATCTGCTGCACGTTGACAGCGGTGCCCCACTCGTAGGGGATCTCGTTCATCTTGCGGTAAACGTTTGCACGGGGGTTGTCCCAGCTGCGGAAGACGGCCTTGACTGCCTCGATCAGCTGATCACGGGGATCCTGGGGGAACGGCTTGCCCTCGTTCTCCTCGTAGATCTTCTTGAAGACGCCCACCAGTTCTTTCAGGTCGTCAGCCGTCAGGTCCACGTCGTTCTTAACGCCCTTGGCTTCCTTCATCTTGTCGATCTCGACCTCGAACAGGCTCTTCGGAACCATCATAACAACGTCTGCAAACATCTGCACGAAGCGGCGGTAGCAGTCGTATGCAAAGCGGGCGTTGCCGGTCTTCTTGGCCAGGCCCTCCACAGCCTCGTCGTTCAGGCCCAGGTTCAGGATGGTATCCATCATGCCGGGCATGGACTGACGGGCACCGGAACGGACAGAGACCAGCAGGGGGTTGGTGTTGTCGCCGAACTTCTTGCCGGTGATCTCTTCCAGACCCTTGAGATGCTCGAAGATGTCAGCAGTAATATCGTCATTGATCTGACGGCCGTCTGCATAGTACTGGGTGCAGGCATCCGTGGTGATGGTGAAGCCCTGGGGAACCGGCATACCGGCAGCCGTCATCTCTGCCAGACCGGCACCCTTGCCGCCCAGAGTATTCTTCATGGTGACCTTGTCGCCGCCGAAGGCATCGTTGCCCTCGCTGAAGTAGTACAGATACTTTTTGCTCATGCGTGTTTACCTCCCATTTGGTGACCCCCGGTGCCACGCCCGGCGGTCTCATCGCACTTTTTTCTCAAAGCTGATGAACATTGTCTTGTGAATGCTAAACTATTATACCAGAAAATTCCCACATTGCCACCGGGCAAAACACCGAATTTGTTTGATAAATTTTGTGCAATTCCCTTGAAATTTACTCAATTTTCCGCTATTATAAAATGGGAGAGAGTTCGAGAGGTTTTTTGTTTTGCAGAGCCATTTTTCCGCGTCTTGGATACATGCTGTTATCCATTAAAATTTCCGATGGAATTCCACCTGCGGAACGGGCCGGAATTTCTCCCTCATGGATACAACAAAATACCACACCTTCCCAAGGAGGGACACTATTTATGGAAACCATTTCCAACGAAGCTCTGGCCGCAGCACGCGCCAAACTGGACGCTGCCGAAAGCCGGCGCGAGAACATCCTGCTTTTTCACATCGCCAACGGCGTGAACATTGAGAGCCGCACCGTCCAGATCGACGAAGGCGTTGTCATCGCCCCGGGAGCCACCATTCTGGCGGGCACCATCCTGCGCGGCAAGACGGTCATCGGCGCAGGCTGCGTCATCGGCCCCAATACCCTGATCGAGGACAGCACCGTGGACGAGGGCACCACCGTCAACGCCAGTCAGGTCTACGGCAGTCATCTGGGCCCCCACAACAACATCGGCCCCTTCACCCATGTGCGGGTGAACACTGTCACCGACTACGGCGTGCATCTGGGTGCCTATGTGGAGACCAAGAACTCCAACTTTGCCCGGGGCAACACCGTGAGCCACCTGACCTACATCGGCGACAGTGATGTGGGCAAGTACTGCAACTTCGGCTGCGGCACCGTCACCTGCAACTACGACGGCAAGGATAAGTTCCGCACCCAGATCGGCGATTACTGCTTTATTGGCTGTAACACCAACCTTGTGGCTCCGGTCAAGGTGGGCGACGGTGCCTACACCGCCGCCGGCAGCACCATCACCAAGGATGTGCCCGCCCAGGCGCTGGGCATCGCCCGCGACCGCCAGACCAACCTTGAGGGCTGGGCCGCCCCCAAGATGGAAGCCTACATCGCCAAAAAGCAGAAGCTGGAGGATGAGCAGAACAAGTAACTCTCCCGCTACCTTATAAGGTATTATACAAAAAGCACCGCCCTGTATCTGTACTGATATAGGGCGGCTTTGTGTTTTTCCCGCAAAACAGATTTCTTTTTCTTCGCGCGTATGTTATACTAAAGAACTGTACCACACATTATTTTAAGCAAAAAAGAAAAGGCAAAACAACAACTATGAATGCAAACGACATCTGGCTGATCGCGGGCCTTGGCAACCCGGAAGCAAAATACGATGGCACCCGCCACAACGCGGGCTTTGCCGCGCTGGACTCTCTGGCGGGCAAATGGGGCATCAGCGTCAGCAAAACCAAGTTTCAGGGCCTGTGGGGCCAGGGCGAGGTGGACGGCCACAAGGTGGTGCTGCTGAAACCCCTGACCTACATGAACCTCTCCGGCGATTCCATCGCCCCGCTGGCGGGCTTTTTCAAGATCCCTGCCGACCACGTCATCGTCCTGTGCGATGATATCACCCAGGCCCCCGGCAAGCTGCGCATCCGGCCCTCCGGCTCGGCAGGCGGGCACAACGGCCTGAAGAGCATCATTGCCCGGCTGGGCGGGGAGAACTTCCCCCGCATCCGCATCGGCGTGGGTGCCAAGCCCCGCCCGGACTATGACCTTGCCGACTGGGTGCTGGGCAAGTTCCCGCCGGAGGACGCCAAGGCCATGGCCGACCGCTACCCCGACCTTGAAGCCGCCGCAAAGCTTATCATGGACGGTAAGCTGGGGCTGGCACAGAGCAAGTATAACGGGTGAGGGAGAACCCCCCAGTCGCCTGCGGCGACAGCCCCCGCTAATAGGGGGGCCCTTGGCATTGCGTAAAGTTTTACGGTTTTGCCAAGGCCGCCCCTAGTAGGGGCGGTGGCATTGCGAAGCAATGACGGTGGGGTTTAGCTTTCCAAAAGTGTTTGCTTCGAGAGGAGGTCTACGATGTACGAAGCGCTGCTGAAAAGCACAGCGGAATATCAGAAGATCGCGGAGAGCCTGCACACCCCGGGCCCGGCGGCGCTGTTCGGCCTGCCGCCTGCGGGCCGTGCCCTGCTGTACGCCGCCCTGCAAAAGGACCTTGACCGGGTGCTGTGCATCGTGACCCCCGGCGAGGCCGAGGCCACCCACTTTGCAGACGACCTCAAGGCGCTGGGCCTGACCGCGGCGGTGTTCCCGCCCCGTGACTTCATGCTGCGGCCAGTGGAGGGCGCGGGCCGCGAGTACGAGTACCGCCGCCTGTCGGTGCTGGGCGCGCTGGCGGGCGGGCGGCTGAACGCCGTCTGCGTGCCCGCCGAGGCGCTGCTGCAATACACGGTGCCCCGGGATGAGTTCCTGCGGAACACCCTCACCCTCAAGCCCGGCATGGTCTACAACCGGGAAGCGCTGGTGGCGCGGCTCTTTGCCGCCGGATACGTCCGGCGCAGTCAGGTGGACGGCCCGGGCCAGTTCAGCGTGCGCGGCGATATCGTGGACATCTACGCGCCGGACATGCATCAGCCTGCCCGGGTGGAGTACTGGGATGACGAGATCGATTCGCTGGCCTCCTTCGACCTGCTGACCCAGCGCCGGGACGGCAGTCTGGAAAAGATCTATCTTTCCCCCGCCCGCGAGGTGCTGTTCGGCAACACCGCCGAGACGGCCGAGGCCCTGCGCGGAGCCATCAAAAAGGCGCGGGGCAAGCGCCGCACTGCCATGGAAAAGGCCACAGAGGCCGACCTTGCCCAGCTGGATTCCGGCCTGATGCCCGAAGCCATGGACAAGTATTACGGCATCCGCTATCCGCAGCCCGCCACCCTGCTGGACCATCTGGACAGCCCCATCTTCGTGCTGGACGAGGTGGGCGGCATCCGGGATGCCCAGAAGGCTACCGAGTACCGCCGGGGCGAGGAACTGACCGGCCTGCTGGAGGAGGGCGTGCTCTGCCCCGGGCTGGACGTGCTCTACCAGACCATGGACGACCTTGCCATTGCGGCACAGAAGCAGAGCACCCTGCTGTGTGAGAACTTCCTGCGGGGGATGAACGAGTTCAAGCTGAAGGACCTCATCAACGTGGAGGCCTTTGCGGCCCCCAACTGGGGCGGCGACCTGGCCTCCCTGCGGGAGGATCTTGACCCGCTGATCGCCCAGGGCTATGCCGTCACCCTTTTCTCCGGCACCCCCAAGGGTGCCGCCGCCCTGACCCGGGACCTGACGGACAAGGGCTACTCCGTGAGCATGAGCCGGGACGTGCGCCCGGCCAAGGGCATCGTGCAGGTGCTGCCCGGCCACCTGACCGCAGGCTGCACCTTCCCCTTTGCCCACGCGGCGGTCATCTCCTCCCGGCGGCACGGGCTGGATGAAGAAGCCGCTGCCGAGAACAAAAAGCGCAAAAAGAACAAAAACGCCCTGTCCAGCCTTTCGGACATCAAGCCCGGCGATTATGTGGTGCACCAGAGCCACGGCATCGGCATGTACGCGGGCATCCAGCGGCTGGAAGTGCAGGGTGCCATCAAAGATTACCTGAAGATCCAGTATTCCGGCTCCGATGTGCTCTATGTGCCGGTGACCCAGCTGGACCTGCTCAGCCGCTACACCGCCCCCGGCGATGAGGAAAAGGTGAAGCTGGCCAAGCTGGGCGGCACCGAATGGCAGCGCACCCGCGCCAAGGTGAAAAAGGCCACCGAGGAGATGGCCCAGGAGCTCATTGAGCTGTACGCCCGGCGCAGGCAGGCCCAGGGATACGCCTTCCCGCCCGACGGCGACTGGCAGAACGATTTTGAGACCCGCTTTGAGTACGATGAGACCGACGACCAGCTCCACGCCACCGCCGAGATCAAGCAGGACATGGAAAAGCCCTACCCGATGGACCGCCTGCTCTGCGGCGACGTGGGCGTGGGCAAGACCGAAGTTGCCCTGCGCGCGGCCTTCAAGTGCGTGATGGGCGGCAAGCAGTGCGCTCTTCTGGCCCCCACCACCCTGCTGGCCTGGCAGCACTACAACACCCTGCTCTCCCGGATGGAGGCCTTCCCGGTGAAGATCGGGATGCTCTCCCGCTTCCGCACCGCGAAACAGCAAAAGGAGACCCTGCGGGGCCTGCAGTCCGGCAGCGTGGACATCGTGGTGGGCACCCACCGCCTGCTCTCCAAGGATGTGCGTTTCCACGACCTGGGCCTTGTTATCATCGATGAGGAGCAGCGGTTCGGCGTGAAGCACAAGGAGAAGCTGAAGGAAAACTTCATCGGCGTGGATATGCTGACCCTCTCGGCCACGCCCATCCCCCGCACCCTGAACATGGCCATGAGCGGCATCCGCGACCTGTCCACCATCGAGCAGCCGCCCATTGAGCGCCAGCCCGTGGAGACCTTTGTGCTGGAATACAACGATGTCATCCTTGCCGAAGCCATGAAGAAGGAGCTGGCCCGGGGCGGTCAGGTGTACTACCTGCACAACCGGGTGGACAACATCGAGTCCACCGCCGCCCATGTCAGCCAGCTGGTGCCCGGTGCCCGGGTGGGCATTGCCCATGGCAAGATGACCGAGGAGGAGCTGAACCCGGTCTGGCAGCATCTGCTCAACGGCGAGATCGACATTCTGGTCTGCACCACCCTGATCGAAACGGGCATCGATGTGCGCAACTGCAACACCCTTATCATTGAGGATGCCGACCGGATGGGCCTTGCCCAGCTGTACCAGATCCGGGGCCGGGTGGGCCGCTCCGGCCGCAAGGCCTATGCCTACTTCACCTTCCGGCGGGACAAGACCCTGACCGACATCGCCCAGAAGCGGCTTTCCGCCATCCGGGAGTTCACGGCCTTCGGCTCCGGCTTCCGCATCGCCATGCGCGATCTCCAGATCCGCGGCGCAGGCAGTCTGCTGGGCCACAGCCAGCACGGCCACATGGAGGCCGTGGGCTACGACCTCTATGTAAAGATGCTGGGGCAGGCCATCGCCCGGGCCAAGGGCGAGCCGGTGCAGCGCGACAAGAGCGAGTGCCTGATCGACCTGCGGGTGGATGCCTACATCCCCGAAACGTACATTGCCGACGGGCCGGGCCGCATTGAAGCCTACAAGCGGATCGCAGCCATCCAGACCCCCGAGGATGCCGCCGATGTGCTGGACGAGCTCATCGACCGCTACGGCGACCCGCCGCCCTCGGTCAGCGATCTGGTCAATGTCTCGCTGGCGCGGGTGCAGGCCACCGCTGTGGGCGTGTACGAGGTGACCCAGAAGAAGGACACTCTGGTGCTGCAGGTAGAGCAGCTGGACCTCCGGATGATCCAGGGCCTGCTGGTGGCCTTCAACGGCCGCGTTGTCACCGGGGCCGGCGCAAAGCCCTACCTCTCCGTCACCCTGCAAAAAGAGGAAAAGCCGCTGGAGCTGCTGCAGAGCATTCTCCGGGCGATGCAGGATATTTTGAAAGATTAACGGCCTCACCCTCTCAGTCAAAGCCAATAGGCTTTGCCAGCTCCCCCAAAGGGGGAGCCTCTGGCGGCTCCCCAAGACCTTGCGGGGAATTGCCAAAGCCTCTCCCCTTGGGAGAGGTGGCAGCGCGCTTGCGCTGACGGAGAGGGCGGGCGACCCGAACGACAGGAGCATGACAATGAAAAAGAAACTGATCGCACTTCTTGCCGCCGTGGCAATGGTATTTTCCCTTGCCGCCTGCGGCTCCACCCCGGATTCGGTGGGCACCATCGGCACGGTGGACATCACCTCGGGCCTGTATCTGCTGGCCCAGTACGACGCTTACCAGAAGGCCGCCGATCTGGCCTCCTCGGAGCAGGATGCCACCGATGTGAAGGCCTTCCTGAAGCAGACCATCACCGTGGATGCCGACAGCGGCGAGACCGCCACCGTCAGCGACTATGTGAGCCAGAAAACCATGGAGAACCTTGAGACCTACGCCGCCATCGAGACCCGCTTTGAGGAGCTGGGCGGCCAGCTGACCGCAGAAGAGGAAGCACAGGCCGACAGCTACGCCTCCCAGCTGATGGAGCAGTACGGCGACACCTATAAGGCCAACGGCATCGGCCTGAACACCGTCCAGCGGTTTGAGCGCATCCTCATCAAGAGCAGCGACCTGCTGGAGCTGGTCTACGGCGTGGACGGCGAGACCCCGGTGTCGGATGCCGACCTGACCAGCCATCTGGAAAACAACATGTACGAGCTGGCTTATTACACCATCCCGCTCTACAACACCAGCACCTATGCCTCTGCCGATGACGACCAGATCACCCAGATGCTGGCCCTGACCCAGGCTGCTGTGAACCAGACCAATGCCTACGCTGCTTCCTTGACCGGCCTGAGCGATTCCGATTTCAGCAGCGCCCTGCTGGGCTACTTCTCCAGCGTGGTCACCTCCGCCCTGCCGGAGGTCTACGCCGTGCTGGGCTCCACCTATTCCTCCGATTCCAATGCACCTTCTCTGGAACTGATCGGGGACAGCACCGTGACCTCTGCCTTTACCGCAGAGGGTTCCGCCGACACCATCCGGGGCCTGTCCATCGGGCAGGCAGCGGCTGTGAAGTACAACAGCTACGCCCTGATGGCCGCCCTGCGGCTGGACCCGCTGAGCCTGAAGGCGCTGGACGACCTGCGCGGACAGGTGCTCAACGATATGAAGGGGGAGGAGCTCTCCGAGGCGCTGACCGCCTACGGCGCTTCTCTGGAGCACAATCTGAGCAGCTCCGCCATGAACAGGATGCCTGCTTCCAAGATCGTAAACAGCAGCACCAACTAAGTTTTTATTGATATGCAAAAAGGCTGTTGCCTAAACTCCTTCCGTCATCGCTGACGCGATGCCACCTCCCTCTGAGAGGGAGGCTTTCACAGTTCACCGTTACGCCAAGGCTCCCTCCGAGAGGGAGCTGGCACGGCGAAGCCGTGACTGAGGGAGTTACAGGGTAACAGCCTTCTTTTTTTATTCTACGATCTTCTCAAACGCCGCTTCCAGCGCCTGGTTCACGGCACGCACAGCGGTGGGGTCGGGCTTGATGGCGGCGCGGTCGTAGGTAAACAGGCCGTTCACCTCGTCCTCCACATCGCTCACCTGGGTGTACACCAGGGCCGAAAGCCCCTTTTTCAGCTGGGGGAGCACCGTTTCCAATTGCAGCTTTTTCCAGCGGGCGGTCAGCTCGGCCCGGCTCTTTGCCGTGCCGTAGCCATACGCCCTGCGGGGCGGCTCATGGCCGGGCATGGGCCAGGCAATGCCACCGTATTCGCTCAGGGCCACCACCCGGCTCCGGGGCCTGACCCGGAGCGGATAGAAATAGTTGTGCAGGGAATCCACATCTCCCCCTCCCTGATCGTACCAGCCGCTGGCCTCGTCCACAAGGCGGGTACCGTCCAGCCTGCGGACGGCCTCCACGGCCCCGGCGGCATCGAACTGCCCCCACCCCTCATTGAAGGGCACCCAGCAGCCCACGCAGGGGTGGCACTGCAGGGTCTTTACCGTGGCTTCCAGCTCCCGGGCATATTCTTCCCTGCCCGCTTCCGTTTCGCGGCCCAGCAGGCCCCAGAGGGGCCTTGCATCAGGCAGGCGGCGGAGCAGCGGCTGGAACACGTTGGTCAGGTAGGTCACGAACCAGAGCTTGTAGGGCCCGCCGCCGTTCACCATGTCCTGCCAGACGATGAGGCCCAGCTTATCGCAGTGGTAATACCAGCGCTGCGGCTCGATCTTGGCGTGCTTGCGCAGAAGGTTGAACCCCAGCTCTTTTATGGTCTGCAGTTCCCGCACCATTGCCCCATCGCTGGGCGGAGTGTACAGGCCCTCGGGCCAGTAGCCCTGATCCAGCAGGCCGTTGAGCAGGATGGGCTTGCCGTTCAGGCAGAAGCGCATGATCCCGTGGGCATCCGGCGCACAGCTCCACTTGCGCAGGGCAAAGTAGCTGTGGACGGTGTCGCGCTGCTCCTCTTCTCCCTGTGTGGTGTCCACGGTCAGGTCGTACAAAAACGGCGTATCCGGGCTCCACGGGAAGAAATGCTCCTCCGGGATGTGCAGGGTCACCGCACCGTCCCGATCGGCCTCGTCGCTGCCCCAGTCCTCGGCAATGGTCACGCCCCCGGCCCGCACCACGGCCCACAGGTTCGCCGCCCCGCCGGGCAGGGAAGTATGGGCTTTCACGGTCACGGTGCGGGCATCATAGTCCGGGGTGACGGTCAGCTCCGTGATGTAGTTTTCCGGCACACGCTCCAGCCAGACGGTCTGCCAGATGCCGCTCTGGGCCTGGTAGAACATCCCGCCGGGCCGGAGGGTCTGCTTGCCCCGGGCCTGCACGCCGGTGCCGGTGGGGTCCTGCACCGCCACCCAGAGCCGGTCATGGCCGGCAGGATTCAGCGCATCGGTGATATCCAGCGCAAAGGGCCAATAGCCGCCCCGGTGGCCCCCCACCAGATGGCCGTTGACCTGCACGGCGCAGGCGTAGTCCACGGCCCCGAAGTGGAGCAGCACCCGCCCGCCGGTGCCCGCCGGGGGCACAAAGCTCCGGTGGTAGTGGAGCCACGTCCCGGGCTGCAGGGTCCGCCCCACGCCGGAGGCTTTCGTCTCCGGGGAGTAGGGCACCAGAATGTCGCCGTCCCACTTTGTGGGCAGCCCGGCAGAGCCGGTGATGGCGTACTGCCACAGGCCGTTCAGGTTCTCGTAGCTGTCCCGCCGCAGGGCCGGGCGGGGATATTCGGGCAGAGGATGATGCTGCATACTGTCACCGCCTTTTCTGCTCCCATTGTAGCACAGGCCAACCGCCTTGTATAGGCGCAAAAAGCCCCCGCCGCCGGGGGGTCCGGGGCAGGGGCCGTGATGCAGCGCTTATGCCAGTTTTGCTTCCAGCCGGGTGCGGATGGCCTGGATGAATTCCTCGCTGTTCACCTGAGTGGGGGTGATCCCCTCTGCCAGGCCGCAGAGGTCTTTGGTCATAATGCCGTCGTTGAGGGTCTGCAGGCTGGCGGCCTCCAGCGCCTCGCCAAACCGGACCAGCGCGGGCAGGCTGTCCAGCTCGCCGCGCTTTTTCAGGGCACCGCTCCATGCAAAAATGGTGGCCATGGGGTTGGTGGAGGTGGCCTCACCCTTGAGGTACTTGTAGTAGTGGCGGGTCACGGTGCCGTGGGCGGCCTCGTACTCATAGTTGCCGTCCGGGCTGACCAGAACGCTGGTCATCATGGCCAGCGAGCCAAAGGCAGTGGAGACCATATCGCTCATCACATCGCCGTCGTAGTTCTTGCAGGCCCAGACAAAGCCGCCCTCGCTGCGGATAACACGGGCCACGATGTCATCGATCAGGCTGTAGAAATAGGTGATGCCTGCGGCCTCGAACTTTTCCCGGTACTCGGCATCGTACACCTCCTGGAAGATGTCCTTGAAGGTGTGGTCATACTTCTTGGAAATGGTGTCCTTGGCACCGAACCAGAGATCCTGTTTGCTTTCCAGCGCGTAGTTGAAGCAGCTGCGGGCAAAGCTGTAGATGGAGGTGTCCTTGTTGTACTGGCCCTGCAGGACACCGGCACACTCGAAGTTGTAGACCGTGGCGGCCTGCCGGGAGCCGTCGTCGCCGGTGTAGATCAGCTCCGCCCTGCCGGGGCCGGGGATGCGGAACTCGGTGCACTTGTACACGTCGCCGTAGGCGTGGCGGGCAATGGTGATGGGCTTTGTCCAGTTCTTGACCACCGGCTTGATGCTGTCGATCATGATCGGCGCGCGGAACACGGTGCCGTCCAGCACGGCGCGGATGGTGCCGTTGGGGCTTTTCCACATCTGGTGCAGGTGGTATTCCTCCACGCGCTGGGCGTTGGGGGTGATGGTGGCGCACTTGACCGCCACGCCATACTTCTTGTTGGCAAGGGCGGCATCCAGGGTCACCTGATCCTGGGTGGCATCCCGGTTGGGCAGGCCCAGATCGTAGTACTCGGTCTTCAGATCCACAAAGGGCAGGATGAGCTCCTCCTTGATGATCTTCCAGAGCACGCGGGTCATCTCGTCGCCATCCATCTCCACCAGCGGCGTGGTCATCTTGATCTTTTCCATAACAGTTTCCCTTTCCTCTGTTTCAAAAAATACTGTGACCCCCGGCGGCACTGCCAGATGCTCTGCCGGGAGGTTCGGCTTTATCGATACGCGGCCGCCAGCTTTTCCAGCGCGGGCAGGCTGCGCTTTACCTTTTCGGTGTCGATGCAGTAGGCAAGGCGGACATAGCCCGTTACGCCAAAGGTATCGCTGGGCACCAGCAGCAGGTCAAATTCCCGGGCCCTGCGGCAGAAGGCGTTGGCATCCTCCTCCAGCGCCTTGGGGAAGAGATAGAAGGTGCCGCCGGGCCGCTCGACCTCAAAGCCCAGCGCTTTCAGCTTGTTGTAAAGCAGATTCATATTGGTCTCGTAGACGCTCAGGTCGCTGGTCACATCCAGGCAGCGGCTCACGGCGCGCTGGATGATGCTGGGCGGGCAGTTGTGGCCGGTAAAGCGGGAGATCTGGGCCATCATATCCACCAGCACCTCCTCGCCCTCACAGCCGGGGCGCACGGCCACATAGCCCAGGCGCTCGCCAGGCAGGCTCAGGCTCTTGGAGAAGGAGAAGCAGGTCAGGGTGTGGGGGTAGAACGCTGCCGGGTAGGGCACAGCCCCGCCATCAAAGGCGATATCCCGGTAGGGCTCGTCGCTGACAAGGAAGATGTTGTGGCCGTAGGCCCTGCTCTTCTCGGTCAGGATCTCCGCCAGCCGGGTCAGGGTGTCGGCAGAGTAGACCACACCGGTGGGGTTGTTGGGGGTGTTGATGAGGACACAGGTGACCTTCTCGGTCAGCATCTGCTCAAAGGCCTCCAGATTGGGCTGGAAAGCCGGGGCCTGGGGCGGCACCACCCTGAGATGGGCACCGGTGCCCTCCACATAGGGGCCGTACTCCGGGAAGTAGGGGGCAAAGGTCAGCACCTCGTCCCCGGGCCGGGTCACGGCGCGCAGGGCGTGGGCAATGGCACCCGCCGCGCCCGTGGTGGGAAAGATATCCTTCTGCGCATAGGGCAGGCCGAAGGTCCTGTTCAGGTGGGCCGCCACGGCGGTGCGGAACTCCGGGTCGCCCTGGCTGGGGCAGTAGCCGTGCAGGGCCACCGGGTCCTCCTGTGCCAGCAGCTCCTGCATGGCAGCGGTGAACTGCTCCGGGCAGGGCACGCTGGGGTTGCCCAGCGAGTAATCAAACACGTTCTCGTAACCGATCTGGGCCGCGCGCTGCTTGCCGTACATAAAGGTCTCGCGGATGACGCTCTTGTGGGCCAGCATCCCGCGGTAAGTCTCGTTCAGCATAAGTTCCTTCCCCTCTAAAACACAAATTTATTTTTCGTGGGCAGCAGACGCATAGCTCTGCTCTACTTTCACCACACAGCTGTATTTCGGGTCCTGCTCATGGACGAACTGGCACATGGCGGCCAGCATCTCGTCCTTGTTCCCGGTATAGCCCGCCGGGAACTCCAGATCGAACAGGACATTCGTATGGGTATCCCCCGGCACGATGCGCAGGTCGTGGATCGAAAGGCAGGGGTCGAGCTGGCGGGCCTTTTCCATCAGGCGGGTGCGCAGCACGCCCACCGCCGCATCGGTGGTGACGATGGGGTCATAGTGGATGGTCACCTGCAGGCCGTCCCGCTTTATAAAATCGTTCTCGATGTTGTCGATGACATCGTGGGCCTTGAGCGGGTCGGTCTCTGCCGGGAACTCGATGTGGAGGGATGCGAACTGATGCCCCGGGCCGTAATCGTGCACCATGAGGTCGTGCATCCCCAGCACGCCGGGGTAGCCCATGACCGTCTGCTCAATGTGCTCCACCAGCTCCGGGCTGGGGCTCTCGCCCAGCAGGGGGCTCAGGGTGTCCATGACCAGCCCCCAGCCCGACCAGAGGATGAAGGCTGCCACGGCCACGCCCATGATGCCGTCCAGCCGCGCCCAGCCCGTCAGGCTGCAGACCACGGTGGAGACCAGCACCGCGCCGGTGGTCAGCACATCGTTGCGGCTGTCGGCGGCGGTGGCCATCAGGGTCTCGGAGCCGATGGTGCGGCCGATGGTGCGGTTGAAGCCGCTCATCCAGAGCTTGACGAGGATGGATGCGGCCAGCACACCCACGCTCAGCCAGCTGAACACCACGGGGGTGGGGTGGAACGCCTTGACCACCGATTCCTTGAGCAGGGAAAAGCCGATGCCCAGGATGGTCACACTGACCACCAGACCGGCCAGATATTCATAGCGGGCGTGGCCGTAGGGATGCTCGGCATCCGGGGCCTTGGCGGCCAGCCAGAAACCGATGAGGCTGACCACGTTGGACGAAGCGTCCGAGAGGTTGTTCAAAGCATCCGCCATGATGGCGATGGAGCCGAACAGGGTGCCTGCCAGCAGCTTGCCCAGGCAGAGCAGCAGGTTGCAGGCCATGCCCACACCGCTGGCAAGGTTGCCGTAGGCCGTGCGGGTGGCAGGGTCCTGGGGATCATTGGGATGCCGGATGAACCGGCGGATCAGAAATTGCGTCATATCTATCTTTCATCTCCAGAAGTGCGTTCAAAAAATACGACTTAGGTATAGTATAGCACCCAGCTTTACCGTTGTGAAGCGTTCACCCATGAAACTGCGGCTTGTCAGGCGGCAGTTTTGTGAATTTGCTTCTTGTTGCAATCAAAAAAGAGCTGCCGCGCGCCCCTTTGCCAACACTTTGGTTGGCACAGAGCGCCGCAGCAGCCCCTTTTACAGTTCCGTCAGGGGAACTCAGACATTCTTGGCAGAGGGCTTGCTCAGATCCACGCCGCGGATGATCTTGCGCACGGGCAGGATGCTCTTGGCGTTCATGGACAGCTCGTCCACGCCCATCCGCAGGAAGGTCTCGGTGAGGGCGGTATCCGCGCCCAGCTCACCGCAGATGCCCACCCAGATGCCGTGGCGGTGGCCCGCCTCAATGGTCATCCGGATGGCCTTCAGCACAGCGGGGTGGTGGGGATCAAAGAAGGGCTCCAGCTTGGCGTTCTGGCGGTCCAGCGCGCAGGTGTACTGGGTCAAGTCGTTGGTGCCGATGGAGAAGAAATCGCACTCCTGGGCCAGATCGTCCGCCACCAGAACTGCGGCGGGGGTCTCGATCATGGTGCCCACCTCGATCTTGTCGCTGAACTTCTTGCCCTCGGCGGTCAGCTCTGCCTTGCACTCCTCCAGCACGGCCTTGGCATCCTGCAGCTCCCGCAGACTGGTGATCATGGGGAACATAATGCTCATGTTGCCGTAGGCAGAAGCGCGCAACAGGGCCCGCAGCTGGGTCTTGAAGAAATCCCTGCGGGTCAGGCAGATGCGGATGGCGCGGTAGCCCAGCGCGGGGTTATCCTCGTGGTCCAGCTTCATGTAGTCCACGGTCTTGTCCGCGCCGATATCACAGGTGCGCACGACCACCTTTTTAGGGGCCAGGCTTTCCAGCACCTGCTTGTAGGCCTCGAACTGGTATTCCTCGGTGGGGTAATCCGTGCAGTTCAGGTAGACGAATTCGGTGCGGAACAGGCCCACGCCGCCCGCGTCGTTCTGCTGGACCGCGCCCACATCGCTCATGCCGCCGATGTTGGCAAAGACCTGCACGGTCTTGCCGTCCAGCGTGGTGTTGGGCTTGCCCTTGAGCTCGGCCAGCAGGGCCAGCTTCTTCTGGTCCTCCTGCTGGCGCTTTTTCAGGCTCTCCAGCAGATCGGGGGTGGGGTCCACATACACGCAGGCGTTGTAGCCGTCCACCACAGCCATCTTGCCGTCCCAATCTTCCTGAATCTCCTTGCACTGGATCAGGGCGGGGATGTTCATGCTGCGGGCCAGAATGGCGGTGTGGCTGTTGGAGCTGCCCTCCCGGGTGATGAAGCCCAGCAGCAGGCTCTTGTCCATCCGCACCGTCTCCGAGGGTGCCAGGTCCTCCGCCACCAGAATGCTGGGCTCCGTGCCCTGCAGGGTGGCATTGTCCACGCCCTGCAGGATGTCCAGCATGGCCTGGGCAATGTCGATGACATCGGCGCTGCGGGCCTGTAAATAGGGGTCGTCCATGGCGGCAAACACGGCGGCCTGGTTGTCGCCCGCTTTCTTGACGGCATACTCCGCGCACATGTGCTGGCCGTTGATGATCTCCTTGATGGCATCCACAAAGTCATCGTCATCCAGCATCATGGCATGGATGTTGAACACCTCGGCAATGTCCTCGCCTGCCTCGGCCAGTGCCTTTTCATACAGGGCAGTCTGCTGATCAATGGCTTTGGCCCGGGCCTCTTCAAAGCGGGCTTCCTCTGCCGCCGTGTCCGCGACCTGAGCGGTGGAGATCACGGTATCTTTTTTCTTGTAGATCTTCAGTTTGCCGATGGCAATGCCGTTCAGAATGCTTTTACCGGTTCCTACCTGCATCGTTCTCTCTCCTTTGTTGAGAATTTAGTGCGAAAAAGCCCCCGCAGGGTCTCCCGCAAGGGCTTTTGTCCGCAGATTCAAAGATCAGACGTTCTCGGTCAGGAACTTCTGAATGGCCTCGGCAGCGGCGGCCTCATCGTCGCCCTCCACCTTCACGGTCACGGTGTCGCCCTGCTTGACACCCATGCCCATCAGAGCCATCAGTTTGCGCAGGTCGCAGCTCTTGCCGTCCTTTTCCAGGGTAGCGGTGCTGGCAAAGCCCTTGGCCACCTTCACGAGCAGACCGGCCGGACGAGCGTGGATGCCGCATGCATCCTTAACAGTATACTGGAATTCCTTCATGATCATTTTCTCCTTACTTCATCCCGTTTCAGATCCGGACGGTCCTGCCACTCCGGACGCAGCCGATTTTGCTGCGGGATGCTACTATTATTATAAACCCGCTTCGTTATTTTTTCATCATTTCATATTGCTGATTTTTGGCCAAAAATTTTGGTGCTATTGAACAGAAGTTTTACTATCATTTTTCCACCGGATTCATTCCACAGGATACCCCTCGGCATCCAGGGGCAGGTCGGTGTACTGCGCCTCCTCGGGCACCACGGAGTCCGGCTCCCCGCTGGTCTGCTGGCTCTGCCCGGCCGCGCCCAGCTCCTCATCATGGCGTTCTCCCCAGTCACCGCTGTAATCCTCACCGGACACCTGCTGGGCATCCTGCTGCTCAGCCTGCGCCATTGCGGTCTGGGCATCCTTCAGGCCGACCACCGTGCCCGACGGCTTTTCCAGCAGGTAGGCCCCCACAGCCTTTTTGCGGTAGACCAGCAGCACGCCATAGCGGCTGGTCTCTCCGCTGCTGGCCGCCGGGATCAGGGCGGTCCACTTTTCCACGGTTTTCCCTTTGTAGCGGGTAAGATCCATTCCGCTTTGCTGCACCACCCCGTTGAAGGCCGAGAAGCTGTCGTCCCACTTGCGGGGGATCTTGACCTTATCCGCCGTGATGGACGTGCCGTCCACATCCAGCCCGTAGCCCGTGAACCAGGTCTGGATATCCTGCGCGCTCTCGATCCGGTTCACCCCGGCCGCTGCCGCCACCGTGCGGGTGCTGATGTACCGCCCCAGAAAGGCGCTGAAGATCACCAGCGCACAGCAGAGCGCACCGGCCCCCACCTTTTTCAAGCTCGTCTTGTTCAGCGTTACCACAAACATGCCGTTCCCTCCCACCCGTTTTGTTCTGAAAAGAATATATGGGGCGGGCAGAGGAATTATAACCGCGCTGCGGCAGATCTACTTTCCCGCGCAGAAGTCATTTGAAAAAGTTGTTTTTTCTGTTAAAAAGTCGCTTGAAAAATCTTCAGTTATTGCAAAGAAGTTCCTTGAAAAAGTTATCTTTATCTTTTATAATAGATGCAGGATCATTGATTTTCGGGAGAGTGAAACGGTATGTTAAGGCGAAAGATCACAGACCAGCTGCTTGCATGGAAAAACACGCCCGGCCGGAAGCCGCTTATCATCAAGGGCTGCCGTCAGTGCGGCAAGACCTTTTCTGTATTGGAATTTGCCAGAAAGAATTACAAACACACAGTGTACCTCAACTTCTTCGAGAATCCGGATTATGCTTCTGTCTTTTCCGGTTCTCTGGAGATCGACAACATCGTGATGATGCTCTCTGCCCTTCTTGGCAAGGATGCCGTTTTTGAGCCGGGCCAGACGATCCTGATCCTGGACGAGATCCAGGATTGCCCGGAAGCCCGGACGGCCCTGAAATTTTTCCGCATCGACGGCCGCTATGACGTGATCGGCACCGGCTCCCTGTTGGGCGTAAAGGGCTACGGCAAGGAACCAAGATCCGTTCCTGTCGGATCGGAGACGATTCTTGAAATGTACCCACTGGATTTTGAAGAATTCTTATGGGCCAATGATATCACCGAACCTGTCATTGCGCTACTGCAAAGGTCTCTGGACTCCGGTTCCCCTGTGCCGGAAGCGCTGCACAACCGGATGCGGCAGCTTTTGCTCCAATATACCGTTGTGGGAGGAATGCCGGATGCTGTCCAGACCTTTGTGACCAGCAGGCAGATGGATGAGGTCCTGCGTATCCAGCGGGACATCGTTCGTTCCTATGAGGACGACATGGTAAAGTACGCGGAGAAAAAGGATAAGTCCCGCATCAAGGAGTGTTTCCAGTCCATTCCCCGCCAGCTTGCCAAGGAAAACAAGAAATTCCAGTATTCCGTTGTAAAAAAAGGCTCCACCTCCGCAAAATATGCCGGAAGCCTGCAATGGATCGAGGATGCTGGCATCATCACACGGTGCCACAATCTGTCCATTACCGAGCTGCCTCTGGATGGGAACGCGGAAGAGGATACCTTTAAGGTCTATATGTGCGACACCGGCCTGTTCGTCAGCATGCTGGAGGACGGAACGCAGTTTGACATCCTGCAAGGCGACCTCTATGGCTACAAAGGCGCTATCTTTGAAAACCTGATCGCCGATATCTTCACCAAGATGGGGCGCAAGCTCTACTATTTCCACAAGGATTCCGGCCTCGAGGTGGATTTTGTGATCCGTTATCAGGGGGAATGCACCCTTGTAGAGGTAAAGGCCCGCTCCGGAAATGTCAAAAGCACAAAGACGATCCTCAACCACCCTGAAAAATATCATGTATCCCATGCGATCAAGCTCGGGGACTATAATATCGGGAAAAACGGGCCGCTCCTGACCCTTCCCCTCTATATGGCCTTTCTGCTGCGCAGCTGCTGACCTGTACAGCACCAAAAGAGCCCCCGCCGGAATAGACCGGCGGGGGCTCTTTCTCATAGCGGTAAGTTCAGGATCACTCGATCAGGCCGTTCAGCAGGGCCAGGCACTTGCGGCTGTGCAGCTTGCGGATTGCCTTGGCCTCGATCTGGCGGACACGCTCACGGGTAACACCGAAGTCGCGGCCCACCTCCTCCAGCGTGCGGGGGCGGCCATCGTCCAGACCAAAGCGCAGGCGGATGACCTTTTCCTCACGGGGGGTCAGGCTCTTGAGGGCCTGATTGATCTGCTGGGCCACCATGGCACGGTCTGCTGCCTTGCCGGGGGCCTCGGCGTTCTCGTCGGCCACGAAATCGCCCAGGGAGGAATCTTCTTCCTCGCCCACGGGGCTTTCCAGGCTGGCGGGTTCCTGCGCCATGCGCTGGATCTCACGCACGCGCTCCACGCTCATATCCATGGCCTTTGCCAGCTCCTCGGGGGTGGGCTCGTGGCCATTCTGGTAGACCAGCTGGTTGGTGGCCTGACGCATCCGGTTGATGGTCTCGACCATGTGCACCGGGATGCGGATGGTGCGGGCCTGATCCGCAATGGCGCGGGTGATGGCCTGACGGATCCACCAGGTAGCATAGGTGGAGAAGCGGAAGCCGCGGTCGCAGTCAAACTTCTCGGCGGCCTTGATCAGGCCGATGTTGCCCTCCTGGATCAGATCCAGGAACGCCAGGTTGTGGCCGACATGCTTCTTGGCGATGGAGACCACCAGACGCAGGTTGGCCTCGCTCAGGCTGCGGCGGGCGTTCAGGCCATCGCGGCGGATCTTGAGCAGCTCCTGGCGGCGCTCTTCCGTCAGGGGGCCGTTCTCCACGGCCTCCATGGCCTCCTCTTCGGCAGCCTTTTCCTCGTCGTCCTCGCTGGACTTGGTGTTGCCGTCCTCGTCCAGATCCTCGGTATAGCTCCGGCTGTTCTCATCCTCCTCGAACGAGAAGCGGGCGCTGTTCTTTTTGATGTACTCAGGCGCGCCGTACTTCTGGCGGTCGGCCTGAAGGATGTGGGCAGCCTCGGCACCGGCGTGGATGCGCTTGCTCAGGTCCACTTCCTGCTCCGCGCTCAGCAGCGGGATCTGACCGATCTGCTTGAGGTAGTTCTTCACAGGGTCATCCAGCAGCTCATCCATGGCAGCCTTCAGGTCTGCGGGGTTCTCCTCTGCCGGGTCGTCCTCATTTTCATCGCCCAGGCCCAGCTCATCGCTGTTTGCCTCGGCACTTTCCACCTCTGCCATGATGCCTTCCACATCCAGGCTGGTGTCACCGTCGGCCTCGTCATCCAGAATTTTGATGCCGCGCTCCTCCAGAAGCGTGTAAAGCGTTTCCACATCCATCCGGCACTGGGAAGCCAGTGTCTTGGCCTCGCCCGCCGTCAGGGTGCCTTCGCCCTTCGTCAACAGTTCCTTCAAAGTCATGCCCATTTCGCTCTCTCCTTTTCACCGCGGCGCTGGCTGCGCCGTAAGTGATATCGTATCATAAGTTTTGCCGCTGCGGGATGGTTCAAATCACCAGGCCGCCGTTCACACCGAACACCTGCCCGGTGATGTAACCGGCGCTTTCGCCTGCCAGGAACACCAGCAGCTGCGCCACCTCGTCCGCGCTGCCCAGGCGGCCCACGGGGGTCTCCTCGGCCAGCGCAGCCTTATCCTCTGCCGTAAAGGCAGCCATCATATCGGTGTCGATGACACCCGGAGCCACGCAGTTCACGGTGATGCCGCTGGGCCCCTCCTCTTTGGCAAGGGCCTTGGTCAGGCCGATCAGGCCCGCCTTGGCAGCGGAGTAATGCACCTCGCAGCTGCCGCCGGTCTGGCCCCACATGCTGCTCACGGTCAGGATGCGGCCCGCCTTGCGGCGGATCATGCCCGGCAGGGCCAGCTGGCACAGGTGGAACGCGCCGCTCAGGTTCACGTCCAGCATGTGCTGCCACTCCTCCGGGGTGATATCGGTGAACAGCTTCTGCTGGGCAATGCCCGCGTTGCTCACCAGCACATCCACATGGCCCACGGCCTGCTCCACGGTGTGGAACGCCACCTCACAGCTGGCGCGGGAGGCCACGTCGCACTGGACCGCCAGCAGGCCCGGCAGCGCCTTTTCCAGCGCCGCCGCCGCCTCGGCGTGGGTGTGGTAGAGCACCGCCACCCGGTAGCCCGCCTGCCAGAAGGCGCGGGCCGCCGCGGCTCCGATGCCCCGGTCGCCGCCCGAGATCAGCACGCAGCGCCCATTGGCCGCAGGGACTGCCGGTTCCGGCACAGGCTCCACCGGCGGTTCCGTTTCCGCTGCCGGTTCCGGCGCAGCTTCCTGCACCGGCTCCTGTTCCGGCGCAGGGGCCCGGGATGCCTCGTCCTCATCGCTCAGGTCAAAGGTCAATTCAAATTCATCATCGTACAAGAGTCAGCCCTCCTGCCGTTTGTTCTCTGCCTGCAAAAAATCCCGCAGGCAGGAAGGTCCCGCCCTCCACCGCACCCATGGGCTGCGCTCTGCTCCTCTTTCCGGTCAAGGCCGGTCCTGCGGCGAGCCCGCTGGTCTGTGCGAGTGGTTTCGACAAGTTACCATTAAATAATATAGCACAATTCGACGAAAAAAGAAAGTGGGAACCGCCGTCTTTTCACGCAGTTCCCACTTTTTTTCACGTTCTCAGGGGGTCACGGGCGGTTTCCAGCGGGGCTTTGCGGCCCGCTGCTCCCGCAGCCGGAGGAAAAACGCCTGCAGCAGCGCCTGCGCCTCCTCCGCCCGCAGACCGCGTTCCACCACCGGATGGTGATTGAAGGGCAGGGCGAACAGGTCGGTCACGCTGCCGCAGCACCCGGCCTTGGTATCCGCCGCGCCGTACACCACCCGCCTGATCCGGCTGTTGATGATGCCGCCGCTGCACATGGGGCAGGGCTCCAGCGTAACGAACAATTCACACTGCCACAGCCGCCAGCCGCCCAGCTTTTTGCAGGCCGCGTCAATGGCCAGCAGCTCGGCGTGGTGGAGGGCGTTTTTCTCGGTCTCGCGGGTGTTGTGGGCAGCAGCGATGATCTCGCCGTTCCGGGCCACCACCGCGCCCACGGGCACTTCGCCCAGCGCAGCGGCCCGTGCGGCCTCCTCCAGCGCCGCGCCCATCAGCTCATAGTCGGTCATCCCATTCCCCTTTCTGCCAGCGCCCGGGCCAGCACCAGCCCATTGTTCAGGATATGCAGCACCACCCCGGGTGCAGGACTGTCGGTCTGCTCTGCGGCCCACCCGAAAATGAGCCCCATGCCCAGCGCATAGCACTTTTCGGTCAGCGTTCCGTGCAGGACCGCAAAGAGCACAGCCTGGCAGAGGTTTGCCGGGTGCTCCCCCAGCGGCCGCAGCAGGCGCAGCAGTGCCCCCCGAAACACCAGCTCCTCGGCCAGCGGCAGCACCAGCAGGCTGCGCAGCGTACCGGGCACGCCCTGCGGCAGCTCTGCCGCCCCGCCGGGAACCAGCACACACCAGACCGCCGCCAGCCCGGCCCAGGCCAGTGCCGCGATGCCTGCCGCCCGCAGGCGGCGGTTCTGTTCTGACATCTTCTCCGTCCCCTCTCCGTTTGGGGCCGCGCTGTTCCGCTGCTTCGGGCACACAGCGCACCGCCCCGCAATGCCTGATGCCCATTGTATCATGTTCCGGCCCGTTTGTGCAAGAAAACGGAGCGGAATTGCGAAAATACGAAGAAATATTGATTCAAACAATTGACATTTTTCGTCGTCTCTGGTATATTCCTATACGACTTTTTGATTGATTTGGTCGGGTTATCCGTTCTTGGCCCCGTTGGAGGTATTACTATGATCCGCATTCTTACCGATTCCGCATCCGACATCCTGCCCGCTGAAGCCGAGCAGCTGGGCGTGACCGTCATCCCCCTGAACGTCACCCTGGAGGACGGCACCGTGCTCCAGGACGGCGTGGACATGACCCCCACCGTGTATTACGGCGTGATGGCCCGCTGCCACAAGCTGCCCACCACCAGCCAGCCCAGCCCCGAGCTGTTCCAGCGCTTCTTCCTTGAGGCTGCTGCCGCCGGGGACGAGGTGGTGGGCATCTTCCTTTCCCATGAGCTGTCCGGCACCTGCCAGTGCGCCCGGCTGGCCGCAGACATGGCCAATGTGGACAATGTCCTCTTTGTGGATTCCGAGAGCGTCTGCCTGGGCGAGAGCCTGCTGGTGCGGCTGGCTGTTCAGCTGCGGGATGCCGGAAAGACTGCCGGGCAGATCGCCGCCACCCTTGAGCACGCCAAGGAGCATCTGCATCTGGTGGCTGTCATCGACGACCTGAAGTATCTGCGCAAGGGCGGCCGCCTGCCCGCCGCCGTGGCCGTGGCCGGTGGGATGCTGGGCATCAAGCCCCTCATCACCATCAAGGAGGGCAAGGTCGTTATGGCGGGCAAGGCCCGGGGCCTGCCCGGCGCTTACGTTGCCCTGTTCAAGAAGATCGAGGAGCTGGGCGGCATCAGCACCTGCGTCGACGCGCTGGCCGGTTACACCCTCGCCCCCCGCGAGGTGCAGCCCATCCAGACCTACCTGCAGGAGAATCTGGGCCGGAACGAGGCCCTTGTGCGCCAGATCGGCTGCGTCATCGGCACCCACGCCGGCCCCGGCGCGTTCGGCCTGGCCTTCCTTGATGAGGGCTTCACCTTCTGATCTTACCCAATCAAAAAGAGGAACTGCTTTCCCGGCAGTTCCTCTTTTTTGTTGGTTCATTCGTGTCCGATCTTCGACCAGTCGATCTCTTCGGCATCTACAAAGCCGCTGTCCTTCGCTTCCTCCAGCTGCTTTGCTTCCTCTGTGGTCAGCTTGGTGAAATCCGGGTCCCATGCCAGTACCAGCTTTTTGATCAGCTCGTAGGCAAGGTTCTTGTCCGGGTCCGGCAGCATATCGATCATGTGTGCTGCATTCATTGCAATTTCAGACATCCTGCCACCTCCTTATTTATAGATATCGCCACGATTCCCGATATCCAGCACCAACAGAATTTCCAGCGCGTTTTCCTCACCGTACCGGTAAAGCACGCGCCAGCTTCCGACCCGAAGCCGCATCGTTCCATCCTTCAGTCCCTGCATCACCTTGATATCACCCGCCGGCGGTTTCAGGGTCAGCCCCTCAATGCCTGCAACGATGCGAAGCACGGACTTTTTGTCCAGCTTGTTCAGGAACTTCATGGCGTTCTTCGAGTAGCGGATCTTCATAACATCATCCTCAGTGCTCGTTTTCTTGTGGGTCTCCGGCCCTATTATAGTCCATTTTCCCGCAAACGTCAATTTCTTTTTGCCGAAGATTCGTCCATTACAGCACCGCGTCCGAGACGATCTTGCCCAGCAGGAGCACCAGCACCACAAGCATCATGGGGCGGATGAACTTTGCGCCGTTCTTGAGGGCGAAGTGGGAGCCCAGCAGGTTGCCTACAACGCCGCTGATGGCACAGGGGATGCCGATGGAGAACACCACCAGCCCGCTGGAAAGATACGTTACAAGGCTGGCGTAGTTGCTGGCAAGGTTGAGCACCTTGGCGTTGCCGCCCGCCGTGCGCAGATCAAAACCCATCAGGGTGGTAAAGGCGATGATGGCAAAGGTGCCGGTGCCCGGGCCAAAGATGCCGTCGTACAGGCCGATGCCCAGCCCGATGGCAAGAGCCAGCACCGCCTTTTTGGCGTTCAGGGTGCCGTCGTCCCGGTTCTCGTCGGGCAGGTCCCGCCGCCAGAGGATGAGCACCGCCGCCACCGGCAGGATGATGAGCATCATGGTGCGCAGCACCTGATCGCTGAGCAGGAGCACGATGTGGGAGCCCAGCGCGCTGCCTGCAAAGCTGCCCACAGCCGCCAGCAGGCCGACCCGGATGTTCATGGCTCCCTTCTGGAAGAACTGCGCCGTGGCAAAGGTGGTGCCGCAGGCCGCGCTGAATTTATTGGTGCCGTAGGTGTAATGCACCGGCAGGCCCGCAAACAGATAGGCAGGCAGGCTGATCAGACCGCCGCCCCCCGCCGCCGAGTCCACAAAGCCCGCAAACCCGGTCATCAGCATCAGAAACAGCAGCATTGGCAATGATAATGTAATTTCCATTCGTTCTACTTTCCCACTCTTTCGTTTACTTCAGATACAGCTTTCCCTCGCAGGCCAGGATCTGATCCAGGATCATCCGGGACACCCGGGCACCATAGACCATGGCGGGGTGGTCGTTGTACTCGATGATGTCATGGAACTCCTTGTTCATCAGAACGATCACATACTCGCCGTAGGGGGTGTGGATGATGCCGCCGTCGTTGCGGCAGGCGTTCATGCTGCCGCTCTTGCTGGCCACCCAGATAAGCTCCGGCTCACCGGTCTCCTCGCAGTCCAGATAGAACTGGGGGAAATCGTGGGTCAGCATGGTGTTGTAGTGCTGCTGGCGGAAGATGCCCAGCATGGCGGCGCTGGCTTCCCTGCTGACCAGCGCGCCCTTTGCCACCTGCGCAAACAGGGCGGCGTAGTCCCGGGGCGTGGTGGTGCCCAGCTTGTCGTAGCGGTCAAAGTGGAGGGGGTTGTGCAGGACGGTGTGCCCAAAGCCCAATTCCCGGATGCAGGCATTGATGGTGTCCAGCCCCAGGTAATCGATGATCATATTGGTGGCGATGTTGTCCGAGCAGATGATCATCATGGTGGCGGTGTCCTTCACCTTGAGCTTTGCCCCCACGCCCAGGGCCCGGAGCATCCCGGAGCCGTCCACGAACTGGCTGGCCTCGTAGGTGATCTCCTCTTCCAGGTCAGCCCTGCCCCGGCTGGCCTGCAGATACAGCACCGCCAGAATGAACGCCTTGATGGTGGAGGCCGTCTCAAATTCCTCGTCGGCACCGATCTCCACCGTGCTGCCGCGCAGGTCATCCACAAAAACGCTCATCCTGCCCTGATAGGAATAGAGCTCTGCGGCAATGCGCTTTTCCAATGTCATATTCTGATCCATCCGGAATCCCTCAACTTTTCTATACTTTCCGTTATACTTCATTCTTACCGTTAAGACATAATTATCATTGAAAACATTGATTTCATTGGTTCTCATTGATTCTAGTGCAATGATGAGCAATGATTTCAATGAATTCAATGAATCTTTTGATACTAACGGTGATTACAGGTTGTTTTCAAAGAAACGCTGTGCGTTGCGGAAGAAGATGGCTTCCACCTCATCCTCGGTGAAGCCCTCTTTCCGCAGGGCATCGGCCAGCAGGGGCATTTTGGAGCAGTCGCTCAGTTCCAGCTTGCCGCCGATGCCGTCAAAGTCACTGCCCAGACCGATGATCTCAATGCCGCCCACCTGCTTGAAATGGGCGGCGTGTTTGGCCATCAGGGCCGTGGTGCTGCGGCACAGGCCGGGGCTGGGCTGGTCATCCAGAAAGCCCGCGCAGTAGTTCAGGCCCACCAGACCGCCTTTTTCCGCCATGACCCGGATCATCTCATCGGTCAGGTTGCGGCAGTGGGGGGCCAGAGCGCGGCAGTTGGAGTGGCTGGCCGCAAAGGGGCGGGTGCTGTGCTCCGCAATGTCCCAGAAGCCCTTATCGGACAGGTGGCTCACATCGGCAATGATGTGCAGGCGCTCCATCTCGGCCAGGAACTCGAAGCCCTTCTCCTTCAGGCCGGTCTCGGTGTTGGGCATACAGGGCCAGATGGGGCCGTTGCCTGGCACCACGTTGGGGCTGGCCAGCTCGTTCTCGTGGTTCCAGGTCAGGGTCATCATCCGCACGCCCAGCTCGTACATCCGGCGCAGCACACCCAGACTGCCCTTGCAGCAGCCTGCTTCCTCAATGGTCAGCATTCCGCTGATCTTGCCCGCCTCGGCGTTTTTGCGGATATCCTCGGGGCGGTAGACAGGGGCGATCCTGTCGGAATACCGCTCCATCATCCGCTTGAACACGTCGATCTCTTCCAGCGCCGTCACCAGCGGGTCCGCACCCGGGGTGGGGTCGGCCAGATTCACAAAGGCAGCAAAGCACTGGAGCATGTAGTCGCCCTTCTCCAGCTTTTCCAGATCGATGTGGCCGTTGTTGCGGGCAAAGGTCTGCCCATCGCCCCGCATCTCCGCGCGCCGCAGCTCGCTCAGGGTGTCACAGTGTAGATCAAAGACTTTCATGGATTGTTCTTCCTCCTATAACATCCTCACCCTCTCAGTCAAAGCCTGACGGCTTTGCCAGCTCCCCCAAAGGGGGAGCCTCTGGCGGTTTCCCGAAACCTTGCGGGGGAATTGCCAGTGCCTCTCCCTTTGGGAGAGGTGGCATCCCGCAGGGATGACGGAGAGGGTGAGATACTTTATCAGAAAACACTCCCCACCGCATACAGACTCTTGACCAGATCTTCCCGGTACAGCGGGTCGGCGGGGTCAAGGCTGTTGATGACCACGCCGCCGCTGGCGGACGCGCCGGTGGAGTGAATGTAGCGGCCCTCGCCGAGGTAAAGGGCGATATGGCCGGGGAAGTAGAGGGCATCGCCCCGCTTTTTGTCCGCAAAGGGGATCTGGTGCATGGGCCAGCCCTCCACGATCCTGGCATCCCGGTAGATGAGCACGCCGCACTGCATATAGGCGCTGCTGACAAGGCCGGAACAATCAATGCCCCGGCCCGACTTGCCGCCCCAGCGGTACTCGGTGCCCAGATACTTTTTCGCCTGCGCGCAGACGGCATCCCGGAACGCTTCCTCGCTGCCGTCGTACCACGCCTGCAGTGTCTGCGGCACCAGCTCCCCGGCGGTAATACTCCGGGCCTCGGCCAGCGCGTCATCAAAGGCCAGCCCCTCCCGCTGGGAGAACACGGCGGTCATCTCAAACCGTACCGGCTCCAGCGCCACGTCCCGGACATAGCCGGTGCGGCCATCCAGCAGGGCCACCCTGGCCCAGCCGGTGTGGGCCTCGGCCTCCTCGGACGGCTCAGGCAGGCGGCAGAGCAGGCAGCCCCGCTCCAGTTCCAGCATCCGCACCCCCTGCACCTTGGGCAGGCTGAGCACATCGGTGGCACGGCCCACCAGCACCAGCGGCTGAGGCAGGTAGTCCCGCAGCGCATCCTCGCTGACAAATTTCAGCGCATCCCGCCGGACAAAGCCGTGGTAGCCGTAAAAGGTGACCACCTCGGCCACCTCCGGGGAGAGCGGCACTCCCTCGGAGGTCACGCCGCCGGGGGCGGTGCGCACCTGACAGGCCTGACCGTACAGCCCCTCGTCCCCGATGGTGGAAACAAGGCCCGCCTCGCTCTGTTTCGTGGTCTGGGGCAGATCGTAAATGGTCACGACCGGCCGGGCAAATATGGCGTATTGCATCATTCGGTTCCCTCCAACAAATTCAGCAGCTCCTCCGGCTTCATGCGCAGGATGGCACCATCCGCGCTGCCGGTGACGGTCTCGGCCAGATCCTGCTTGGCCTGCTGCAGCTCCACGATCTTTTCCTCAATGGTGTCCTGGGCGATGAGCTTGTACACCTGCACCGGGTTCTGCTGGCCGATGCGGTAGGCACGGTCGGTGGCCTGATTCTGAGCCGCCACGTTCCACCACGGGTCGTAGTGGATGACGATATCGGCGGCGGTCAGGTTCAGGCCGGTGCCGCCTGCCCGCAGGGAGATCAGGAACACGCTGGCCTCGCCGCCGTTGAAGCGGCGCACCAGCTCGGCACGCACCGGCTTGGGGGTGGAGCCCTGCAGGGTGAAGTGGCTCACGCCCTCCGCGTCCAGCCGCTTGGCCAGCAGTTCCAGCATGGAGGTGAACTGGCTGAACAGCAGGATGCGGTGCCCGCCCTCCACGGCACTGGTGACCAGCTCGATGCAGGCATCCAGCTTGGCGCTGCCGCCTGTCCAGTTGTCGGCAATGAGCCGGGGGTCGCAGCAGATCTCCCGCAGCCGCATGAGGACGGCGAACACCGCCATCTTGTCCTCGGGCTTGGCAGCCCGCAGCTTCTCCCGGGCATCCACCACGGCGGCAAGGTAGAGCTTGCGCTGCTCCTCTTCCAGCTCGATGCGGTAGACGTTCTCTGTCTTGGGGGGCAGCTCCTTCAGCACCTCGGACTTCATCCGGCGCAGGATGAACGGCCCGGTGAGCTGGTTCAGCCGCCGCACCGCCGCCGGGTCGTTTTCCTGCGTGATGGGCTTTTCAAACCGGCTGCAGAAGCTCTTGTAGGGCGGCAGGTAGCCCGGCATCAGGAAGGAGAAGATGCTCCACAGCTCGCCCAGGCGGTTCTCCACGGGGGTGCCGGTCAGCGCAAAGCGGACACGGCTGTTCACCCCGCACACCGCCTTGTATTTCTGGGTAGTGTGGTTCTTGATGGCCTGGGCCTCATCCAGGATACAGGCGTAGAATTTCTGGCTCTCGTACAGGGTCTCGTCGCGGCGGAGCAGGTCGTAACTGGTCACCACCACGTCGGCCCCGTCCCACTGCTCGGCCAGCTGGGCCCGGTGGGCGGCATCCCCGTCCACCACAACGCAGTTCAGCTCCGGTGTGAACTTCCGGCATTCCTCGGCCCAGTTCAGCACCAGCGAGGCCGGGCAGACGATGAGGCTGGGCAGGGGGTTCCCGCCCTGCTCCCGGAGTGCCAGCAGATAGCTGAGCACCTGCACCGTCTTGCCCAGACCCATATCATCCGCAAGGATGCCGCCCATGCCGTAGCCATCCAGCGTGCGGAGCCAGCGGTAGCCGTCCCGCTGGTATTTTCGCAAAACTTTTTGTAGAGATGCAGGCGGTGTATACTCGCTGTCCTTCACCGCATGGAAGCTCCGGCTGAGCTGGCGGAAGGCATCGTCCCGGTTGAAGCGGATGCCGTTCTGCCCCGAGAGCGCCCAGTCCAGACTGGGGGCCCGGTACAGGGGCAGCCGGGCGTGGGTCTGGCCCAGTTTGGCCCCGGAAAGCTCCAATGTCTCGTTCAGCTCGTCCAGCACCTCCATGGAATCGTCCAGCCGGAGCAGACGGCCATCGCGCAGGCGGTGGTAGCGCTTTTTCTGGTGGAGCGATCTCAGCAGGGCTTTCAGCTCTCCCACCGGGAACTCCCCCGTGTCCACCTCAAGGTCGAGCACGCTGCCGTGCACCGACACCCCCACCGAGATCTTCGGCGGTGCGGCCTGCATACTGCGGAAGGCATCGGTCAGGTAGACCTCGCCCTCGGCCAGCAGGGCCGGGATGCCCTCATCGAGGAAGCGGTAGACCGCATCCTCCTCATAGGCATCGTAGTGGGCGGCAAGGCCGTTGCCCATGGTGACCGGCCCCGGCTCCAGATACCGCCCCAGCAGCCGCCCGGCCCGCTGTTCGGCGCGGGCATCCCGCAGCAGACCGGCAGGCCCCGGTTCCTCCGGTGTGACCCGGTCCTCGCCGTACAAAAATTCAAGGTGTGCCCGCACCGTTTCCCGCGTGGGCGCGTCAAGGTAAAACTGCACCACCGGCTCCAACGGGATCTGATTCAGCAGCAGGCGTTCGGGGTCCTCAATGGTCACCCTGCTGCCCAGCTCTGGCAGGACATAGCTGCAAAAGGCGGTGGCATCCCCGGTGGTAAAGAACAGGCTCTTGCCGCACAGCGCCTCAAGGGCGGGCCGCATCCGGGCGCTTTCGGCCCGGTCCAGCTGCCAGATCGTATCCTCACTGTATAAATAGTCGTTGTCTAAACCCGTTTTCCATCCCAACGCGGGGGTCACGGACACCTCCACGCCGCCCCGGCGCTTTTCCACCCGCATGGTCAGGGCCGGGATGCCGGTCTTAAGGGTGTAGCCGCCCAGATTGCCGGTGGGGGCATAGAGGGCCACCAGACCGTCAAAGATCTCGCCGTTCAGCGGGATGCCCCCGGCAGGCCCGCTGCGGGGGGCATTACCGTAGCTGCGCAGGGCCGCCTCGGCCCCTTCCTTTGCGCTGAGCTGCCGCCGCAGCAGGCGGAGCAGCTGCTGTGCCTCCGGGGCAAAGGCATCCCAGCTGTGCTGGAATTCCAGCGCCTTGCCGTAACTGATGAAGCCGTGCTTCTCCACGGCCCGCAGCAGGTCCGGGATGCTCTTTACCACATACTGCCGCCCGCCGTCTGCCGAGATACGCAGCCGCAGCCAGGGCAGCTCCCCGGGCAGCAGGGTCAGCTCCGGTTCCAGCTCTGCGGAATGGGGGCGCAGCTCCGCGTGGCCGGTCACGCCGTCCACCTCGGCCAGCGCTCCCTCCTGATAGGCCCGGAGCAGCCGCCGTGCCTCGTAGTCAGATTCCGGTTCCTCGCCCCGCCATTTCTTGCCGAACAGCATTTCCAGGCTGGAGGCATAGCTGTCCCTGCGGGGCGGCTCCTCAGGCTGGGGCGTTTGCAGGTTGGCCGTGCCCCGCACCACGCCCGGGATGCTCTCCGGGCTCTCAGCGGGCCTTTGCGGCGCTCTGCCGGAAAGGCCCTGGCTCTCGCTGTCCCACATCAGCAGCGCGCCGATGTGCTTGCAGCAGGGCCCCTCGCCGTTTTCGTTGTAGGGGCAGGAGCAGCTGGCGCTGACAAAGCTGCCGTTTTCCCGCAGCCAGACCTGGGTCTGGTACAGGCTCCGCCCGCCGCCGCGCACGTCGGCACTCAGGTGGCGCACGCCGTTCCCGGCCACTTCGCAATTCAGATCCTGTATCCGGTCCGTGTAGGCCTTGGCCCGCGCAAATATCGTGCCGCCCAGCAGGTAGCGGATCTCTTCCATGTCCATCCGGGGTCTCCCTCCCTCTGCAATGCTCTATTGGTTAAGCATACCGCACCGGCGGGCGGGATGCAAGGGGTGCCGGAAAAAAAGTTCCGGAAAGCACAGAAGCGCCTCATCCGGGAGAGGATGAAGCGCTTCTGTACTTTGGGATTTTTGGAACACTCAGCCCGCATTGCGGTTTACGGGCCAAGTGGGGGTTGGTTTAGGGCTGCTCAGGCGTTCTGCTTGAGCTCCTGTGCTTTCTGCCATGCTTTCAGCACATCGATCTTGCTTACGGTGTTGTCGGGATAGAATTTCATCTCTTCCGGAGCCGTGCCCTCATCGTTCAGATCGGGAACAAGGTCATTTTCCATGGCCCAGCGGGCGGCGTGCTGCAGGTCCATATCCCGCTCTTCCTGACCGACATCGGGGTAGAGCAGTTCGGATTCGGGCATGGGCTTGCCTGCATCCTCCCACAGCATCATGGCAAGAGCGCTGCGGTTGCTGGGGAAGTAGGGCAGAGCCATCAGCTTGCCTGCAAATTCAGCGCCCAGAGAATAGGCCTGATAGCCCAGCACTGCACCGCCCACAACAACAGTGGTGCCGATCACGATGGGGCCAACGATATCGGGCTCGCCATCTTCAATGGATGCATCCTGTGTCATGGCTTTCAGGGTCACGCCCTTTGCAGGCATCACAAAGGCAAAGCTTTCCTTATCCTGATAAGCGTTCGGATCATCCAGGCCGGTGATATCCCAGTGGCCAAATTTCAGACCGCTATCTGCAAAAGCATCCTTATCAAATGCAACACTCACCGTTGCACCCTCGGGGACATGAAAGGAACCGTCCTCGTTGGCATTCTTTTTAACGATTTCGGTGATATCCTCAGGGTCAGCACCATTCTTGCCGGGCACTGTTACGCTGGTGATAACGCCGTCCTTCAAGGTCAGGATGGGCATTTCAGACACAACAAAGTCCTTTTCGTCCTTTGCCAGCTCATTCTTATCCTTCTTGACAGCAGCGATCAGGGTCTGCTTGCCGGTCTCCTTGGGAGCAATGCGGAACTCGCGCTTGGTCTCACCGTCCCCCAGATCGATTTTCAGGCCGTTTTTCGGCATGGGCTGATACTCGCCGTTTTCGTCCTGATACTCGATCTCGCTGTTCTTGTTGCCAAAGTCGATGAATGCCTCACCCAGCTTGGCATCATCATTGGGGGTAACCTTTACAGTAAAGTCCTTGCTCTCGCCCTCTTTGATGACGGCATCCTCCAGGCCCTCAATGGTCACAGTGGTGTGGACACGGCCTGCAACAGTAAAGTCCTTGTCCGCTGTGCCCAGCTCTACATCATCCCGCACCACAGCAGCGGTCAGCTTCTGGGCACCGGCATTTTGGGGGGTAATGCGGAACGTATACTGATTCTTCCCACTTTCCAGATCAATTTCCCGGCCGGCAGGCGGCATGGGATGATACACACCGTTGTCGTCCTGATATTCGATCTCGCCGTTCTTGTCGCCAAAGGTCAGGATACCGGTACCGGTGCTTTTCTCATGGGTAAGGGTCACGGTAAACTCTGCCGGGTCTTCTGCTTTGATCTCACCATCCAGACCGCTGATGGTCACGCCGACTTTCTTGGAAAGGCAGCGATATTCCTTTCCATCCTCGGTTTTGTAGCCCACCAGATAGCCCGCATTTGCACTCGTCAGGTTCAGTTTTTTCTGATACTCTCCCGTGGTGGCTGTCGTCAGCTGACGGCCATCCTTGGGGTCTGCACAGTCAACGGTTGCATTGTGATTGAAAGTCTTTTCAATCGTGATTTTCTGATTATCATTCAGATAAATGTCCGTACCATTGTTTTCAAACTGGACATTTCTCAGAATAACATCTGGGTTACCATTCCGTACTCGGATACCATATTTTGCACCTATAATGTTACCACCGTTGATTTCTGTTTTGGAAGTGCCGTCTGCACGAAGTGCCGCACGGCCTGAGCCACCGCTTACCTCAATGATACCGTTAAATTCCATTTTGCCAACGCCAACATTTACAATAGCGTCAGCTTTGCCTCCTTTGCTGTTAAATCTCGGCATGCTTACGTTACTATCAATTATAACCTGTGCATAATTGGCAAGGACCTGACCGCATTGTGTGCTGGTAAATGTTCCGCCATGAATCTCCATGATACCATTTTTTTTGGAAACCATGAGCGTTGGGCCATTAGGTCCACTTCCTATGAATTCTCCGCCATTAATCATTACTTTTGGGACTGCAGCCCCGTCGTTGAAGAGGTCGTCGTAGACAGATACAACGGCTTTTTCGTTATTTGTATAGCGGCCTCTGTTTATGGTCAAATTTCCTCCACGTATCTCAATCGTAGAATTTTCGGTTGCGTGAGCTGTTACGTTTTCCAGTGTCACCGATGTTTGGCTACCTGCTATATTAATTGCTCCACCTTGAGTATATCCAGTGCCAACAACATTGATTTTAGAATTTCTTATCATCACCTTTGGTGCAATGTCACCAGCATCAATACCTGCGCAGTCCGGGCCAGCCTCAATCTGAACACCCTCTACTACGATTGGATTCTCTTCAGAGCCACCCGCTTCAAAACTAAAAGCACGTGTCTCCACGTTGAACTGCTTTGTAATATGATAGAGTCCGCCATGAATTGCTACTTTTGCATTATTACTTTTCATACTGGTACACAAAAAAGTCGGACCATTATAAACACCATTATTATTAACCGTCAAATCGCTGTTAGTAACAACATCTAATAGAACATTTATTCTAGCGTTCTTTTTCGGGTTAAAGGATACTTCATCCCCATCCGCAATATTAATAGTAACCGGGGCACTTGTATCAATTTTAATTCCTTCTGTATAAGTACCACTCAAGCGATATGTACCGCCCGTCGTAATGGGCTGGCCGTCGAGCAGGAGCGTTCCCTTGGCGGTATCATCTGCTGTTCCTTCCGCAAATGCCGACACTGCCCCCGCAGGCAGGAATGTCAGCATCATACTGAACGCCAGTAAGAGGCTGATGAGCCGTTTCTTCATAAAAATCCTCCTTTGTCAGTCATACATACTCCCAGTTTCTCTACAAAAAGCATCCGGACAAAAAGAAAAAAGCGCCGCAC
>ERZ773228.874-NODE-874-length-33883-cov-3.496009_pt1 | contig 33883 bp, 31 predicted proteins | sample MGYA00580524_ERZ773228 | MGnify/ENA primary metagenome ERZ773228 (study PRJEB29015, sample SAMEA2737768) | human gut metagenome | biome: human gut; feature: human-associated habitat; material: faeces | place: China | collected 2012 ... | reverse complement strand
TTATATCACTTTTTTCTTCTTTTTCATAGGGGTTTTTAGAGGTTACCTTATAGAAGTTATTGATTTTTATTTGGAAAGCGGATTGTTAAATGGAAAATCAAAATTTCCTGATTGTGGACCATTGAATAAGAATGTGTGTGTTGAAAAGTGTTGCGTATATTTTCATGAAACAGATTCTTTTTTATCAAATATTTATCGTTCTGGAGGAAATGGCTTTCGTAAACCTTTACATGGTTTTCGATTAGGATCTATTTTTCGCAGACTATTAATGTTTGAGCGTATAGAGTTTGTTGCATCCCCACCACGCATAGTTCCTGTTTTCATGACAGATTCAGATAAACAGCAATTTAAATTAGATCATAGGCTTCGTATTGCAAGTATTCCTTTTATTGGTGATAGAACTTTTGATTTTTATGAAGTCAAGAATAACAAGCCTTGTGAAGGTGCTCCTGATGGTGCTTTTTATGTTAGATATAATGAATGTAAAGAATCTAAATGTATCCAGGCGATGATTCAATTACTGGATAAGGCAATCGAAAATAAAACTCATATTGTAGTTTTCCCTGAATATGTTATGAGCCCTGGTATGCTTGATGCTATTCGTAAATATTTAAGAGAAAAATATTTTGGTACAAAACAACCAGGTAATCAGTTGCTACTTGTTCTTGCGGGTACCAATTATGTATATGATGACAGTGGAACAGGGAATAATATTATGCATATTTTAGTTGGCGACGGGCATGAAATAGGAAGGTATTACAAATATTCGCCTTTTCTGACTCAATGTAGAGAAACTGTTCATGGTGGGATATATGGGGAGACTGTTGATTATGATAAGAGACGATACCTTCATAATTTGGAGATTATATCTAATCAGGGTGGAGAATGTACATTAATCGATTTGAACGGGGTTGGACGTATTTTGCCGTCTATATGCAGAGATGTAATAGATGGTAATTATACAGATACTCTTGCAAAATTGTTTGCACCTAGTTTGTTGCTAATTCCTGCTTGGAGCGCATCTACTACAAGCTTTAATAGCCGCCTATCAGTTTTGGCTGAAACTATCCATACTACATCACTGTTATGTAATTGTTGCAACGCAGTGGATGAGAAAAAACATACTATTGGAAAATTTGTATATCCAACAAAACAAGATTCTGAAATGGTTGCCAGGATTATGCCTCTTAATCGTGAATGCAGTTATAAAAAAGAATGTATTAATGTGGGAGGTTGTATGCATCTTGTTGATTTGGATTTCGGTGGCAGTGAACTCAATGTAAGTCAAAAGAACATTTTGGTAGACATGAGCAAACATGTTTAAGATATTTTATTTTGAGGAGGTTGTCATGAAACCGTTGGCTGAATCAATGAATAGCAGAACAAAGATTGCATTTGAAAAAAATTGTGCAACAAATAGTGTTTTTTCTAAGGTTATGAATAATTTCGATACACTGTGTTCTAGATTAATTGATGATATTATTAAGGAGCAGCTTGTCACTTCAGAGAGATTGGAAAAATTCAGCAAATTTGTAACATTCTTTATCAGAAATCATATTGCACCATATGGCGCTCCATATGAACAATTAAATAAGCTGATATTAGAATATTGGCATTATGATCTTTCTGAAGAAAATAATCGTCAGCGTGGTTGTTCGTATGTGCAGCTTTATCAGATGATTATAATGATTCAACAGAATTGTGATGAACGAAAATCTGAGTATTTTGCATATGTTGAAGCAAAAAACGACAGCATAATGTAAAGGTTATTAAAAATATAAAAGAATCACCTGGTATAACATTTAAAAATTTACTAAGCACTTCTTCATTATCTGCTGAAAATTTGAGGGAACAGTTAGAAAAACTTGAAAATCAAAACTTTTTGGTTTCTAGAAGAACTGGTGATTATCAACGCTATCGTTTTACATATTTAGGGGAGATCTTATATCAGGATCTTTGTTCTGGAACGCATAATATATGGGCTGATCAATGGGATTCCGACCGCATGTTTCTATTAGTGCTACTGATATTTGAATCATACAAATGCGATAAGCCTGTTTTATTATGCGACCTTGTGAATTATATTTCCAGTTTGGATAAAATTACATTATGTGATATTTGTCAAAGTGCATTTGCGACTTATAAGAATATCAATTGTGAATATATTACGTTGATTTCATTAATGGTTAAATACCTTAAATATAACGACTTTAATACTAGTAAATCATTAATGGAACAATTCTTGGGCAATAACAGCAGTAATCTTAACCTTATATAATAAACTCCAGAGGAGGGTTCGTTCAATGTCTGAATATAGCATCAATTTGGAAAGTGTGGAACAAGGCGGTAAACTCGCTGAGTTGTTTTGCTTACGTCCTAAACTGTATAAAGATAAGCAGGTTACACTTCGTGTGAAAATCAATTCTAAGTGGGGTGGTTGGAAACTCCGAGACGATCTAGTTACAGGTCTTGGTCTTGAAATAGGAAATACTATTGTAACTACTGTTTCACCATTGTACACAAACGGATTATCTGCTGATGCAAGTAATATTGATTTCTTTGCTTCTGGCAAAAACATTGATTGGCTGCTGGAAAACAAGGTGTCGGCTGGCTCTGTTATTGATTGCCAGGTAAGGTTTTCTTATGCAGAGGTTCCAATGGGGTATGAACAGAAAAAGATACTGAAAGTGTCATTAATTTTTGAAAAGGGATTCAATGTTATCATTGATGACTCTATTTCAGATGAGAAACCAACCAGCAATGCATGTTTGGATGATATCATTCAAAGCCTAACAGGCGTTGATGGTCTTTCTTGATATGAAGGCAATGTTCTAACAAAAGCAAACACCTCCAGTATAAAATTGCGGAGGTGTTTGCTTTTGCCGTTTTTCAATCTTTGTATTACCGGATGCTTAAGTAATTCACACCTAGGAAATCACAAAAACAATCCCGAGAAGATTAGGACATTGGTTGAACATCTTGGGCAACGAAATCAGAAGAAAATTGCATAGATTTCATGCTCAATCAGTAAGAAAAATTGTTATTTCGCTATCATCAATATTGGCTTCATTTATAGAAAACCATGTTCCTTGACAATTTTCCAAACCAACAATATAATTGCCCTTTGAGAGTGTGAACATATTTTTAATATATCCGTTTTCATCAGTTTCACATGTTAAAGTGTATCCAGGATAACCGATAAATATTGACTGTGAAGAGCACACTACATTGTTTTTATCAACAACACATATTTTTATATCATGTACCACAAACTGGTTTGGAACTAAGTGAACATTATGATTCCATACATTTGATTTTTTATTAATAGGACTAAGAGAAACATCAACTGTATAATTCTGATATCCATCACCTGATACTTGAATAGTGTAATTCCCATATTTTAAAGGAATAGTACACTCTTTTGTATGTTCACTTTTTACATCATAAATTTTTCCATTCGAGTCAATAATGGTTATATATACAGTTGGCGAAATGGGGTCATTAAAGTAAGAGCAATTACTTTGTTCGATGATATCATTATAGAGATTGTCAATTTCTTCTTTAGAGCTCCGATACGAAAAACGTCCATTGTAGAATGAAAGTTTTAAAATACCATCCCCTTCTTTTTCCGGATTATATTTTTCGGTTGTAAGATTGATAGTTTCCCAGTCCAAGATTATGTTACCTGGATCTATTGATTGTTCTATAACATAATAATCTTTTGAATTTTTTGATTGCACATCACTACTAAATTTTATACCTAATTCTTTTAAAGTTTGCGCGGCATTATCATAAGACATATCTTCAACCGAAGGTACTATTTTTGATTTACTTTTTATTATAGCACTAAATGCGACAAGAATAAGGACAATACAGCAGAATATTATTAGCGATTGATCAAATATTTCTCTTCCTCTAGTGATTTTTATTTCCTTATTACATATTTTTCTTTTAATAATAGGAATTGAAGTAAAAAGTTGAACAAATGCTGGAATAATTGTACAAATTCCCATAATTAAATCATCAAAATTATATATCAATTTAAATAAATCTTTCATTCAAATTTTCTCCCTTCGATGGTGAACTTCTATTTTTATTTAAGAGTTTTTTAGCTTGAGTTTTCCTTTCATTAGACCATATTCTTTTTTGAAGGCAAGAGACTTTGTACTAGTCTTCAATCAGTGTGCTATTCTGTTTTCTAAAGCATGGTATGTTAAGCTAAATGCCATACAAAGTCTCATATATTTAATATGGGATAATCCGTAGTTTTTTGACAAAATATTTGTCGATGTGTAAAATAGACCTAATATAATTCCTTAAAATGAACTAAATAAACAAATTACGATATAATAAAATTGATTATATATTGTTCTTAACATCCAATTGCTGTTTAGCATTGTAGTATTCTGCTTCAGTAATAAAACCAATATTTACTGCTCGTTCAAGATATTTGTTTAAATACAAAACAGTATTATCCATCATTGTTTTTTTCATGTTAGATGACTTATGTATAAAATAGCAACCTAAGGCTCCTAAAATTAAGAAAAGTATGGAAAAGAAAGAATAAGCAATTTTTGAAGCTAATTTCATTTCCCAAAAATGACCAAAGATTAAACTTAACAAAACAATAATATATATCACAAGTGATGATAATGATAAAATGGTATACTCTTCATTAAAAAATAACATTCCCCGGCTAGTTTTTCCTCTATAAACATTAATAGAACTTGCTGTATTATTTGTAGTTTCCCAGTTAAATAATGGTTCTTTGTCTCTTAGAGATTTATATTCGTAGAACACTTTTATATAAGCAGATATTGACGCAATTTGTGTAATATTTTCTCCACTTTTTACCGAAAGGGGAATAAAATAAAAAATAGGAATTAAAAAAATGAAATTTATAAGAAATATTATTAAATTTGGAGAAAAATAAAACTCATTTTTGACCATATCTGGTGCTTTAGCAAGTAATACAAATCCTGCACTCCATATTGTAAGAATCGTTAATATGGCTGTATGCGCTTGATTGTTTATAAGGGTTATTCTTGTGATTAATTCCTGACGTAATGAATTGTATTCATGGAATGATGGGGTAAACTTTTTCTGTGACATAGATAATTCCTCCCAACGTATATCTTGCTTTAAAAATTATTTTAAAAGCATTTAAATAACATTCTGGAAAAATATACACAATTATTCAATGTAGTAAGAGACATAATCATTCTTTTATTTTATCATATCATAGACTGCCATAAATGTCAATATATTTTGTAATAAAATTTCATAATATGTGTTATTTTATAATTCAACCGGCATTGCTCAGAATAAGCTACCATGATCACAAATTTAGAAATGCTCTCATTTCACCTATTAACGTACGCTAATTTCTGTTGACACCTGATTTTTAAATTCCTTAACAAGCCACAATATGGGTGAATTCCTCACAATCTGTGAAATAAATCATTGTACGCTTTTACAATTCTTAACTGCCCGGTGAGCCTTTTCCTGAGCATGTTATTTTGGTTTTATTGCTCCCAATGAATCTCTTGTGATCCTTTTATTTTCCTGATGAAATTTATCGAACCACTATTGCCAAAAAGTTTGCTTTTTAAAACTACAGCCGGCTAGAGTTGTTTATCAATTACGATTCCGTAAACTGAGACCAGGTGCGCTGCAAGAATCTTATTAGCTATTTTTTCATAGCAGACTCGTTCGAGTAAAAAACTAAACAAATTAAGAATGGAATTTACCCTAAAATTTGAATGGCAGATCACTTTTACGCAATCTGCCATTCAAGGAAAATACAACAAGTTACTTCTTAAAATCCTTGATGTTCTCCGGCACCTTTGGTTGATAGCTCAAGCCCAAACAAGCGGTATGGTTTGATTGAGCTATGTTATGTTCTGCCGCATGGGATAGCAAATTTAAAACGAACTTAATCATTCTTTACACCTCCTTAATGATAATAATATCATAACAGCATCTGCTGTCAATGAATAAGATAAAGAGTAAAAAAGCCAATCTATTTTCCCAATATAAGACAGGTATGATGATGCAAGCAAAATCGTAGAAATAACAAGTGATACTATGCGATAAATCTTTTTCTCGCGGTTATCAAGTTTCTTGTTCTTGTTTTCTCTAGGAGAAAATATTAAAATAACAATGAATGACAATATCGATAATACTATCAACGTTGACGCTGCCCTGCTAATGTCTAAATGGTAAATAAGTAACATGGAAAGGTACAATAAAAGCGATACAGTCATACACATACCAGATGTACGACAATGATATCCACCTGTATATTGCCTTAAACCCAAGAAAGATACCAGGAAAGATAAGCTTACCAGAACAGAATTACATAACAACGCAATAATCAATACGATAAGATAAAATGTTGATTTGAATAGAAACAGCTCCAAGCCATACGCATATATTTCAATATATTCCATTGGTATCACTTTTTTTGCAGCCAATAAAGTGGATAGTTCTTTTGAAAGATCCTGAAACACTTATCTCACCTCTAAGATTGATTATAAACTTTTTTCAAAAAAAAACAACACTTTCCTTGCTGAGCGGTCAAAATTTGTCGCCGAGCGGGAAAAGTGTCAGTGATTAGATGTTTTTTAATATTACATTAGCCTGAAAAATGCCGTTTGAGGATTTCCATATAAAATCACCGTCATATTTCTGGGCTATCTGATCTATTATTTGAGTTCCATAGCCATGTTCACCCGAAGCGTCCTTGGTTGATCTCAAAGACCCATTTTCAGATGTAATAACATTATTTATGTATGTGTTCTGAACTATGATAGAGAGATAGCTACCGTGCATTACAACTTTTAGACTTATCCACGGGGCGGAAGCTTTTAATGCAGCCTCTATTGCATTATCCAGCAAATTTGTGATAATAGATGAGATGTCAACGCTGTCAATATAAAGTCTCGGAAGTGTTTGCAGGATGTATTCAAAACGAATTTCTCTGTTTTTGCACTCAACGGCTTTAAATGAAATTGCCGCATCTAGCACACTACTTCCTGTTGTCTGATCTATGCTGATTGTGATATCTTCAGCCTGCTCCATCACCTCATTCAGCAATTCAGTAGCTTTTGGTGTATCACCATTGACAAGAAGCGTTTTGATATTCATCAGATGGTTTTTTATATCATGCCGCACCTTTTGCAGTTTTTCGGAATTTTGCGTCTGCACTGCAAGTTTTTCTTCCATCGTGTTGTAATTCGTTTGAAGCATATATAGCCTTTGTTTCTGTTGAAAACTGGAACATATGTATGTGAAAAAATATATTACAATCAGGCTCATAACAAAAAATGAAACCGAAATGACCGAATATACAAGAGCAGATAATTCGTCCTGACTGGACTGTGAATAAATATGTATGAATGCAACCGTAATAATAAGGAAAACACCGATCGCTATATTAAACATCCCCCAAATTCTATTACTTAAATTCAGATCCACTTTATGAAATGCTTTTGCAATAGAGATAATAGCGATAATGTCGAAAAGTTTGATGATCAAGCAAATTACCAGACGGTCGATAAAGTTGTTATAAAACACATCAAGGAACTGTTCATCAAGAACCAACGAACAGATATTCCCAAAAATAATATCAATTATATAAAAGATGTACAGCATCAACATTGATAACGCAGTACGTATCAGGTTCTTGTTCCTGTATAAAATAGTATTGCCTATCATCAGAAAGCAGAAGAAGATTAAAGATTTATCTACGATATTCAATCCAGAACAGAAATATACAAACACGGCATTTATCCCTGCAATCAACAATGTTGGAAATAACCCACTGAACCTCGCATTCAAAATATATTGAAAGAATAGGTAAATTGCACCAAGCTCTATAAGGCAAAGTACAAAATCTAGAATATCCATTTGACTCAAGTCGTTTCCTCCATCAATATATAATCTGCAACTTCCCGGACAAGTCCCTTTTTATATCTTTTGCTAACTGGTAATTTCTCGCCATTACACAGCACAACATAATTATCAGAGATCTCTATTACTTTCCCAACATTGAGAAGGTAATTGCGATATGATTCATAAAAGCCCTTACACCTATACTTTTCAACGATTACAGAAAAAACTCTCTCGGTTAAAAGTAACTCCTCAGTTGTGGTTTTTAGAAAAATCCGTTTGTCATGAAAATAGAAATAGAGTATATTCTGAATCGTAACTTTAATGTTGGATAGTATACCATTCCTAAGAATCTCAAAAAGCTCAAATTCAGGTTTACATGTCATATACTCGTTAATAACTCTACTAAGCTCTGCTTCAATATCGGCATCAATATTTTCCTTCGGTATAAAAGCATTGAACTTATATTGAACCGAATTGAATATTTCCATCTTATAAGAAGTTAGAAACACCAGAAAGAATGTACTGTCAATATTCCGAAGTTTTCTTGCTAGTTCCTTTCCGTTAATACTGGGCATATCTATATCTAGTATAACGATATCATAATAGTGTCCGGTGACAAATTGGTTTATCAACCGATTTCCGTCTGAGAATAGGCGGATCTCTATTTGCGTATCTAGGGAGCGAGATATCCTAAAAATAAGCTCTTTAATGTTTCCCTTTAGATATCCCATATCGTCATCACACAACGCTATTTTGATCATTATTAATCCTTCCTGTTCCTGTAAAGATTACTTGCATACCTAACAATTTGTTCCATATCAAAAACCTTATCCTTTGGGCAATCTGAAATCAAATCATAAAAACCCACCTGTGGTTGCTTTTCACCAGTCAAAAGATAAGTTGGGTCTATCCCCAGTTTCTCGTTTGCTAAGATAATTTTCTCGATTGACAATCTGCATTTTCCTCGTTCAATATCGCCATAAAAGTTGCATGACATTTCCAAAAGAGAAGCAGCCTGCGCCTGAGTCAATCCTTTGGATTTTCTATATTCACGGAGCCGTGCTCCAATTTGTTTCAAAATACTGTTCATTCGACAAAACTCCTGTGTTTTCGTGGTATATCTTAATTATATCAAATCTATTTTCCAATGTAAACAAGTGATGTATTTGTAAAATCTAAAATAATAACAACAATATATTTGTATTTTTCCTTGACAAGATTATATTTATGTGTTATACTTGCTGTATAGGGAAATTATCACATGCACAAAGCACTTCCCGCTCGAAGTCATTTTTTTAACGCTCATGTCGAATTCTATTGACTTTTCGTTGACGTATGATATAATGCAATTGAGGTTAGCCTTATTGCTTTGGAAAAAAATATAATCGTGATTGGCCATCATTGATTATATTCTACAGTCAAACTGGAGGAAAACAAAATGACTAAGAAGATTTCTCGTGTTCTGGCAACAGTTCTTACATCGACGGCACTTGTTGCAGCACTCTCAGTTGCGGCAAGCGCTGACAGTTTCAGTGGAGTAACAACGGATTATGGCACTATGAGTGGTTCTAACACCGTTACCAGCTATACCACATACCGTAGATTAACAGTAACTACAAGGTGCACCGGAAAGGCCCCCACTATTCGCTCTACAGCAAGCGTTGCAGACTATTACAGCGGCGTAAGCTAGTCTCCCGCAGCTGGTGTTCGAACAGCTACAAACTCTAATGTTGCAACAGTTACTGGAAAGGTACTTACTCCTAACAATGAAACTGTGACCGTATTTGGCGCTCATGAAGTGGTTGGAACTAATTCGTCATGGGGTGAGTATACAACAACAGCAGGTGTTTGATATACCTTATGCTCTGCTTATGACTGACAATACTCATCAGATGTTATTTGATGGTAAGGATTGGTAAGCAAACCTCATCATTACTTAACTGGTCATGCCAAATTATAGAGCACCATAGCGCGATACGATATGGTGCTCTATTATCATTATATCAAATGAACAGCATATTTTATATACCATGGAGGTTTTTCAGATATGAGAAAAATAATGAAATTATACCTAGCGCTTGCCCTTGTATTATCACTTTGTGCATGTAGTAATAAAGAGGAACTTCCAATTATATCTGCGACATCCGAAACCGAAGACCCGTTCGTTATCGGCGGCGGTTCTGAAACGACTATGCTGAGTTATAAATTTGGCTTGATCGATTTTCCCGAGAACTGCACATATTCCGGCGAATCAATCGAGTTTGATATGTATTATCAGAATGGTTCATTCGAGGCAGAGACCGGATTTCTGATATTTGTTAATGGAATTCCGCAAACATATTTGATAAATGACCAGGGTGAATCAAGCATTATGCACAAATTTGATTTAGCAGCAGGAGAAAGACAGGTTATTCATGTTTCTTTTGTTCCCAATACAGGGAAAAAAGGTGATGTTATGAATCTTCAATTTGCTTCAATGCTTGAACCGTCATACGTTACCAACCAGAATGAAAACTACGGGAATAACCATAGGCTGCTTGAGCTTACTCCTTCTACGCTTACTTTTGAAACTGATTCTAATGGGAAAGACTTTTCTGAATATTCTATTGAAAAAACTGAATTAATTGACCAAGATATTATTGACCGATATTCTCTTACTAGTGCTTCAGCGGCTGATACACATATGCTGAAATTATATGACACTTTCGCTGATGTGGACATTTTCTCTGAAGATAACGGAAGTGTACTGCTTACTCTTGAAGATTTCGGAGGAGCAGGTGCAGAATACCGAACAACGATTTTTATAGACAATGTACCTATAAAGATTGAAAACAAGTATGATTACGCTGAGTACTATCTTAAGGAGGGTAACTATATTCGTCAAGAAATAAAAATTCCTGTTGATAATTTCGAGGATAAACATTCGGTTTATGCAGTCAGCGTTCCTGTTGATACAAATTCTTCCGGTAATATATGCATTTCGAATTCCAGCACCATTTTCCCCATTGGCACTGTGGAAATCATTCCTGAAAAAAACTCTGAACAACAGCCGGAGCTAACAGGTAATACCGATGTTTCCTCTGATAAAAACGTGAAAGAACTATCGGATCATTTCAGTGGAACAGTCAGCTTCTGTGAAATGATAGACGACAATTTTTATACTGTAGAGAACTATAACTCCATCGTGAAATACTCATCTGACTTTCAGAAAATAAAATCGGTTGATTTTTCCGAAGATCAGCTCTTTCTGGAAGCAAGAGCAATTAACAACGGAGTTGCCGTATTTTCACAGCCTCAAGATGGAAATGGAATGTTATGTACAATATATGATAGTGACCTAAATGCTTTGGAAAAAAACATTTATTCACTAATGGGCATTGACCCCAACGCGGATTACATTTCGTCCAGTGAAATTGATATTTCAAACGATGGAAAGTCGATAATATACGCAGGATATAATGAATCAGGGGAGAGTTGTATTTACCGATGCGCAACAGACACTGCTGAAAAGACCTTGATGTATACCGACAATGAGTTAAGCATCGTGAATGTGAGATATACTCAAGATGGAAATGTTGCATATACAGCCGATAGCTATGCCAGCGGGACACGGCGTGAGTTCGTCGGAATCATATCCGCATCCGGGCAGAAGCTGGTTCAGCAGGACTACGACAATTCCGAGTACTCCGGCAGCTCCCAGAACAAAGTGCTTTTCGACGAACGTAACGTAAAAGATGGAGATCATTCTTCCGGCAAGATATTTGTCCTTTCCAGTGGAGGAGAGAGCAAGGAGATCATTTTGAACAGTTCTGATGAAAGCCAGCACGCATATCTCTCTCCGTCAGGAAACGACATAGTCACATATTGCGAGGAGGAAAACTGCTGCAGCTTTTCCGTATATAATAATGGAAAAGTTTATGTGGAATGGAGCATTGAATATCCAGAATCCACAAATGCATATGTCAGCAATGTTTCTTTCGCTAATGACCGCCGAATAATTGTGGTAGTTTCTGCAGGAATGCAGCAAAAGATTTTTGAATATGAATTCTGAGAACAGGAAGCAATATGGAACTTTCAATTGAAAACATATCCAAGCGTTATGGCAAAAAAACTGCTCTGAAAGACATAAACCTGAAATTAAGTAATGGGATTTATGGGCTTCTCGGTCCCAACGGAGCAGGAAAAACTACTTTGATCAGCATAATTGTAGGTTTGCTGAATGCCGACAATGGGCAAATTTTGTGTAATGGCATAAACATTTGTGACATGGGAACCAAATACCGCGAGAAAATAGGCTTTCTTCCGCAGTATCCACAATTCTATGCCAATTACAATGCTCGTGATTTCTTAAAATATATGTGCTGCATTAAAGGAATACCCAAATCGAAAAGAGCAGAGCTCACAGACAATGTATTGGAGCTTGTAAATCTTTCTGATACGGGGAACAAAAAAATCGGAGGCTTTTCGGGAGGAATGAAACAGCGGCTCGGAATCGCCCAGGCAATTCTTAACGATCCTGAACTGCTTATACTTGATGAGCCGACAGCCGGACTTGATCCGAAAGAAAGAATACGGTTCAGAAATATAATCTCTGAATTGTCTGCCGACAGGATCGTTATTCTCGCCACACATATAGTATCTGATATATCATATATTGCCAATGAGGTAATACTGTTAGGCAATGGGCAGCTTATCGAAAAAGAAAAGCCTGCTTCACTTATTGAAAACATGCGCGGAAAGGTATGGAGCGTTAATGTTCCAGCCAAAAGCGTAACTGGTATTATGGAAAAATATAGTGTGTCAAATGTCAAAATAAAACAAGAGATGTGCGAGCTGAAAATTGTTTCAGATAATATCTCAGGTATTCAGTATGAACATTCTGTCGCCGATCCCGATTTAGAAGATGTATATCTATACTATTTTGACAAGAGGTGATATATATGGAACTAATACAGCAGGAATATCGTAAAATGTTTCTGAAAAAGTCACTTCTTGTTGTTTTGATTGTTCTTTCGGCTATTAATGCTATAAAAATAGGAACCGACTATAAGTATAATGCATATTATGGGGGATCCTCAGTCAAAACTCAAAATGAAAAAGTAGCATATAGCAGACTTTATTCGGAAGAATACAGCGGTCATATCACTGACGAAAAAATCAGCAGACTGATGGATTACATAAATTCACATTATAGTGAAGCTGTACAGTCTACCTATGATAAAACTGAGGATTTCAACAAATACCTCAGTGGAACATGGTTTGGAGATTATCACGCATATTATTTCAAGCTGTATTTACCGTATAAATACGCTTATGAATACAGGGGATATGCTGATAGAATTGCTGAAAAGGCTGTTGAAAATGTAAGTTTTTACAGGCAGTATGGAAACGCATACGAAGCTGACCGTAACTACAGCATCGCAAAACAGTATTCTAATAGAAAAATAACGGAGTTTTACGATACAGAGGGGGCAAAAGTATATCTTAATTATGATTTTTCCTCTTTGCTCATACTTATCATTCTTGTTTATGCGCTGACTCCTGCTTTCGTTGGAGAAAGGCTAAGCGGGATGCAGACCATTATATCCGTCAGCAGATTTGGCTCAGGAAGTGTAGTAGCTGCAAAGCTGATTTCGTCAGAGATTTATGCAGCTGGGGTTACAGCATGGTTTACACTTCTTAATATTGTCCAGCATGGTATATTATATTCCCGTGATGGGCTTAGTCTTCCTCTTTATGCAATAGAGCAGTTTAAGGCGACTCCACTGACTCTCTCTATATGGCAGTATATTCTTGTAGATTTTGGATTAAAGTTACTTGCCGTTACTTTTTTTACGGCTCTGATTCTACTGATTTCCGTTGTTTGCGATAATTGGATATCAGCATTTTCAACAGAAATCGGAATTATCGGGGCGCTTATAGTAATATATGACTTTCTGCCACAATTTAATTGTATTAATCCGGTATCGCTGTTTACTTCCAGAGAAATATTCAGCGAATACAATACCATTAATATCTTTAATAATGCAGTAAGCGAGTACGCGATATTGATTCCCGCTGTTATTATATTTATAGTGGCGGCTTTTATATTTGCAATCCAAGTTTATTTATCAAGGTCAGGAGCAAGGCGGTTAATAAAAGTCAAGCGGAGGGTAAAATCATGATTGAAGAATTAAGAAAATACTTTTTTCATTATAGGTGGCTTGCTGTAATTTTCTCTTTTCTTCTTCTCAAATTCATTGTTTCATTATTCACTCCATATTCAACAGATGCAACAATAGAGCAGAGCAAGACCCAGTATATCAATTATCTGAGTGAATTTGGCGGAAAGCTTACTCCTGAAAAAGAACAGGCAATTCTCGAGGAATTCGACAGAATAAATGATGCTTCAAATGAAGCTAATACGGTCAGGGAACAGTTTTTGAAAGGAGAGATAAACAAGACTGTATTTTCTGAAAAAATCAGCAAATTAAGTAAGATCACATCTCGCGAGGATGTTTTTCTCAAGATATTTGAGCAATATGAATATGCTGTGCAGAATAGCGATAGAAGGGAAATAATATATACTGCCGGATGGCAACAGCTGTTGACTAACGAGAGTCCCGATCTGCTACTTGTATTGCTGATCGTGATTCTTGGTTCTCAAACTTTTGCCCGTGAATATGAAAACGGAATGATAAAGATCTTACTCACCTCAAAAAATGGGAGAAATTCATTGGCTGCGAAAAAGTTTACTGTCAATATATTGACTTCTGCTGGCTGTACCGTATTATTCGTTTTGGTAAATATTTTTTCAGCAGTGTCACTGGGACTTAACAATTTTACCTCTCCTTTGGAGAGCTTACCGGAATTCTATAATACGCCGGAACATATCAGCCTTATAGAAGCACTTGTGTTGACAAGTTTTATAAAAATTCTGGGGTACTCCTTTTTTTCGCTTCTAGTGCAAATTGTTTCAGCAACTATAAAGAAAACTCTTCCAACAATGTGTGTTTCGTTTGGATTTGTTTTGATACAGTATGCTGGATTCAGAGCTACTGATTTTAAATATCGATATGCTGTTCCTTATGGACTCATGTTGGCGTGTGGTTACCTGAAAGGTGAAAATGATACCGGGAATGTGCATTTTTCCCCTATCTATCCAGAAGAACTTGGAGGAATAATCACAGCAACAGCTTTAATATTTGTACTGCTTGCCATATTTTTGATAAGTTCTTATTCCACCAAAAAACGTTTAAAGAAGTTTGCATTATTTGTAAGCATATCCATATTGTTGTGCGGCTGCGAAAATCAAAGTGAAGATATACAGATGTTTCGGCTTAACGGTACGGAATGGACTGATAGCTCTGAATATGTATTTTCGTATTTAAAGAATGGTACGATGATCAACAAAGCTACAGAAGAGTCAATCGATTTTATCCGTGATCCATTCTACGATATTAAAACTGATTCGGACAAGACACCAATAACAGCTCCAATCTTTGCTACAAATAACAAGGCTTATTTTCTTTATGACAATGGTGTATCAATAGTAATAAAGGAACGTAACCTTGTGGATATGTCCGACAGAATAATTTATCAAAGCGCTGGTAATGAGCGAGATTATTTTTTAGGACTTGGACACAGCTATGCCACCATGCATAGCTATACTATTGATGGCTTTTTTCTCAATGATAGCTATATTTATTTTATTACCAGCAGAGGAATAACCCAAATAAACCGCTTAACATCATGTTTGACCGAAATAATTACTGATTCCCAAATAGAAAATGTAATTTTTGACGGTACAGATATATTCTATATCTCATCAGATTATACTCTTGTTAAATATCTTGCGGACAGTGGAACAACTGAACAGTTAATCCCTGATAGAATATCAGATTGTGTGATTATTGGAGATAGGATATATTACAGTTGTATACAAGATGGCAACAAGTTGTATATGTGCAGCTTAGACGGAAATGAAAAAGTTAAGCTTGCTGATTATCCAATTAAGACAATGACAACAGATGGAAAATACATATACTATATTTCTTCGGAGGAACTGTACGGTAATGTATACAGGACAGCTATTGACGGCACCGTTACTGAAATCTTTTATGAAGGAAATGCTTACTTTGTATATGCTTTTAATGGGTATGAAAATGTCATTGTCTATGTCCATGATGAAAGCGGTATGATGACAATGTTAGACGTAAAAAAGGAGTGGTAATGATAGGACATGACAAATGGCGTTCATAAAGCATTTTATTCTCGAAAATCTATATCAAATAGTGTATCAAACATATCCGATTTGAAAGGATCTGTTGCAAACGGCAGACAGCAAACCCTTTGCATATTGACCTCACTCAGCAGCTTGCCGTAGCTTGAACTGCTGCCTCCGTCAATCTGAACAGGAGCATTAAGTCGTTCATTATCGCAGAAATTGACGAGTATCGTATAGTTGTACTGTCCGATGAGTGTCTGACACTGGTATGTCAGCGGGAACTCGTTCCACGATATGCCGCCGACAAGGTAAATCTTGTCATAGCCGGAAAGCAACTCGGCATTGTCCTCATTCAGCACTCCGAAATCGAACACCGTGACATTGTAGTCAAGCGCCGGCTGTGAGCCGTTCGGGTAGAAATCTATTCCATTCACAGTGTAGTGATCTCCCTTGTCCTCGCCGTTGTAAGCGTCACAGATCATAGCAAGCTGTTCATCGCTGTACTCCGAGCTGTCAGCAGCTATTACTGCGGCGGCTGCCCTGTGATGGGCAAAGTAATCCGCAATATGTATTGCAGTCGAGGTCGTTCCTATCCTAGCCTGCGCGCCGACAACTGCGATTTTCAGATTGGCATTGGCATAGCTTGGCTTTGCTCTTTCTTTTTTCAGCAATTCTTCCTTATACCTAGCTTCGGCGGTTGGGTCGTAACCCTTTTCGTATCTGCGCCACTTCTTGCGGGATAAACCGTCATCGCTCATACATTCCGCGAGGTCTGCAAGCATGAGCGACATATTTTCGGCGGCTTCCTTATCGTCATACTTGGCTACAATATTGGTAATTCCGCACTTAACAAGCCTGTCAAGGAGCTCGTCGCCCGCATAATGCTCGCCTGCGTACACAACTATACGAGCGTCCGTCTGGAACTGAACGGACTGCATACATGTAAGAAATTCCTCGTCATTGCCCTTGCATGCCTGCACATCGAAAACATAGCAGTCGCGGAATTTGACCGTCTTGAATTCCGCGCTGATAATGTCCCGAAGATTGACCTGCTCGGAGTAAATGAAAGACAGCACAGAAACGCCGTTCGCTCTGCTCCACTTGTCGAGGATCCCGCCGTTCTTCTTGATGGCGTAGAGGGTAGGTAACTTGATTTTAGGCATTGTGAAAACTTCCTTTCAATTATCGTTGTGATGTATTTTCTTTGTCCTGCCGTTTGTATATCAGCTCGGCTATCATCTCTTTCGAGAGGTCGCCGCGTCCGAACAACAGTTTTGAAGCATTTTGTAAATCCACATTGGAGTAGTGTTCTGCGCTGTTGAGCAGTGCCATAAGCGAGCAAAGCAGGCTGTCAACTGCATTCCGCTCATGCCCGGCAATTCGGCTAAGAAGAACAGCCGCATATTCACTGCCGTTCTGTGCTGCTCTTTCAAGCAGTTCTTTTGCTTTGGCTGTATCGCGGAGCGTATCGGAATAGTAATAAGCTGCGCCCAGAACACTTTCAAAGTAGTTTTTCTGTTCGCCGGTCGCTTGTTTTATAAGCTGGTTCAAAACAATTTCAGCCTGGTAATGCCGGCTATGTTCGTCCGACCGCAGATAAAGCCGTGCTAATGCTCCCTTGGCGTAGATATTCCCACTTTCAGCGGCGCGGCTTATGTAGAGGATAGCTTTTTCCATGTTCGGCGCTGTGCCTGTACCGTCACGGTACATTTTGCCGACCGTATACTGCGCGTTGTGGTTGCCAGTGCCGAAACTTGGCTGCCGGCATCCGTGCTGGCTTTGGGCTTCGGCTTTTGCAGCGTCCATGCTGCCGTTTGCGGCTTGTTCAAGCCATTTCAGAGCAGTTTCCATATCTGTTTTCGTTCCGTAGCCGTCATAGAACATTCTTCCGATACGGTATTGAAGATATGGTTTCATGGTCGTGGCTGTGGTTTCCACCTGCATAAAACGTTCAAGCGCATTGCTGAAAAGAGCAAATATCTTTTCTTCGGTCGAGGTCGCCAGACCTCGACGGAATATGTCTGCAATTTCGTAGATTGCAAGCACATTTCCTTTGGAGGCTTCGGATTTGTATAAGCGCAGCGCCTTTCCTATGTCTTGTCCTCGCGCGGCAGCTCTGGCGGCTTTGAAATCCTTGCTCCAGCGGATATAATAACGCTTTTCTGCGGGCGGCGGAGTTTCCTCTGCCTGAGGTTCATCTGACTGGGCAGGCGGCTCATAGCTCCCAGAGTTGAACATATCGTTGTCGAGAATGGTTTTGTTCTGCTTTTTTTCTTTTGAGAGCGCTTTCAGAATTACGTTTCCCATTTGCTGCTCAATATCCTCGCATAGCTTGTCCTTGTACTTGGCGAGATTGTACCTGCCCCAATTCGTGTCGGAGCTGTGCAGCATTTCATTATAAATCTGTCGTGTGTGCAGCAGTTCTGAATAAATCTGCGTGGCTTGCTCGCTGCTGTCGATGATGAAATGAGTCAGTCTGTTGAGTTCTTCTTTGATTTCCTGCAGCATAAAAGCGTAAGCTAATCGACCTTTGGAGGGCAGTTTACGGTACAGGCTGTTCAGCATTTGCAGAACGATTTCAGCACTTTGGTCTGAAGCATTCCGGAGCATAGCGTTATTTGCCATGGCGTTTACTTCTGCCCGCAAGTCAGATGTAAGATGATTTTCTTTGTCGCGAAGCTGAACAAACTGCGAATGGTAGGTGTCCCTGATAACATCAATGCGGATATTATCGCAGATTTTAGGGTCAACTTTATTTCGCCTGATTTTCTGCTCCTTGTCCCAGTACATGATATGAACGTGCGGCTGTCCTTCCTTGAGATGTACGGCTGCGTACCACTCGATATTTTCGATTTTCATTTCCATATACTTTGCGATTTTGTTCATGCTAGATGAAACGAAACGCTGCCAGTCCGCAAGCGCGTGCAGTCCTGCTTCCGCAGCGCTATCCGGAGTAAAGGAAAAGCAGCAGCGGAATATATCGTGCTGCTTGCTGACATTGCGGATATACCCCTGCGCCGCAGTTATTTCTGTGCTTGGAGCGAATTTGCCATTAATATAGCCGAAAAGTCCATTCGCGGCATTCCCAGTTTCAAGCGTTCCTGGGCGCTGTCCTATGTATTTCAGATGGCTTGCAGTTTCGTCAGTTGGCAGCACTCCCTCGCGGGTTCCGATATATTTCAAATGTTCGGCGTTGGCTGTGGTAGTGTAGGGTCTGCCTTTTCTGCATGGGTCGCGGTGGCGCTGTTTGAATATGATTTTGGGGGGCATGAAAATCTACCTCGTTGACAGAGTTTGAGTTGTGTGATATAATATGAATGGAGAATATGATTGACTTATCGAAATTGTGAGGATTAGTGTATGTGCTTTATATGTGATAGAATTAAAATGATTATCAATGGAACAAACCCATACTTCGTTAAAGAATTGGAAACAGGATATGTGGTTATTGGTGACAATCAACATTTTAAGGGATACACATTATTCCTTTGCAAAGAACACAATACGGAATTGTTTCAGTTAAACCATTCGCAAAAGATTAAGTTTTTGGAGGAAATGTCCATAGTTGCAGAAGCGGTTTCAAATGCTTTTGGGGCTGAAAAAATGAACTATGAATTATTAGGCAATGGTGATACTCATCTACATTGGCATCTGTTTCCGAGAAAAAGCGGTGATATAGAAAACTACGGCAACAATGGGAAAGGACCAGTTTGGTGGTATCCTATGGAGAAAATGTATAGCGATGATAACCGTCCTTCGGAGATAGAATTAGAAGATTTGAAAGAAAAGCTACTAATAGAATTAGAAAAACTGTTGTAATACAAATACCCGTTTGTCGCGCAGATTAAGAATAGACTACCCCGTTACCATACGGGGTATTTTCTATCTTTACGGCTCAACTGCCGCAATAGTCCTGAACAGCTCATCATCAACATTAGACCTGAACCCCTTGAACCACAACCGCGGATTTACCTCAACACCGAGGTCAGCGGCGCTGAGTCCCCGGTAGTAGTGCGGTGCGGAATACTGCGGCTGCAACACCTCTCCGCTCATAAAGCTGGTTTTTATCGTCACATGGGGGATTTCCTCGCCAACGGGAAATGAGTGGTAATAGGTGTTCGTGCCGGTTATGAAATCCCGGCTTGTATCAGTCCTTCCTGAGTGGCTGTAACCTATGCAGATACTGCCGTCAGAAATATCAAACAGATCCTCGCCGATATCATGTTCCTCAGATATTCCGTCAAGGCTTGACAGACAGCTATACTCCACAAACAGCGTAATGGTGCCGTTTGAGGCCACTCCGTCAATCTCCGGAAACGGAAATCCGTAGTCCTTTTCGAATTGGTCGGTGTCTATCACATAGGCTATCGTGACTGCGCTGTAATTCAGCACCTTGCTTGTAACATCCGCGCTTGCAATATGACCGCCGTTCTCCATATCCCATACATCGTAGATATAAGCGTACTGTATGCAATCGCCGCAGTTCAGCAGATTTGCGTAAATGGGAACGCTGCCGTTTTCAAACCAGAGCGTCACGCCATCTTCCGGAAGATCTTGCTGAACGCCGCCGTAATTGTACTTGTGTATTCTGCTGGTTTCGCCAAGCTGGTTGACTATGCCGTTTGTTCCCGCGGCAATTTTCGAACGGTCTACCGGGAGTTCAAAGAACCCCTCGAAATATACGAACAGCGCCGCCTGCACCATTCCGTCAAGGTTCAGCGTCCATTCGCTTTCGGGAATATCCGCGTCCCGGAGAGCAAGCTCGACTGCGCTCTGCGCTTCCTCCACATACTGCGTAAGGGATTCGTCAATACCGAAAATCTCCACCCACGTATCTTCGGCGGGAGATTCCAGAGTTATTGAGAGCTTGTTGTCGGCGCGCTCGGTGGTGATGGTTACGCTGCCGTCATAAACGGAGCTTTCCATAAGCGCAGTCAGATTAGACACCTCAAAGATATTGAGCTTTAGCGCACCGTGACCGTCGATAATTCCGCTCCATGCGCTTTGTATGTATTCCTCGGCTTCCTCCGCAGTTTCGGGGATATTCCCAACTGCCTCGGCAAGCTGCGCGTCAAGGCTTTCCGTCGCCGAGGATTCGTTCTGCGTACTCATCAGATACTCCCGCATTTGCCGTACATTATACAAAGCGATAAAGCGCGGCAGATAAATCGTGCCGCCGCCAATGCAGGTGTATTCAACAGTTTGTTCTCTGCCGGTTGAATCAATGACATTTAGCGTCTGAATAGTGCATGGTCGCTCGTCCACGGTAACGGTTTCTTCATAGAGATATTCATATTTCGGCATGATTTCCATGGCACGGGTGTAGAGGAAACGCTTAACTCCGTCTTTGTATTCGGAGATTTTATCGAGATTGGCGTCCTCCCTGAAATGAACATCGGTGATGTCTGAAAAAGAAATATCCGTAACATCAAATGCGGCTGTGTACTGCTGAAATTCGCTTTCCGTGCCGATCGAACGGAGTTCCTCTGCGTAGTGCAGCATGACAGCTTTGGCGCTTTCTATTTCCTCGCTGTCATAGAGAATAAGTGAGCTGCCGTCAAATTCGCTGTTTATCGCGGCTTTGGATAGATTTATTGAGAAATCTGGCATAAAATCATAGACTTCCGCTCTCACATCGTCGTCAATTTCGGTTTCCATTCCTCTGAAAATATCGCTCAGATTGCTTTTGATGTACTGCCAGTGATTTTGCAGGTCGGTGGTTTCGACCACATCAAGCAGACCGCTGATAAGTCCTGCAAATACGGTGAATATCATCATTATCAGACCGAGGATAACCATAACTATTTTAAGCGCGGTTTCACGTCCTTTTTCGCTGGACAAGGACTCAACGACCATCATTACTATTTTCGGATTTACTGCCATTTTGACCTCCGTTTTGCAGTTATTGTTTGGAGCACAGGTCTAGCCGTTAACTAAATCCTGCGCATTGTCCGGCAAGAGTTTCAGACTTGCCGGTATATAATTAAATCCCGCCGCCTGCCAAAAGGAGCATAATGGCGAACGAAACGGGAATTGCGGTGATTATTACGGGTAAAGTCATTATCTTCCGCCGCCCTTTCCGAACAGCGCAAGGCGCTCATCGCTGAATTCAAACTTGACCTTGACCGCCTGTGAACCGACTTTCATCAGCGCAATTCCGCGCTGTTTTGCGGCAAGGAGTTCGTGCTGTGCTTCGTTAAGATTGAACACATTCTGTGTTTCACGGAGAGAGTCGCCGTCTACGCCGAACAGCAGCTTGAATGACGGCAGGTCGAGAACAGCCTGTCCGTAAAGCCGTATCGAGGGGTCGAGAAAGTCTGTTATTGACTGCGTTGCTACGACAATGCTCCCCTCGTATTTTCTGGCTCGCTTTTCTGCATTGCGGAGGAATTCAAGCGACTGCGGAACCTGCGGATCTATCATCGTCCAACATTCGTCTGCCACAAGCATTATGCGTTCTGTGGGGTCGCGGGTTATCTGCTCCCAGCACCACGACAGAATATTGAAATACTGCGCCGCTAGGACTGCTCCGGACATCTGCACCAGTGACTTGGTATCGAGGACGACAAAACTACTCTGCGGGTTTATTGTGGTATAGCCGTTCCACAAGCCGTGGTCGGCTCCGTTGGCGGCGCTTTCGAGGTAGGTTTTCAAATCCTCATAGTAAACGGAATTGTTCCTGTCGCTCGCGCATTTCTCTGAAATAAGCCTGTAAAGGTCGCCGATTGTCGGGAATCTGTTGTTCGGGAAATCCCGAATGTCCGTGTTCCATGTAATGCCGAACCGAGCGTACAGTTCAACAAGCGACTTGTTCAGCAGTGCGCGCAGGCGGTCGTCCATAGTGGGAATGTACAGCCGGAAAAAGGTTTCAAGGGTTTTGAGGTGGATAGCAAGGTCGCCTATGCCGTCATCTGCATTATCGTCCTCGTCCCTCGGCGCAGGGCGCACCTGCAACGGATTGATAAGACCGCCCCTGCCGCCGGCAACGTCTATCCAGTCGCCCTCCATGTACTCGTTGCGGCACATTTCCTTGTACTCGCCCTCCGGGTCGATTATGATCACCTTCGTTCCGCGGGCATATTCGGAGGCTGCGATGTGCTTTGTGGCGGTGGATTTGCCTGTGCCGGTGCCGCCGATTATCGTGATGTTGGAGTTTGTGCGGCTCTTTTCGCGTTTCCAGAGGTCAAGCAGAATTATTCCTCCGCCGCTGTCCTTTCCGAGATAAAAGCCTGTCCCATCGTTAAAACCGGAGGACGCAAACGGAAATCCTCCGACAAAGGACGAAATCGGAAAAGCTCTGCGGGTAATCTCATTGATACGCTCATTCGGCGGGTAGGTCGGGCAGAGGTGCTGATAGGCTTCTTTCTGGAGGTTGGGAATCGCGCGGATACGACAGCCCATTGAATTTGCGAGGGACACGACCCTTGTACAGCGGTCGCGGAAATCCTGCTCATTCTGCGAAAGCACCATTATCAGCGTTGAGAATGAGCCGAGACTTTCGTTGCGCTGGTCCATGTCCTGTATCATTTTCTCCTGATCGTCTGCGGTTTTCTTTGCGCGCTGGCGCTCGATCGCGTCCTTTGTGGAAAGCTCGATACCTCTTGCGGTGTTGATGTTCTTCGCCATTGTCGGGAGCATTGCGCCGTTATCAAGGGGCTGCGAGTTTATCGTGACGATAGTGCCGGGAATGTTCGTCAGCTTAGCGTACCACCCGTAGTCCACCTCGGCGGGATAGCTGATTATTCCGTAAATTCGGCAGTAATTCTCGCCGAGCAGGAATTCATTCCGCTTAAATTCCAGTCCTATCGGAGTTATCGCAGCCTGCAAAGCTGTGTTGACGTTGTTCTGTTCAAACTGCGGCTTTGCGGGTTCTTTCTTCTTAAAAAATGACATGGCGTTCTCCTTTATCTTTGTTTTAGAACTGCGAGATTTTCCTCAAAATCCATGCTCTCTATGTGAGCGTAAGCGGGAATGTTGACGAGGTTGCACATTCTCACGAATCCGCGCTTGTCAAGTACGGTACCCTTAACGCGGTTTTCGCTGAATATCCGTGCAAGTTCTTCGGCTCTGGCGGTGATAGTGCGCTCGTCCTCGCGCCTGATGGAGTTCCACAAAACTATGTAATACTGCCGCTCAAGAGTTTCTCCGGATACGACCATATCAACGATTTCGTCCATATCGGATTTGAGCAGCTTTTTTCTGCCGCCTACCGCCTGCGAATATAAGTCGCCGTATTCCTGAAGCGCAAGAGAAATATCCGCAGGTCGGGATACCGCGATGTATTTGTACGGGTAACGTATCGAGGACAGCCGCGCGGAAAGGTTGTTTTTAATTATCTCCTGTTCCGCAAAGCTGTACAGCTCAATGGACAAGCCGTCGAGTTTTATGGCTGCCATGATATTGTCATCGCTGGTGTAAAGGCAGTTTTCGCCCACATCACGGGCGTTGACAAATTCCTGTGCGGTGGCTCTGGCTGCGAGTGCGCGTTCTTCTTCCTCGTCAGCGGTGCTGAGCCTGCTTTTGTTCTGGTCGCGCTTGAACCACCAGAGAAATCCGCCGCAGGCAAAAAGTGTGATTAGCGCAATGGCTATCTGCATAAATGCTCCTTTCCGCGGTTATCGTTCGATCTTGATTTCAAGATTGTCGATAGCTTGCTTATATTCTTTAAGGGAATACATATCGTCTGCGCGTACCTCTCCGTGGGCGTTGATGACGATGTGCGGAACATCCTCGCCGCGGGTTTCACTTTCAAGGAGGTACACCTGCTCATACTCGATAATATCAGAGTTGATAACATGGTAAGTATCTTCGTATCCGTCAAGAGTAATATTCTCGCTGTTGTCGTGGATCAACGCGTTAGGGGTGTACTGACTGCTCAAATCGTCGATGAGGAACACGTCCGGTTCCCATTTGACTTCTTGAAGATTATTGTTGATGAATTTAAGCTGTTCTGCGGTCGGTTCGGCTGCCTTTAAATAGCCAAGGCCCCAACAGTATACCCTGAAATAAGCCTGTACCAACTCCCGGTCGTTACCGGTCAGGCTGAAAAAGCGGTCAAGGGTATCTCCTTTTTTTAGCTGCTCAAGGTCGGTAACTCGACCTGGAAGCACAAAAGCGTTGCAGCAGTTGTTCTGAAAAAGCTCCGCGACTGTGAACATGACCGGATTTTTCGGGTGTTCCTTTACAAACACGCCGCGATACGGTCTTTCCTTTGTAATTCCGAGGCACTTGAAAATGTCTGTCGGCTTTGCGGAGTACATATAGTTCTCGCCGATGGACAGAGGATTTCCCGTGGCAGGTTTGCCGCCCGGTCCAAGCACATTATAGCCGGACTGCACCATGCGGTTGGCGGTATCATAGCTTACGCGTATCATTCTTTCGTAGTTTTCACCGATGAATTCGTCAATGCTGCGTATGTCGTCGGCAATGAGGTTCTCCTCGTTATCGACAAGGCAGTATCTCACGCTGTCTGATAAGCCGTAATTAAGACTTTCCAAGAGGTACAGCGGCTTTTCGGAAAGCAGGAACCGCGCGTCTACTATCTGCCATTCGCCATCGAGTTCGTTCGGCATTATTACGCTCTCGCCGTTAAGCTCCGGCGGCTCGATACGGGCATAATACATTGTATCGTAGTTCGCAGGCAGGCTTGAAAATTTGTGTGGAGTTACGGATTTCTGCGGACCTGTGTCCTCATACATCAGCACTTCAACGTCATTCATTACCTGCTTGTCCATATCAAATTCAAGAGAGCGCGTCCATGATGTGCCGTTCAGAGTATTGTCGTATTCCTCTTTGGTCATAAGCTTACCCATACAGCGGAGAGTAAAGGGCATATCATCGGATTTGAGGACGCGTCTGATTATCTCCGTGCGGTCGAGTTCCGGAGCATAGAAATGCTGGGTAACACCGTTTTCCGTGACAGAGAACAGCTGCGCGACAGGAACACTGGTATTACATATTTTAAGGAATTCATCCGCTTCTTCGTGGCGCATACCGTACCAGAAGTGGAGAATATTGTGGATATAGATGTACTGCTGTCCGTTGCTCCACTGGTCGATAAGCACGCGGTCAAGGTGATTGCTTTTTACGCATAACCGCACGAAATTTTCAGTGCTGCTTTCGCCGTAAAAATCGGCGGGAAAGTAGTAATCTTCGTTTCCGGCGGAGCGCTTGTCGATTTCCTTGTTGACGAGGGAGATAGCTTTTGAGATTGAGTAGGTCATGATGGTTCCTTTCTATGAAAACAACCATTGTCTTAAATGGCATGGTTGACTTTGAACGGTGGTTGTGATATAATTTATGTAATAACTCTCCGGGCAAGACTGCTCGATTAATCGAAATATGGAGGTAAGAATTATGATCAAGGAAGTGAATGAAAAAGATATTTCTGAATGTGTAAGGGTAATCAGAGATAGCTTTGCCACGGTTGCAGATGAATTTGGCTTTACTGCTGAAAACGCCCCAAAATTCACTGCGTTTGCAACAACAGAGGATAGATTAAAGTGGCATTTATTTGGCGAGCATAGACCTATGTATGCTTATTATGATAACGGTACAATAGTTGGATATTATTCATTGTTATTGCAGGATAATAGTGAATGTGAGTTAAATAATTTGTGTGTGCTTCCGGCATATAGACATAGAAAAATTGGTCAGGAACTTTTGATTCATGCTTTTAATTCTGCAAAAGAATTAGGCTGTTCCAAGATTAATATAGGTATTGTTGAAGAAAACAAAGTGCTAAGAAAATGGTATGAGATATTTGGGTTCATACATACTGGAACCAGAAAATTTGATTTTTTTCCTTTTACCTGTGGATATATGGAGAGAAAATTATCTTAACTGTTCCTGTTTATCGATCAGTTCTCTAACAACAACCCCCAGCACCGAGCCAAAATGCTCGGTGCTGATTCTGTAATCCCGCTTGTTTTACGGCTCGCATTCAGCCTCGTCCTCTTCCTCGAAGTATTCCTCCGGCTCAATGAGAACGCGGGAGGTTTCAAGAAGCGTGAGAGTATTATCATCAAGCTCGTCCCAATGCACTTTTATATATTCAAGCTGCTCATCGGTGGCATATTCGGATTCGCCGCCATCGGTTTCATCGTACTGCCAGTAGCAGCACCTTGCGTCAACCTTTTCATTGCTGTCTGCTATTTCATCGTCAAAGAAATCCGTGGATATGACCGAGTCAAAATCCATAGCGTAAGCCGGGACGTACACCGTTTCGGAGTTCGTTCCCCAATTAAAATCAATGCCCGTAAAAGTAACAGGGTGCGTGAAAATGGGTTTGTCTTTCATGTGATACCTCCGTTAGAATTTAGCCACCCATTTGGATTTAACATGGAGCGTAAAGCGCATTGGCGCGGTGCTGCCCCACGCAAAGTCGTGCGGAATAGTGATAACCATGGTACCCTCAACCGCAAATTTATCAGCCGTGTCCGTATCGGTCGGCGCTCTTGGCGCAGGAGTTACGTTGAAATTCATGGATTCGATGGTGCATTGCGCTATCTCGCCGTTTGACATAGCTCGGTTCATGTAACTGAGTATCTGATTGCGATTAGTAGTACTGCTTTGCGTCCAGGTCAGACCATTGAACCTCCATGTCGCCGCCTGACTTTCGCGGACGTCTGCGTACATATTTGAGTAGTTGGAAACGGAAGCGTAGATTATCGCGTCCTCAAATTTGTCGCGTACTGCGGAAGCCTCGACATTCACTCTGATTATCTCAAAGACAGCCGTACCGATAAGCAGTACGACTATCATCATAACCGAGGTCATGACATAGGAAAATCCACGGTTGCTGCGCAGCCTTTTCAGTATTCTCATGATTTCCAGTACACCTCCGATGTTCCCTCTGCGGTGGAGCTTATCGACAGCGTGTGTCCCTGAAAAATGAAGAACGATATGTCCACATCCGCCGATACCGTTACCGTGAACGACCTGCCTATCTGTATTCTGCCGGAGGTTGACCATGTTACGGTGGGAGTAAGTCCGCTGGATTCGTTCAGACGGTCAAGGCGGTGCGTGGTTTCCGTGCCTATCCTGCCGGCTATCTCCGCTTCGCGCGCAAGCTCGTTTGCGTAGTTGTTAAGGGTCATTTTCGTGAGGAATACAGGCGCTACGGACATTATGAACACAAAGACGATCATCATTATCATCACGAAAATCGTGACGCTGATGTAAGTGCTGCCTTTGTTGGCTTTGAGCCGTTTTATTCGCTTTTTCATTTTGTCCCTCCCTTAAAACGCAAACAGGGTGCCGAAGGAGTCAAACATCGTAGTGCCGAGAACCACAACATATAGTAGCAGCATTACAAACAGCAATACCATAGACATACGGTTGATTTTGGGTGGAATTTTAAGCGCAATCGTGCGAAGCTGCTGTTTCTGATATTCAGAAAAGCGTATCGAAAGGTTTTCCCAATATACCGAGGTGTCCGAACCGCGCACCATTTCGATCAGTCCGCGCGTCACCTCGGAGAGATGGGTCGAACCTATTCTGCCCTCAAATCTGGTCAGCGCAGCTTCCCAGTTTGACGAGCGCATATCGGCGATGGTGATTTCTATTTCCTCGCGGAAGTAGTCGGAAAAGCTGTCTTTGTGTTTTTCAAGAATGGCGAGGACGTTATGCTCAATGCGTATTTCCTGTGAAATCGCATATACGAACCGCGGGAGGTCAAAGTCGATCTGCTCGCGTTTCATCTTGATTGCCTCAGTTATCTTCTCCTGCGCGTTGGTGTATTGCAATATTCCAACCACAATGAACATCAGAGCCAGAACGTCGGGAACTGCCTTGATGTACGGGCTGTCAAAGGTCATTGTAGCAAGCCAGCCCAGTACATACACCGGAATTCCGACCAGAGAATAACCGGCGGCTTTCACGATCGCTCTGGCTTCATAGAGTTTCGGCGGCATGGTGATATGCGCTATTTTGAGGTTCTGTTCAAGCTGCTGTTCGCGGTATTTGCTCATAGGAAGTATCTTTGAAAGGAACTGTGCAGCGTTGTTGTAGAGCTGTGAAATTCCGTCCGGAGTGGGGCGGTTTCGCGGTCCTATCTGCCGTATTGCACGGGTGGTTTTGCTTGACGGTACCTTGAAAAGTACAAGTGCAAGAAAGTAAAGACCTCCGCAGAAAAGCGCGCATACAAGTAATACAGCGGCTTTTAGCGAAATATCATATAAGCTCATGTCATCACCTCTTGAATTCTATCGGCTGCGTGTACTTGTATGTAAGCGCTATCACGATAACTATTGTTACGGCAACGATACAGTTGACTATCTGACCAAACAGCGTATCCGTCAGAACAGAGAACCAGTCCGCATTGAGGAAGAAAATCAGCGGGTAGTTTGCAAGAACAAGCCCGATCATCGTGAAAACCTCCTTGCGCGGCTGCATGAGCATATTTGAAAGTTCTGCGTTTACGATACGAATATCGGAAAGCCTTGCAGCAAGCGGCTGGAGAGATACTCTCTGCGTGGAATTGTCCTGGCACTCAATGAGCGTGTCACACCATTCCCAGAAGATTTCGTTGTCAATATCATCTTTGAGAAGCTCAATGGCAAGCTTGACATTGGAGGAGATCATGTCCACTCTGGCAAGAAAATTAATGAACGCGAACTGCACCGGCGGGTTTATGTGGTCTATCGACTGCTGAACAGCGTATGCAATATCACCGTTGGAGATGTAGTTAGTGGTAATGATGGAAAGCGCGGTTTCAAGTTCCTCGGAGATATGCTTTTTGTAGTTGGAAAGCAGCAGCTTAACGTATACATATGGCACGACAAGGCTTGCGGCAATGAGAATTACTGAAACGAGAAGATTATTGAACAGTGCTCCGAAAAGCACACCGACGCACCCGCCGATCACCGCCGCTGTTATCAGCAGCGTGAATTTGTTTTCGGAATGCGTTGCAGCAAGGGCGTTGGTCATGTTGTCAAAAAGCCGCTGGAGCCTTGACTTCCTGCGCTTTCCCTGTGCTGTCAGCACCTTATCCTTGAGAGATTTTTCTCGGTGGAGCAGCGACATAATATCATCGCTTATGCGCTGCGGCGTCAGACAGAGCAGAATGATTATCGCCGCGGTCATCAGCAAAGCGCCGAGTAAGCAGATTATTTTCATGCAGGAACCCTCCCGTAAAGTTCAAGTTTGGATTTCGGAACACCATTTCCACGCAGGCGCTTCATAAGACTTTCGGACGGTGCATTCACCTTTACGAACTGACCTTCAATTTTTACGGTGCCGTCCTCGCTTCTTTCCTCGGAGAGAATATCATAACGGTACAGAGAGCGTGTTTCGTAACTCTCGCCGCCTTTGTAGATGCACTCGGCGATCTCCATAATACGGCGGCTGCCATCGTCAAGCTGCTTCATGTAAATTCCTATTGGGAATGCCTCGGTTACAAGCGCAAGGATAACGCTGAAACTCATTGCCGGATAAGCCTGAAGGCAGAGCGTACCAAGACGACGGTAGATACCCTCGGTAGAACCTGCGTGTGTGGTGGTAAGTACCGTATGTCCGGTTCGCGCCGCCTCCTGCGCCTGCCAAGCCTCGTCATTCTTCATTTCTGCGACACATATCGCATTGGGGTGCATGGTCAGGCACATCGTAAGGAGTTTGGAAAGCGTAACGTCTTTGGTTGGATCATCAGTTTCCTTTGTGACCAGGTGCAGAACATCGTTGACTACACGACCGTTTTCATCACGCTTAACAAGGTCGAATTCACGAACGGATTTTTCAAGCGTGATAAGGCGCTTGTGGTTGGGATAGTTGCTCATGATATCCGCCATTATCGTGGTTTTTCCCGAGCCTGTTTCGCCGGCAAAGCACTGTGAAATTCCGTGTATAAAGCAGGTCAGCAGGAAATCGTACATTTCCTCGGTGATGGTTCCCGATTTTATAAACTGCTCGCGTGTTATTTTCATCGGGTTGACGATTCGGATAGAAGCACAGGGACCGCGTTCCTTATCGCAGATGTCGGTGTAACCAGCGGTTATACGGATATTGGAGCCGAGAAAACCCGTTGCAATGGGCTTTGCAGAGTCCCATGTAATGTGATTGTGGTGGATCAGCCGTTTGAGTACATCGACTACATGGGAGGCGTCGCGGAAATGCTCCTGAACCTTGAAACGTTCACCATGCGCAGGAATTACGGTAATATCGTCCCAGCCATTGATGTTGATCTCCTCGATATGCGGGTCGCGGAGATACTGCGTCAGCAGCGAATATTCAGCCATTTCCGTGTAGAGCTTATCGGAAACCTCTTTCAGTATCATGTTGGGGACATAGTAATTGTTATCCTTCATGTACTGTTGAATGAGCTGTTTCATCAGCTCCCTGTTGTCGGAACGGTACAGATCAACGGAATATTTCGTTGACATATACTGCTGAACCTTGGAAAGCAGCTCGTCAAAAGGTATATGGATACGCTCGATTTCCTTGATGTTGTTGGTGGCGACTTCGATAAACTCGCCCTTTGCGGCTTTCCTTTTGGGAGCAGCTTTCTTCTCGCCAATGGCGGATGGATTTTCCTCCACAACGGCATTCCTCTTTCTTTTGAAAAACGGCATTATTCCTTACCTCCCATCAGCATATTTGCAAGAGATTTTATAGCCTTGTTGTATTCGCTGTCGCTTACTCCGCTGTGGAGCAGAATAGACTGGTTGTAGGCTTCCGCAGCCTTTGTACAGAACGGGATAACACCAGAAATGTAACCGAGAGCGTTGCGCATTGAGGCTTCGTCCTGCGAGAAACGATTGTCGAGGGCAAGCGCACGGATAAAGTTCTTGTACTGATACTGCTCGCTTTTGAGGACAGGCTCCTGCGAGCCGTCAAAGACAAGTCCATTGAGGTCGCAGGTAAACAGTTCGACGGTTCTTGTTGCGTTGATTATCGCCCATGAGGTCATTTTTGAACCTATGACCGTGGACATACAGTCAACTATGATGTAATCAGCGGAATTTCGGAGATATGAGAACACCTGCGCCAGACGGGTATCATCGGGGCGTGGATATGTATTCGCGTTTTCACGGATATTGTAGCCGAGAACAAATATGCGGTCTGTTATGGGTAACAGGTTCCTGCGGAGGTCTGTTTCCTCAAATGATACGTCTGAAAGGCAGCGTCCAAGCGAACCGGTGAATTCCTTGTTGTTCGGCGCTACGATGGGAATTATCGGCTTTGTTACATCAGTTCCGACAACGATTATGTTTGCTTTGAGCTGAGTTTTTGAAATGTGGTTTGCAAGGGCAAGCGCGGTGGTAGTCTTGTAAGCACCGCTACTGCCGTAAATCGCGAAAATCTTTGCCATAGCATATCACCCCCTGCCGCCGGAAATCGCGATTGCAGGCTTGTCGGCTGTTTCAGCCGGCGTAGAATTATCCGCCGGTGCAGGAATTTCCACGACAGGTGCGCTTAAATCGAGTTCCGGAGTATCTGCTGTTCCGATTTCGGTATCCTCGTTCGGGATTTCTTCGGGAATGTTCGGGGCATTATCGGTATTGACTATCTGCTCAATACCGAGAACGCTGCGCTGTGCTTCAAGGTATTCCTCCTTGTGTTCGGAATCGCCGCGGCACACAAATACCGCGTGGAGCGTTGTGTTTTCACACTGCGCAAGGCGGAGCGCCTGCGTTCTGTCCTGACATATTACGGTCAGAGTTGCGTAGAGGGACGGCTGATTATCCTCATCTTCGGCAGCGTTGACCTCATCAGCATCGTAGGTATCGTCAGAACCGCTGTCTGCCGTGGTTGCAAGCACATCGACATACTGAAGTTCATCATAGATGATAGCCTTATCGTCGTTTTCCTCGTCAACGGAAACAATCTGAATGATGTCGCCCTGCTGGAGCTTTCCGGAAAGACCGTTTGCAAAGCTGCGGACGGTCACGGACATCGCAGTTTCGTTGAGATTAAGCTGACGGAGCAGCGTGTCAGAGCTGTCGATGGTATCAGACAGCTTGCTGGGTGAGAACGTATCTCCCGTGAACATTGCCGCGACGATGTACTTCCCGATTATCAGTTCGGGGTCTGTCAGCATATCCGCAGGGAGATTGAGCGTACCGACCTCGACCGCCTCCAGCATGGACGGCTGTACCTGCGCGCCCCGCGGAATATCCTCCTTTAAGCGGATCACCGTTGTTTTCTGTTCAAGGATCGCGCTGAAAAGCGGCGTAATTCCAAAGCATAAGGCTATCGCAATAACGATAAGGATTATGCCAATCAAAGTTCTGTTTTTAGCCATGTAGGATTACCTCCATAATGTAGACGACCGCGTTTGCAGCGCATAGATAAGGCGCAAGCGGTATCTCGTTTTTGTTCTTTCCGTTAATTTTCGCAGCAGCCAGTGCAAGCAGTATCGCCATAAGCTCGGGTATCGCTCCGATTACGAAAGCGAGAGCAGCGCACAGTTTAACATCTCCCATTCCGATATTGGCGATAAGGTTTGCGGCAAGCAGAACGAAAAACACGACTAGCAAGCCGATTATCCTGTCTTTGAATGAAATCCATGACAGAAACGGGCTTGCCAGTAAAATGATTATCGGAGCAAAATTGCTGATGGTGTGCGTTTTTATATCCTCAATGCTGATATGAGTGAGGTATATTGCAATGATAACAGCTACCGTCAGAACCATTTTGATTTATAGATGTATCTGTAAGTTTTCTGCGATTTTGCGAAATTCACCATATCGAATATCTGCCCGATAACGGACATTCTGGTTACAGGGTCCTTTCGCGTCATCATTATGCTGCCTGCGGCTCCGATCATGAGAGTTATTACAAGCA
>ERZ773228.845-NODE-845-length-34537-cov-3.458877_pt1 | contig 34537 bp, 29 predicted proteins | sample MGYA00580524_ERZ773228 | MGnify/ENA primary metagenome ERZ773228 (study PRJEB29015, sample SAMEA2737768) | human gut metagenome | biome: human gut; feature: human-associated habitat; material: faeces | place: China | collected 2012 ... | reverse complement strand
TATTCAGCTTGTTATAATCATTGATTTTATTTTCAAGTCCTTTTGACTTTTGCAGTATCTTCTGAGAATTCTCCAAGTCGTCCCAAAATCCGTCTTTACTTATTTCCTCACGAAGTTCTGCAAGCTCCTCCTCTGCTTTTTTTAAATTCAATACATCGGAAAGCTCCTTCATCTCACTTCGGTAATTTACCATTTCTACTCTAAGGTCATCAAGTATAACCATAATACAATTCCTTTCACCTAATTATGTTTTTATGATGTGCATTATAAAGGCAGCACTGCACAATGAAATTATTTCAATTATACCACATTTTACTGATGTCTGCAACAATATCGCAAGAATTTACTGCAGGTATTACCTTGACGATTATTTTATTGACATATTCGATAAAAAGATTTATAATAAGTATAAATAATATAAAGGCAACACCAAATCAATAAGCAAGTCAAAAAAACTTATTCATCAGTATAAAGGGGTTTGCACCGTATGAGTATTTTTAATTTTAATAAAAACTCCGTATCGTTAAGCGGAGATTGGCAGCTCTTTCAGAAGTTTATGGGAAATATCGGTGCGTTTACATATATAGCAAAAGAAAAAAGTGCATATATGGATTCTGTAACATGCAAGCTTTTGAATTGCAGTCATGAAAAGATAAATGAATATGAATTTTTCAATCTGCTTGATAAAATTTCAAAAAATCCTGTAGACGGCTATAAGCATGTTTATTACTATTCTTCTGAAAACCAGACAATATACATAAAAATGAATATTTTTGAAAGCAGTGATGTATGGCTCGGATTTGTGCAGGACTATACAAGACAGATATCTGAATTTCAATCAGAGAAAAACAGCATAGATTATAACAGCATTACACGGCTTCCTTCATACAGTTCGTTCACTCATAAGGTCAAGGAGCTTTTGCCCTCAATAAAAAACTGCTGTCTTGCAACAATGCATATAAACGGTATAGACAAGCTGAGCAGTTTTCTTACAGTAGAAAATACGAACAGCTGCATTACGTCTGTAGCTGAGGTGCTGAAGAGCTTTGAATCGGAAAAGATTATTCTGGGAACAAAATCAAATTACGAAATCTGTATTTTATTTATAAATCATGACAGAATGACCATAAACAGCATACTGAACAGCATGGATGAGGCAGTCCGTACCTGCGTTGCTACTGATGACTTCGGCGAAATAATTGATATCTCTGATAAAACAAATCTCAGTCTTTCGATAGGCTGCTGTGCTTTTCCTGAACAGGCATACGAGTTTAATATGCTTGTTAATTACTCTGAATTTGCTCTTTATGAGGCAACATCAAAAAAAAGAAGCGTTGTAAATTGGTTTAATCAGCAAAACTACATAAGAGAAAAGGATTCTTACAAGGACGCTCAGATTTTTGCAAAAATCATTCAGGAAAATCTGCTTACATATCATTTACAGCCTATTGTAGATGCAAAAACAGGTGAAATATTCGGCTATGAAGCATTAATGCGTACCAATTGTGCAGATATCAACATGACGCCTATTCAGCTTTTGAAAATTGCTGACGAACAAAATAATATGTATGCAATCGAAAAAGCTACATTTTATAATACAATGAAGCTTTTAAGCGATAATCAGCAGGCTTTAAGCAAGAGAAAGCTTTTTATCAATTGTATTCCCGAATATCTCATTTCAGACGAAGAATTCAACGAGTTATTCCTTACATACGGAGAACTTTTTGAAAAGGTTGTTATTGAAATTACCGAGCAGTCAAAACCAACTGAAAGCAGTATTCAGACATTGCAGAAAAGATGCAAATTCTGCCGTTCTCAGCTTGCCATTGATGATTACGGCACAGGCTATTCAAACAGTTCAAATCTGCTTACATATACCCCTGATTACATCAAAATTGACCGTTCGCTTATCTGCGATATTCATAACGACCTGAAAAAACAGCAGCTTTTCGCTTCAATTGTTGACTTTTGTCACGCAAATCAGCTTATGTCACTTGCTGAAGGCGTAGAAACCTCTGCTGAAATGAAAACCGTAATAAGAATGGGCGTTGACCTTATTCAAGGTTACTATACTTCAAGACCCAAACCGCTGTTTCTTGATAACATTTCATCTGATGTCATTGATGAAATAATAAAAACCAACCTTGAAACACGCTCTGACGGAACAAAAAAGATTTACAGTGCAAGAAATGAAACCGAACTTGACCTTGTTAAACTTGCCTTGGATAAATACACTGATATACATGTGCATCAGAGCAAATTAACTCTTATCGGGGATATAAATAAACTCATCAAAATAGCAATTGTCATTCCCGATAACAGCAGCTGTGAGCTTACACTTAAAAATGCAAATATAACAAGCGGTACTGATAAACCTGCAATACAGCTGGGAGAATATTCACGTCTTGAACTGAATCTTCAAAAGAAAAACAAAATCAGTGCGTCAGGAATCTATGTCCCGCAGGGTTCACAGCTTGAGCTTAAAGGAAACGGCGATTTATTCATTGAGAGTTTCAATTCTGCGGGTATCGGAATCGGCAATGATTATGAACACTCATACGGCGATATTTGTGTAAATATGGACGGCAAACTTGAAATTTCAAGCAACAATGATGATATTATATGCATCGGCGGCGGATATAATTACGAGGACTCCGAAATAAGACTCCTTGCAGGTGAAATAAAAATCAATATGCATGCTAAAAACGGACTTGCAGTAGGCAGCTTCAACGGCAACTCAATTATAGATATTTCTGAATCTGTAAAGCTTAATATATTTGTTGCAGGCATTCATGTTGCAGGTATAGGAAGTATTGCAGGAAGTGTTGATATTAAATCCGCAGGTGAAATTCAGCTTGCATGTTCAGGTGCAAAAGCTGTCGGAATCGGAATTCTTGAGGGCGGAACAGGCTTGATAAATATTTATCAGGGAAAAGCTGATATAAAAGTCCGTTCGGCCAAGCATATTGGCATAGGCACAATCAACGGTAATACCAACATCAGCATAAGTAATGCGGCTGTTTCTGTTGACTGTGAGGGTGATGAGTCCTCCGGTATCGGTGATGCCTACGGAAACGGCAATATCAAGCTTACAGGTGCTGATATTAAGATAAAAATTTCCGCTTCACTTCCTATGGACATAGGCTCTAAAAACGGAGAACTGGTATTGTATAATTCAAAGGTTGATTCAGTCGTAAATGAGAAAAATATTACTCATAAATAATAACGTGTTCTCATAGGTATAATGTGCAGATTTTTATGCATCATTCAGCAGAGAGCAAGGAAAAAGTGTACAGTCATACTGGTATAACAAGGATTTTTGACACAGCTGTCAGCCGAATTTGCCAAAAGGCTGTATGTTATATCCTATGAGAACAAGTTCTATAGCAACGAAATAAAGTAATGCGACATAAGATGACAAAAGCATACTGTCATATGGTGAGGAACACAACGCAGTAATATGCGGTTTGAATTGTCAGATTAGTTGCAGCATTTTGTTGTATTGCTATAATATAAAGAAGACAGCACCGCACAAAGCGCATTTCAACATTTTGCACGGTACTGACTGAAAAGAGAGGTTACTTATTAAATGAAACTTGGAATGGTTGGACTTCCGAATGTCGGAAAAAGCACACTTTTTAACGCACTTACAAATGCAGGAGCAGAATCTGCAAACTATCCTTTTTGTACAATTGAAAAAAATGTAGGTATAGTTTCTGTCCCTGATGAAAGACTTGACGCCCTTGCAAAAATGTATGAGCCTGATAAGTTCACTCCTGCAACTCTTGAATTTGTTGATATTGCAGGACTCGTTAAAGGTGCTTCAAAGGGTGAGGGACTTGGAAATAAGTTTCTTGCGGATATAAGAGAGGTTGACGCTATCGTTCATGTTGTCCGCTGCTTTGAGAACATTGACGTTGTTCATGTAGACGGTGAAATTAATCCTGCCCGTGATATTGAAACAATAAATCTTGAGCTTATTTTTTCTGATATTGAGATTATAGAGCGTCAGATTGAAAGAACAAAGAAAGCTGCAAAAGGTGATAAAAAGCTGCTTGTAAACGTTGAATTTCTTGAAAGACTTAAAGAACATCTTGAAAACGGCAAGTCTGCAAGAAGCTTTAACTTTACTGATGAGGAAGCTGAAATAATCAGACAGACTCCGCTTTTATCGGCAAAACCTGTCATATATGCAGCTAACTTATGTGAAGATGACTTTAAAAATAATATTGAAAATAACAAAAACTTCCTTACAGTAAAAGCTATTGCAGACGAAGAACACTCTGCTGTTCTTCCAATATGTGCTCAGATAGAGGCAGAAATTTCAGACATGGAGCCTGAGGACAAGGAAATGTTCCTCAATGATCTGGGACTTGAGGTTTCGGGACTTAACAGAATTATAAAAGAGGGATATAAACTCCTCGGACTTATTTCATATCTTACAGCAGGAAAGCCTGAAGTTCGTGCATGGACAATTAAAAAGGGTACGAAAGCACCTCAGGCAGCAGGAAAAATCCACACAGACTTTGAAAAAGGCTTTATTCGTGCTGAAGTTATATCATTTGATGACCTTATGGCATGCGGTTCAATGGCTGCTGCAAAGGAAAAAGGTCTTGTTCGTCTTGAGGGCAAGGAATATGTAATGCAGGACGGAGATATTGTATTATTCAGATTTAATGTCTGATGCATAATAACGGGTTTCCAAAGGGTTGATAACCATTTGGAAACCCGCTTTTTAAGATTCCCATAAATGTTAAGGAAAAATAAATAATTTCTAATTTCCTTGACAACAGGTATTACTTATAATATAATATAAATTGTGTCATGGAGTGACACGTTGTCATTTTTTGAAAAGGGGTGAATAAATGCCAAGCGAACGCTTTTTTAATCTGTCAGAGAATAAGCAGATGAGAATTATCGGAGCTGCTGTTTGCGAGCTTTCAAGAGTTCCTGCAAATGAAATTTCAATAAACAAAATCATTAAGGACGCTGATATCTCACGAGGCAGCTTTTATCAGTATTTTGAAGATAAAACCGACCTTATAAGCTATATCCTTTCAGAATTTAAAAGCAGAGTAATGAAATGCTTTGTCGAGTATAAAGACAAGTATGACGGTAATATCTTTAAAATGGCAGAAGTCACATTTAACGCTGCTGCAACCTGCAATGAATGCGAAAACATCGACGTTATAAGAAACTTTTTTATCAGTCTCAGAATTTCAAACAACACGTTTACAAATATGTTTAAAGAACTCCACTTTGAAAATGATTTCTTTTGGGAGCGTTTAAGAGATTTTGCTGAAAAATCAGGTTTTATTCGTCAGGATGATGAGTTTATTGAGGATGTTGTAAACATGCTTGCTCTGATTATGGGCAGGTCACTTGCTGATCTGTATTGTGACTACGGAAATGCAGAAAAATATAAACAGAACTTCTATACACAGCTTGATATAATCAGGCGTGGTGCATCAGCAGTTCACTAGAAAAGGAGAAGATATATGTCAAAATTCAGTGTAAAAAAACCACTGACTGTCTTTATGGCAGTAATTGCGGTTATCGTTCTTGGTATAGTTTCATACACAAGAATGACTCCCGACTTAATGCCTAACATGAACATGCCTTATGTCATGATTATGACAAGTTATCCGGGAGCTACACCTGAAAAGGTTGAAACCTCCATATCAAAGCCTATGGAACAGGCTATGGCTACTCTTGACGGTATAAAGGGTGTTTACTCAACGTCAAGTGAAAACTATTCAATGGTTACTCTTGAGTTTGAGGAAGATACGAATATGGACTCAACCACCGTTGATATTTTGCAGAAAATCAATCAGATTGAGGGCTATTGGGACGATATGGTTGGTACGCCTTACATATTGAAAATAAACCCTAATATGATGCCTGTTATGGTTGCTGCCGTTGAAATTGACGGAATGACCAATACAGAGCTTTCCGAGCTTCTCGACAAGGAGCTTTTAAGCAAGCTTGAATCTGTAAACGGTGTCGCAAACATTAATGAAAGCGGTAACGTTCAGGAAAAAATAAGCGTTATGCTTTCTCAGGATAAAATTGATAAGCTTTACAACAGAATTTACGGTGAAATTGACAAAAATTTTGCTGAACCAATGGAAGCAATCGAAAACGGATATGCTGCACTTCAGCCTGCATATGACGCATTTGAAAAGTCAATTTCTGATATTAAGTCAAATGCGGAAATGACAGAGGAAATGAAAAATGCAGCAATAAATCAGATAACTGCCTCCGCTGAATACACGCAGGTAATGGACGGCTGGAAACAGCTTCAGGACAGCGAAACTCAGCTCAAGGACTCAATGGAACAGGCTCATTCCGCTGTTGACCTCAGTCAGCTTCTTTCAATGGACACACTTTCCGGTATCCTTACTGCTCAGGACTTCTCAATGCCTGCCGGATATGTAACTCAGGACGGTGTAAAGTGTCTTGTAAGCGTAGGTGATGAAATCAAATCTATTGAAGAAATACAGAATCTCGTTCTCGTTGATTTGGGCATGGAAGGCATTGAACCCGTTAAAGTCAGTGATGTTGCAGACGTATTTATGATGGACAACAGTGCTGAAATTTATGCTAAAATAAATGGCAATGACGGCGTTGTGCTTTCATTCTCAAAGCAGTCATCTTATGCTACCGCAGATGTTGCAGACAACATTTCTGAAAAATTCGATGAGCTTTCCGATGAATATGAGGGACTTAACTTTACAGTCCTTATGAGTCAGGGCGATTACATTGATATTATCATCAACTCTATTACATCAAGTCTTTTATGGGGTGCACTTTTTGCTGTAATCATTCTCTTTGTATTCCTTAAAGATATTCGTCCTACATTTATAACACTTTGCAGTATTCCTGTCAGCGTTATTTTTGCCGTTGTACTCATGTACTTCTCAGGCATCAGCCTTAACATGATGTCACTTTCAGGACTTGCAATTGCTGTTGGTATGCTCGTTGACAACTCTGTTGTTGTTATCGAAAATATTTACAGACTCAAATCAAAGGGTGAATCTACTGTCAAGGCGGCAGTATCAGGTGCAGTTCAGGTTGGCGGAGCTATTACATCTTCAACACTTACAACAATCTGCGTATTCCTCCCTATCGTATTCGTAGACGGTCTTTCAAGAGAATTGTTTACGGATATGGCACTTACACTCGGATATGCACTTGTTGCCAGCCTTATCATTGCTCTTACTCTTGTTCCTGCATTGGCTTCGGGACTTCTTAAAAAGGCTCAGCCTAAGGAGGACCAATTCTTCAAGAAATTCAACAGCGGATATAAAAAGGCTGTTACATGGTCACTCTCACATAAGCCTGTTGTTTTGATTTTAGCTGTTGCACTTCTTGCAGGAAGCTGTTTTGCAGCAATAAGAAAGGGCTTTGTGTTCATGCCTGACATGGATATGCCTCAGCTTACAGCTACTCTTGAAATGGAACAGGGTTCTACTCTTGAAGAAACAAAGGACGTTTCAAATCAGGCTGTCAGCAGAATTTGTGACGTTGAAGGCGTTGTAACTGTCGGTGCAATGACAGGCGGAAACAACATGATGGGAATGGGTGAAGCAAGTGATACATTGGTTTCATTCTATATAATTCTTGATGAAGATACTGACCGTGAATTTTCTGACATTGCAGACGAAATAAATGAAAAATGTTCTGACCTTGACTGCGAATTTGAAGTAACAAACGCTATGGAGCTTTCAGCTTATATGGGCGGTTCAGGACTTTCAATCCAAATCTTCGGCAATAACCTTGACGACCTCCAGAATACCGCAAAGGATGTAGCTGATATTATAGGCGGCGTTGAGGGTACACTTAATGTTTCCAACGGTCTTGAAGAAAATGACCCTGCACTCAGAATTACTGTTGACAAGGAAAAGGCAATGCTTAAAGGTCTGACAGTTGCTCAGGTATTCAGTGACATTTCAGCAAACCTTACAACAGAAAAAACTGCTGTTGACATTACTGATGCAAACGGCACTTATGACGTTGTGATTTCATCAGACAGTTCTGAGGAGCTTACACCTGATTTCATAAGAAATTATAAGATCACTGTAACAGGCAAGGACGGCTCAACATCAGAAGTCGCACTTTCAGATATTGCAGAAATCAATGAAACAGAAACATTAAGCAGTATTTCAAGAGAAAATCAGAAGCGTTATATTACCGTTACTTCCGAGGTTGACGATGACCATAATGTAACACTTGTTACAAAAGACGCTAAGGACGCTCTCAAGGATTATGAAGTTCCTAACGGAATTACTATTGAATTTGGCGGTGAAAACGAGTCTATTGCCGATTCCATGAGTGATATGGTTCTTATGATGCTTCTTGGAATCATACTTGTATACATGATTATGGTTGCACAGTTCCAGTCACTTAAATCGCCATTTATCGTAATGTTTACAATTCCGCTTGCATTTACGGGCGGTCTGCTCGGACTTCTCATTGCAGGACTTGAAATAAGCGTTATTTCAATGCTTGGATTTGTAATGCTCTGCGGTATTATAGTAAACAACGGTATTGTGCTTGTTGACTACATCAATCAGCTTCGTATTGACGGCGTTGAAAAGAAAAAGGCAATTGTTGAGGCAGGAGCGACAAGAATGCGTCCAATCCTCATGACATCAATCACAACGGTTCTCGGACTTATTGTAATGGCTCTTGGACAGGACAGCGGTTCAGCAATGATGCAGCCTATTGCCATCGTTTGTATCGGCGGTCTTGTTTACGCTACTGCTCTTACACTTTTCGTTATCCCTTGTCTGTATGACATGATGAACAAAAAGGAAATGAAAAAAATTGATGAAAAAGACCTTGAAATAAGCAGCAAATAATTGTATAATAAAGATGTAAATTGTTTAAGGAGGTCGGACATCATGAGATATTGTGCAGGACAGATTAAATACCTTACAGCCATTAAAGAGCTGAAGGATAAGGGCGGCAGGATTCGCTGTGTGAATATATCAAACTTATTGGGGGTATCACGTCCGAGCGTGAGCAAAATGCTCAGATGTCTGGCTGATTCAGGTCTTGTTTATGAAGACTTCTGCAACAGTGTCGAGCTTACTGACAAGGGCAGGGCTGTTGTGGAGGAAATCTATTCGGAATACAACGAAATTTATATTTTCTTTAAACGCATTCTCCGCTTACCCGACTCTGAGGCAAAGGAACAGACATTGCTGTTTATAAATACCTTTCCGAAGTCAACGGGAGAACGTTTGAGTGAAGTCGTAAAGAAAAGTCTTAACAAGAAAAATAACAAGGAATAAAACCAAAGGCAGTATTATACAAAGTACGTTTGACGACTTTGTGTGATACTGCCTTAAAATTTTTGCAGACAGTGCTTGCAAAACAAAAAAATGTATGCTATAATATTTTTACAAGCATAAGCTTGAATTTATTTTTAGGAGATTGTTGTTTGAAGAAAAATAACACCTTGGAGATTGTATTGTAAACGAGAGGTTTGCAAATACACTCCCGCAATCCTCTCGTAATTGATATGTGCAATTATGAAAGGATAAAAAATGAAAAATCTTATTATTCGTTTAGAAACTGAAAAAGACTATAAAGCAGTTGAAAATCTTACTCGTGAGGCATTCTGGAATGTCTATAAACCCGGCTGCTCAGAGCATTATGTGCTTCATACCTACCGCAGCTCCCCTGATTTTGTTTCAGAGCTTGACTTTGTTATGGAAAAGGACGGAGTTCTTATCGGTCACGTTATGTTTGTTCGTGCAAATATTGATACTGATGATGGACGTGTACTGCCGATTATAACATTCGGTCCAATCAGCATACATCCTGATTATCAAAGACAAGGATATGGAAAAATACTTCTTGATTATGCACTGGAAAAAGCAGCTGAAATGGGTGCAGGAGCAATCTGCATAGAAGGCAATATTGACTTTTACAGCAAATGCGGTTTTGTTGTGGCAAGTACAAAAGGTATACACTACTATGCCGAACCAAGAGAAAATGTCGTTCCATATTTCCTGCTGTGCGAGCTGAAAAAGGGATTTCTTGACGGTGTTACGGGTACATATCATACCCCGAATGGTTATTTTGTTGAAGATTCCGATGTAGAGGAGTTTGATAAAACCTTTCCGCCGAAGGAAAAACTGAAACTGTCGGGACAGCTTTTTGACTAAACGAAAATGCAGTACTTCATAAAAGTGAAGTACTGCATTTTAATCTGTATATGATTAAAAACAGAGCAGTATCGTGTTCAGCGATACTGCTCTTAATTTATTGGAAACAAATCATTAAGACATATCCTTATATTCATCAAGAGTCAGAACTCCCTCTGAATTATATATCTTTATAAACTCATCCTTTTTTATGTATTTTTCAGAAAATTCATCTTTATCATTCATAAGGTAACTGCCGTACCAAAGTCCGAAAAACGACCATACTGCATTATCTCTGAAACAATCGTCAATATTCGGAAGCCTGCTGCACTCACTCAGGGCTATAAGCTTATTCTTGCCCACAAGCTTCTGTAATGCGGCAAACTGTTCATATCTGCTGCTGAAACTCACATTTTCCGATAAATAAATGTCCACAGCGGCAATATCATACATTGAATCGTCCACAAGGTATTCCGCACTCTGTCCATTCCAAACCCAAATCAGATTATCCAGTCCGAAATATTCATTCATACGCTTATACATAAGACTCCACAGCCATTTATAATCAGACGCTCCGCTTGCTCCCCACCAGTACCAGCCTCCCGATGCTTCATGAAGCGGACGCCATAAAACAGGTACTCCTTTATTTTTCAGCAAAAGAAGCTGTCCTGCCATACTGTCTATGTCAAGAATCAATGCATAACATTCCTCTGAAATTCTGCCCTCACCGTAAAGACCTCTTATCTGTTCCTGTGAAAGCAATGCAAGGTCAAGATTTGTGACTGCACTGCTGAGCTTAAAATCAGTTTCCTCCGCATAAACAGACGCCGTTCCCGAAGGTGCCGACCACTGCCACATTAATCCGACTATGCCGCCTTTCCTGTACCAGTCCGCCGCCGCATCAATATCGCTGAAACTGCTGTTGGTATTAAGATAAGATGTTTCCAAATCGGAAAATCTTATAACCGGATATTTGCCTGTTATTTTATAAATAAAGTCCTGCTCTTTATTTGTACTGTCAGATGCATACTGTCCAGAAATTATGGTTTTGCCGTAATTTTCAGTCAGAAAGCTCATAAGCTCTTTTGCATTTTTTGCCGCATTTTCATTTGCAAGACTTCCGTCTGCTTCGTAAGATATTTCACTGAGGTTCGTATTATTTGTAAGCTGTAGATAATCCAGGTCAATATCACCCTCATCAGACTTGATTTCAATTACAGCTTCCCCTTTAGTAAGGAAAATCCCGTACATTTTTATCAAAGTAAATTTGCCGCTTGAATTGGTTTTAAACTCTCCCAGATACATATTATTGACACTAACCCTGCATGAAAGTGCAGCATCAGCGGCAATCGAAAAGCCTATGTCATAATGCTGTGTACTTGGAGCTTCAACCTTGAATACAAGTGAATTTTTATCCCTGTTAAAACCGTTTATATAACCCTCACCGCTGTATCCGCTTCTATCGGAGGCTAAATTAAGTCCTTCATATTCGCACTCCTCAGCCTGATAAACAGTACCCGTATCCTGCTTATCTATTTCGGGTACATTTACAGGATAATCGGGATATGTATCAGCTTGAAGCGGTTCTGTAGTCGGAAGAGTAATATATGAACCGACAGAACCGTCACCCAATGGGTCATCAGAATGAATTTTATCAGATTTGCTTATTGTTTTGCATGAAGTAAATGCCGTTAAAGATAATGCTAAGGCGGTAAGCAGTGAGATTCCTTTAAACTTCTTCATAATTACTCCTTAATTTTATAAATACTTCCTGCTGTTGTATCAAAGCAGATAACATCTCCCTCAATTTTAGAGTTGACCCGTTCATCATCATGAAGTATGCTAATTACACAATTTGCTCTCAAACGGCACTCATTGCCTGCAAGTGACTTTATCTCCGCACTTTTCAGCTTTCCCTCACTCCACTCAATTGAAACTTCAAATCCGCCCTTGGCTTTAAGACCTTTTACACTTCCCTCAGACCAGATAGCAGGCAGTGCAGGCAAAAGTGAAATTTCATTGTCACAGCTCTGCAAAAGAGCTTCCGCAATTGCCGCAGTTCCTCCGAAATTACCGTCAATCTGATACGGAGGATTGGAATTGAGCATATTCGGACATGTAGAATATGCAAGCAGCTTTTGCAGATTCTCATAAACCATCTGACTATCAAGAAGTCTTGCCCACATATTAATAATCCATGCTCTGCTGCAGCCTGTATGACCGCTTCCATGTATAAGTCTGCGGACAAGTGTTGCTCTTGCGGCATCTGCCAGCTTTGGTGTTTTGTACGGTGAAATTATATTTGCAGGATAAAGTGCAAACAGCTGAGAGATAAAACAGTGACCTATTTCAGCTTCATCATAATCAACAAGCCATTCCTTAATCTGACCGTACTTTCCTATTTCAGGTTCAGGCAGTCTTTTCATAATTGCAGTGAGCCTTTCAGACAATTCATTCCGCCTGTTCAAAAGTTTTGATGCCTTAATTACATCGGAAAAAAGCACAGAAAGTATCTGAGCGTCTATTGACGCACCCATACAAAGACTTCCCTTTGTTCCGTCTGCTGCAACATAAGTGTTTTCAGGAGATACAGTAGGCCCTGTAACAAGTCTGCCGCTTTTATCCTCTGTAAGATATTCAGCAAAAAATTCAGCCGCTTCACACATTGCATCAAAATGCTCATTAAGGAATTCAATATCAAGTGTATATTCATAATGTTCAAAGATATGCAGACAAAGCCATGCAGCTCCCATAGGCCACAATGTTGATGTAACCTTTTCGTCCTGCGGTGCAGTATCGCCCCAAATATCAGTGCTGTTATGGCACATAAAACCTCCGCAGTTATACATATCCTTTGCAGTTTCACGTCCGTTTTCCCTCATTCTTTCAATAAGGTCAAAAAGCGGCATATGACATTCGGAAAGATTGCAGGACTCTGCACACCAGTAATTCATCTGCGTGCTTGCATTCAGCTTGTAACGGCTGCTGACTTCCGAAAACATATTTTCATTCCATATTCCCTGCAAATTCATTGGCTGACTAAACGGACGGCTCGCCGAAATCATAAGATCCCTGCCATAATTGAAATAAAGCTCTGCAAGCTTATTATCGTATATATGTCCCTCACATTCCTTATCGTCAAGCTCATTTCCTCTAAGACGCAGTATTCTTTCGTCTGTTGAAAGCTCATCTCCGCAGTCCTTGTTGTCATTAAGGTGAAGCTCAGTGCGGTCAAACAACGATTTATAGTCCTCAACATGACGATAATAAAGCTCGTCAAATTCACATTCAAGAGCGTATTCGGCATCAAGCTCCGCCGCAGCCTCATAAGCGTCCTCACCTTTATAAAAATCAGTCTGAACAGATATTATAATAACAGCCTCATCTGCATTTTCAACTCTTATTTTACTGCCGATTGTTTTAACAGTTCCGCCCTTTGTCTTACAGCCCATAACTGCTGCAAAGGATATTCCTTTCCTGCCGCCTGTTCCGCCGTTGTACATTATCATATTTTCACCGCATGGACGATTATTATCGTAATAATCATCACGTCCGTCTATATAGCAGTCAAAGCTTAGCTCTGAATCTTTATCAGCAGAAATATGAACTGCAAGAACATTATCCGGCGAAGAAACAAAAACCTCTCGTGTATACGTTGTTTCATTTACTGTAAAAACCGTTTCTGCTACTGCTCTTGAAATATCAAGACTTCTTTTGTAATCCACAACTCTTCCATTAAGCTTCATATCAATAAAGAGGTCGCCCAAGGGCATATAATGACGTGAATTAAAAGGTATCCCCTGCATTTTTTCAAATGCTGTTTTTTCAGCTTCTGAAATTTTTCCTGAAGAAAGCAGAGTACGAATCTCCTGAAAGCCCTCAAACGCATTAGGATTATTTCTGTTCCTTTTGCCTCCTGACCAGATTGAGTCCTCATTAAGCTTTATAATCTCTTTTTCCTTGCCTCCGAAAACCATTCCGCCTATTCTGCCGTTGCCTATCGGCAATGCTTCGTTAAAGTTTTCCGCAGGTTTTTTATACCAAATAAGTGTTTCTGAATCCATTGTTAAATTGCCTCCTTATTCGATGCTGTAAATAATTCTGCCTGAAATTTGTGTGTGACTTGACTTTGAATTGCTTTATACCAATTCATATAATTATAACATATAAAAGTTTCATTTGCAAATTTTAAGTCAACACCACACAAAACCAAAATACTATAAGGCAATACCGCACAAAGCACGTCATAAACTTGCAAATTTTCTGTCGCACAAGCTTTGTGCGGTATGTCTTAATCTTCTTTCCAGAAACCGCCTGTATGGAAGTTTTCATTTCCAAGCGGTTTTGCTCTCAGACGGAACATTACACATCCGTCAGGACAGACAACGGTCTTTGCGTATTTTTCGTCACCGCCAAGATTTCGCAAATCCGCCGCTTCTTACAGCGTCCATTAAAGGAAACAAAAGCATCATTGCTTTACTGCAAATCCCATAGCCCTCCTTATTTACAGGACAGCCATATGTACAGCGGTATTTATCACCTATTTCTTCACCATTTCTACAGTAATGCTCTGTGTGGTCACCACGCAGAAACCCTGTTACTTCAATTTCAAATTCATATTCTTCATCATACCATTTTTTCATTATGCTATCTCCATAATCATAATTTTTAAAGCAACACCGCATAAGATTTGTGCCGTGTTGCCTTAATTATACTACATTTCCCACTCAAAGTAAACATAAAATAATATTTAACTAAACACATTCAAAAATATTTACATATCGTAAACACGCTAGTCTTTCCGCTATATTACACATAACTTTGTTTAAAAAATATATACGTTTTATATACGCTTAAAGTTAAAACAAAAACTTATCATCTGGCTCTTGACAAAACCAATCGAACATGCTATAATTATTTTTGTTGCAGATTATTCTGTAATTTATATCGTATTCTAAAGACAGCAGGCATGTGTAAACTGTAAGTCCGGCCGAGGAATTGCAATTAAGTCAATAAGATTTATTGTCCTTTCTCGTGTTGTCGGGAAAGGCTTTTTTATTGCACTTTCGGATACGATAACATTTATTCGGAGGTGAATATAAATGCCAAGTGAAAAGATTCTTGAAGCTAAAAAGGCTAAGGTTGAAAAGCTCACTGAGGTTCTTCAGGGTGCTGTTTCAGCAGTTCTCGTTGATTATAAGGGTATTACTGTTGAAGAAGATACTAAGCTTAGAAAAGAGCTTCGTGAAGCCGGAGTTAACTACTTCGTAGAGAAGAATTCTTTGCTCCGTTTCGCATTCAAGAATATCGGTATGGACAGCTTTGACGACGTTCTTCACGGTACAACTGCTATCGCTGTTTCTACTGATGATCAGACTGCTCCTGCAAGAATTCTTGGTAAGTTTGCCGGTGCAAATGAAAACAAGTTCAATCTTAAGGCAGGCTTTGTTGACGGTGTTGTTTATGATGAGGCAGGCGTTATGGCTCTCTCAAAAATTCCGTCAAAGGAAACACTCCTTGCACAGCTCGTTGGTTCATTGCAGGGTCCAATGCAGAAACTCGCTGCTACAGTTCAGGCTGTTGCAGACAAGAAGTCAGCAGAAGAAGCTGCTTAATTTACTGCATTTTATTTTCGGGACATTTCGTCCGACTAAATTATATTTATAAAGGAGATTATTATCATGGCTTCAGAAAAGATTTTAAAGTTTGTTGAAGACATCAAGACTCTTTCAGTTCTTGAACTTTCAGAGCTCGTTGATGCAATTCAGGAGGAATTTGGTGTAACTGCTGCTATCGCTGCTGCTCCTGCTGCTGGCGGTGCTGCTGGTGCTGCTGCTGAAAAGACAGAATTCGATGTAATTCTTGCTTCATTCGGCGATGCTAAGATGGGTGTTATCAAGGCTGTTAAGGAAGCTCTCGGTCTTGGACTTAAGGAAGCTAAGGAAGTTGTTGAAAGCGCTCCTAAGGCTCTTAAGGAAGGCGTTTCTAAGGCAGAAGCTGAAGAACTCAAGGAAAAGCTCGAAGCTGCTGGCGCTACAATCGAACTCAAGTAATTTTATTACTTATTATAAAACATTATGCTTTGGTCAATTATAATATTAACTAAAGCCGTTAGTAAAACAGCAGTAATGCTTAAATGCATTGCTGCTGTTTTTGTATCTATAGTTATCTTAGGAGCATATCAATGAACAAGTTTATGAAAATTACTTTGGAAGAAGCGGAAAGTGGAATAAAAAACAACGAAGGCGGTCCTTTTGGCTGTGTTATTGTAAAAAACGGAATAATTGTGGGACGGGGTCATAATCAAGTCGTTATGAGAAAAGACCCTACATGTCATGGAGAAATAATGGCAATTCGTGACGCATGCAAAAATCTTGATACGTTTGATCTTTCTGAATGTGAATTATATACCACCGGCGAACCATGTCCAATGTGTTTTGGTGCAATTTTATGGTCTAATATCGCCAAAGTCTATTACGGCTGTAATATTGAAGATACAGAAATAATCGGATTTCGTGATAAGAGGTTCTATGAAAAAAGTGACGATCTTAAAAAACAGCTTTTTATTGAAACTGACCGTTCAGAATGCCTTGAACTATATAAAAAATACAATGAAGCAAGAGAAAAAACAAATTACTGACCAAAAGCCCCTGACTTTTTAATCAGGGGCTTTTTCATATATTTCATGTTTATGACCGTACAAAGAGTATTTTTATGCCATAAGCTTAACCATAACTGCCTTTTGAGCATGCAGACGATTTTCAGCTTCTTCAAAAATCTCCTTAGCATGTTCTTCAAATACCTTTGTCGTAATTTCTTCTTCACGATGTGCAGGCAGGCAGTGCATTACCATTGCATCAGGATTTGCAAGTGCAAGAATATCGTCATTTATCTGATAACCCTTGAATGCAATCTTACGCTTTTCAATTTCACTTTCCTGTCCCATTGATGACCATACATCTGTAATAAGTACATCTGCATTTTTAGCTGCCTCAGCAGGAGAATCTGTAATTGAGAAGCAATCAAAGTCCTTTGCAAATTCCATAACTTCCTTTGCCGGACGGTAGTTTTCAGGACAAGCAACAGAAACCTCCATGCCGACTTTAAGTCCGCCGACAATCAAAGAGTTTGCCATGTTGTTGCCGTCACCGATAAAGCACATTTTAAGTCCGTCAAAGCTGTTTTTAAATTCCCTGATAGTCATAAGGTCTGCAAGAACCTGACATGGATGTGAAAAATCAGTAAGGCCGTTGATAATCGGAATACCGCCGAATTCAGCCAAGTCCTCAACTTCCTTCTGGTCAAAAGTCCTTATCATTATACCGTCAAGGTAACGAGAAAGAACACGAGCCGTATCCTGAACAGGCTCTCCCCTTCCGATCTGCATATCACTTGAGGATAGGAAAAGCGGATATCCGCCTAACTGATACATACCTGTTTCAAATGAAACCCTGGTACGAGTAGAAGCCTTCTGGAAAATCATTCCGAGAGTTTTTCCTTTAAGGTGATTATGCGGAATGCCGTGCTTCTGCTCATATTTAAGCTGGTCAGCAAGATTGAGAATATCTATAATTTCTTCAGTTGACAAATCAAGCATTTTTAAAAGATGTTTCATAATTTTATCCTTTCATTCGTAAAATCAAAAATAAATTCAGGCAAAATTGTGAATTTCTGCCTATATTTACCCTTTTTATTTACCCTTATTAATATCGCCGAAAGCCTTGTCCAGAGCAACGGCAAACAGCGGAATATAGTCATCAAAAGCCTTGTTGTCGATTATTATTTCATACTGCAGCTCACCTGTTGTCATAACCGCAGTATTAATTCCGCCTACTTTATTTCCGTCCCTGAACATGACAAAATTTTTGCGGTTCTGACTTTTTAGCTCAAATTTCATATTTTTCCCCATGCATTCAAAGCTTGGGTCAAGAAAAATTGACAGACATTTAAGCTCCATAAAAATCTCATCATTGAGAATAATGTTATATGCAGGCTTTTTTCCTCCTTCAACAGTAACCAAGGAGTAAAGAGAGTAGTTATTCATGTCATAAAGTGTAAACTTATTACCGCTAAGTCCCTTTTTCTTTATATTGTATATAACCTTTCCCTTATCTGTCTGCACTGTAAATCTATTGCCTTTTGGTACTACAAACAAGTTCATAACTACACCTCCAGCAATTTACTTATGATTTCAATACCTTTCTTAATTTCATCAAAAGTTATTGTAAGAGGCGGAAGCAAACGTACCTTATCCTTTGCAGTAAGAAGAAGCAGTCCTTCATCAAGAGCTGCCTTAACTACATCAGCTGCTTTTTTTGTTTTGAGTTTTACACCTATCATCATACCGAGTCCGCTTACGCTTTCAACCTCGTCAAGCTTTTCAAGCTCAGACCTGATATAATCTGCCTTTTTGCATACATCATCAAGAAAGCCGTTGGAAAGTACAGTATCAAGAACTGCTGTTCCGCCCGCACAGGCAATAGGATTTCCTCCGAATGTTGAGCCATGAGTTCCTGCTGTAAGAACCTCGCTGCACTTTTCAGCTGCAAGGCACGCACCAATCGGAATGCCGCCTGCAAGTCCCTTGGCAAGAGTTGTTATATCAGCCTTTTTGCCGAAATATTCACCTGCAAGGAATTTTCCTGTACGTCCTACACCTGTCTGAACTTCATCTGCAATAACGAGAACGTCATGTTCTCCGCAAAGCTTGAATACAGCGTCAACAAAGTCCTGCTCAAGAGCAATAACGCCGCCCTCACCCTGAACATACTCCAGCATAACTGCACAAACCGTATCATCCAGCTTATCCTTGAGGTCATTTATATTATTAGCCTCAACATTGATAAATCCCTCTACGAACGGGAAAAAGTAGTTATGGAAAACATCCTGACCTGTAGCAGAAAGAGTACAGAGGGTACGTCCATGAAAGCTGTTTTTCAGTGTTATAATATTATGCCTGCCCTTGCCGTATTTATCAAAGCTGTATTTCCTTGCAATTTTAATTGCACATTCATTTGCCTCTGCTCCGCTGTTTCCGAAAAATACTTTTGAATAGCCTGTCGCATTGCAGAGCTTTTCAGCAAATTCAGCCTGAACGGCAGTATAGTAGTAATTTGAGGTATGCTGAATTTTCTTTGCCTGACTGCAAACTGCTTCAACCCACTTATCATTGCAGTAGCCCAGTGAATTTGTGCCTATTCCGCTTCCAAAGTCAATGTATGTTTTACCGTTTTCATCTACACATTGACGGTCTTTTCCTGTTTCCATTACAACAGGATACCTGCCGTATGTATACATTACATTTTCATTAAACTTGTCAATTGTACTCACATTAATCGCTTCCTTCTTAAAACAAACCACCATACTGAATAATGATAATCAGAAGTGCCGCAATCATGAACACTCCTCCGCCTATAAGAAATGTTCCGATATTATCATGGCTGCCGTCATTTTCAATATGAAATCTGTTTGTATTTTTCTTATCATAACATATTTTCAGTATATCACCTATTTTATGAAAATAATAATCCTCATGTGTAAAATATGGATAAACAGCAGTAACTCTGCCGTTTTCCGTATCAAATTCCACAACGGGAGATTTTGCACGATAAGGAGTTCTTTTGCAGTATGCAAGCTTTTCTGCCGTATCTACAATTACTGCATCTGCATATATACCGCCTGAAATCTTCCCTTTTGGACGTTTTTTTACTGCAAACCCAAAAACTATAAGAATAATTCCTATAATCATGGGACTTATTAAAGCAATTCCTGCTATCATGTAAACTGTGTACCTATTCCCTCATTTGAGAGGATTTCAATTAAGATAGAATGAGGTATTCTGCCGTCAATTATGGCAGTTTTCTTTACTCCACGTCTTATAGCCTCAACGCAGCAGTCAATTTTCGGAATCATACCTCCTGATATAATTCCCTGACGCTTCATAAATGGTACTTCACTTATATTAAGTGACGGAATAAGCGTTGAAGGATCGTCCTTATCCCGCATAAGACCTGCAATGTCAGTCATAAGAATAAGGTTTTCAGCATTAAGCTCGGCTGCTATTCTTGCTGCGGCAGTATCTGCGTTTACGTTGTAGGTGTTTCCCATTTCGTCTGTTGCAACTGTTGCAATTACAGGTATATTGCCGTTTGCAAGAGCATCTGTAATAGGCTTTTTGTTGACCTTTACAATGTCGCCCACAAAGCCGAGATCCTCGTCATTTTCTCCGTACTTTCTTTCTGCCATGAGCATTTTTCCGTCAATTCCGCAAAGTCCTACAGCACTTCCCTTATGCTGTGCAAGCAGCTGAACAAGCTCTTTATTGACCTTGCCTGCAAGAACCATTTTTACAACGTCAATTGTATCGGCATCAGTGTATCTGAGTCCATTGATAAATCTGCTTTCTATATTCAGCTTTTTGAGCATTTCATTTATTTCAGGGCCGCCGCCATGAACAAGAACAACGCTTATTCCGACAAGGGAAAGAAGAACTATATCACTCATAACAGCGTCTTTAAGCTCATTATTTGTCATGGCATTTCCGCCGTACTTTACAACAACTATTTTATTGTTGTACTTCTGGATATAAGGCAGTGCGTCAATAAGCACCTGTGCCTTTGTTTTATTTGATATATTATCCATTTTAAAAACTCCTGTCTTTTTTGAAAAGAATCATCAGCTTCTGTAATCTCCGTTTATCTTAACATAATCATAAGTAAGGTCGCAGCCCCATGCAACTGCGGAAGCATCACCTGAATTAAGATTTATATAAATGTTGATTTCTTCTTCCATAAGGATTTCTTTAGATTTTTCTTCAGAAAATTCAACTCCTGCACCATTTTTGCATACAGGTATGATTCCCTTTTCTGAACCAATGCTTACATCAACTTTTGTAATATCAAAATCTGCCTGAGCATATCCGACTGCACAAAGAATACGTCCCCAATTTGCGTCCTCACCGAACATCGCTGCCTTGAAAAGACTTGAAGTAATAACAGATTTTGCTACAATTTCAGCGGTTTTTTCAGTATCAGCACCTGTGCAAAGACATTCAATAAGCTTTGTTGCACCCTCTCCGTCACGAGCCATCATGCGTCCGAGATTAAGCATAACTGCGTAAAGGGCATTTCTGAAAATTTCAAAATCGTTGTTTTCCTTTGTAAGAGGAGCATTTTCAGCCATGCCTGAGGCAAGTATGCAGACCATATCATTTGTTGAAGTATCTCCATCAACGCTTACTCGGTTGAGAGTGATTTTTACAACATCGCTTAATGCCCTCTGTAAAAGCTCTGCGGAAATATCAGCATCTGTAGTAATGAATGTAAGTGTTGTTGCCATATTTGGATGAATCATTCCGCTTCCCTTTAACATTCCGCCCATTGTACAGGTTTTTCCGCCCATTTCAAACTGTACGGCAACCTCTTTAGGCTGTGTATCGGTAGTCATAATTGCCTCTAAAGCGGCTTTATTTCCATTATAGCTGAGTCCCTCACAAAGCGGCTTCATACCTGACGCAATCGGCTCTATCGGGAGAATTTGTCCGATAACGCCTGTTGATGCTACAATAACATCATTCTCGTCAATTCCAAGTTCCTTAGCAGTAAGGCTGCACATCATTTTTGCCTTTTCAACGCCGTCTGCATTGCAGGTATTTGCATTTACCGAGTTGACTACAATAGCTCTTGCCATGCCGTTACTGATGTGTTCCTTTGTGACCTGAATAGGTGCACCCTTGACCTTGTTTGTGGTGTATACAGCGGCAGCAGTACACATTTTATCAGCAAGTATAACAGCAAGGTCATTTTTCTTTTTTTCAGGCTCGGCATTCACTGACTGCTGTGAACTTTCCTCTGTTGCTGCAAGAGGCTTATGAGCAAGCCCGCACTGTATGCCGTTTGCCTTAAATCCCTTTGCGGCACATACTCCGCCGTCTGTAAATTTTATATTTTCAAATTTTTTCAGTTTCATTTTAATTCACCCTTTGAAGAATATCAGATAAGTCCTGTAATTTCTTCAATGCCCATCATAATATTAAGGCACTGAACTGCCGCACCGCTTGCACCTTTTCCAAGATTATCAAGACGTGCAGCAAGAAGAATCTGCTCATCATTGCCGAAAACAAAAATTTCAAGCTTATTCTGTCCGCTGAGAGTATTTGAGGCAAGGAAAAACTTTTTCTGTTCTTCAGGACTCATAAGCGGCTTAACTTCCACAAGCTTTGCACCCTCATAATGCTTTGAATACATTTCCCATACCTGCTGAGGAGTAACCTTTTTCTCAAGCTGACGTGTCTGAACAGGGACAGTAACAACCATTCCGCTGTAATAATCGCAGACAATAGGATTGAACATAGGCTTGAATTTAAGTCCTGATACAGCCTGCATTTCAGGGAGGTGCTTATGCTCCTGAGAAAGAGCGTACTGTCTTGGAGAATTAAATTCATACGGCTTATCCTCGCCCTCATAAACTGCAATCGCCTTTTTTCCGGCACCGCTGTAACCTGAAGTAGCAAAAGCAAATACAGGGAAATCAGCAGGTATTATACGATTGCTGACAAGCGGATATACAATAGAATTAAATCCGCTTGCATAACAGCCCGGAACTGCAACTCTGTTTGAGGTTTTTATTTTATCTCTGTGAGCCGCTGAAAGCTCCGGAAAGCCGTATGCCCATGCAGGATTTGTTCTGTGAGCAGTTGAAGCGTCGATAATTCTTACATGGTCATTATTTACGAATGAAACAGCTTCTCTTGCAGCGTCATCAGGCAGACAAAGAAAAGTATAATCAGACATATTGATAAGTCTTGCTCTTTCCTCAGCGTCCTTACGCTTATCTTCACTGATTTTTATAAGCTCAATATCATTTCTGCCCTGAAAACGCTCCAGTATTTTAAGTCCTGTAGTGCCTTCCTGACCGTCTATATAAACCTTTACGGACATGGTAAAGCCTCCTATTTTTTTGATTTTTTTCTTTTGTATTTATTCTGACGTGCCTGAATTTCCTCATCGTCCTCTTTAAAGCCGTGCCATACGCTTATTATGCAGGTCACAACAACCACGAGAACTCTCCATATAATATAAAAATGTCTTGGAAACTGCAGCTTTATCATAATAAGCTCAACAATAATCCAGATAATTGCTGCAAGGAGCGTCAGTCCCAGAATAAAAGTAAGGTCTTTTTTTCTCATAAATTATAATCCAAGCTGTTTTGCAGCAATTTCAAGCTGAACCTTTACTGCATCAGGTGCAGGACCGCCCTCTGACTTACGTTCTCTGACACAGGTTTCAAGGCTGATTGCCTCATAAACGTCCTCTGTAAAGAGTTCGGTCATTTTACGATAACATTCAAGGGGCAGTGTTTCAAGAGTAAGTCCTTTTTCGATACATTCAGCCACAAGAGTACCTGTAATTTTATATGCATCTCTGAAAGGCATACCTTTTTTAACAAGGTAGTCAGCACAGTCTGTAGCATTAATAAATCCCTTTGCTGCGGCATTTCTCATATTTTCTTTTATGACTCTCATTGTTGCAAGCATAGGTATGAATGTTTTTACACAAAGCTTAACATTGTCAACAGCATCAAAGATTGCCTCCTTATCCTCCTGCATATCCTTATTATATGCAAGCGGAAGTCCCTTGAGCATTGTAAGAAGTGTCATAAGGTCACCGTTTACACGGCCTGTCTTTCCTCTTATAAGCTCTGTAATATCGGGATTTTTCTTTTGCGGCATTATTGAGGAGCCTGTTGCATAAGCATCATCAAGCTCAATGAATTTGAACTCCCATGAACACCACATTATTATTTCCTCAGAAAATCTTGAAAGATGAGTCATAATCAGTGATAACGCACAGTTAAGCTCCACACAGAAATCACGGTCAGAAACACCGTCAAGGCTGTTAGCCATAGGAGCAGTAAAGCCGAGAAGTTCAGCAGTCTGTTTTCTGTTGATTTTATATGTTGTACCTGCCAATGCACCGCTTCCCAATGGGCAGTAATTCATGCGTTTAGCCGTATCCTTTAATCTTTCAAGGTCACGGACAATCATCTGAACATAAGCAAGAAGATGATGTGCAAATGTTATAGGCTGTGCCCTCTGCAAATGAGTGTAGCCGGGCATAACTGTTTCAGTATGTTCTTTTGCAAGATTATATATTGTAACTGCAAGTTCCTTTACAAGTGCATATATTTCGTCAATTTCCTGACGGAGATAAAGACGGATATCTACAGCAACCTGATCATTTCTTGAACGTGAGGTGTGAAGTCTTTTTCCAACATCACCAAGACGTTTTGTAAGCTCTGCCTCAATGAACATATGAATATCCTCAGCTGTCATATCAAATTCAAGAGTACCGTTTTCAATGTCGGCAAGTATTTCTTTAAGTCCGCCGATAATCGCAAGACTGTCCTCCTTGGATATTATTCCGCAGTCACCAAGCATAGCTGCATGAGCAATACTGCCCTGAATATCCTGTTTATACATACGTCCGTCAAAAGCAATGGACGAATTAAAGGCATTTACAGTTTCATCAACCTTTTTGGAAAACCTTCCTGCCCACATCATATCTGCCATATTTTTTCTCCTATCATTTTAATGTTATTAAGATAAATCACAATTTACTATGATATTACTTCATACTTAATGGGGATAACACTTTTTCAAAAGTGTTTCCCTCAATAATTTTGGTACTATTCCACAGCTAACTTTGATTTATCTTAATAGCACATTTGAAATTATACCAAAGTGAAAATTATACACAGCATAGCTATGCTGATAAATAAGCCTATAATTATAGGAAGTCCGAAAGTTCGTTTAAACACTCGCTGATTTACTCTCTTATAATACAAAGACGACAAGCCTCCTTTGGCTTGTGCCTGTCTGTATTCTTTTTCCATTTTCTCTTTTATTTCTTTTCCATGCTTCTTATATCGTATTAAGCCAAATAAACAGCCAATCATCGGCATACACAGTGCTAAAAGTGCGAATATCATTAAAATATTTTGTTTGTCAGTCATTTTTCCTCCAAATGTGAATTTGATTTACTTTTGAGGTGGTGACTCCACAGACCTTTTTGAAATCAAGGCTTTTTTTAAGTCACGAGTAAACGCCTTAGGAATCAATGAATAAAAATCTTTTGTTTCTCCTACTGTGTTTTCAGAACAGTATACAGTGTAAACCATATTTTTAGCAATATATAAGAAATTACCGTAATTATTATCTAATGATTTTTTAAGAGAATTTAATTTATCATCTGGTGAAACAGGAGTACAGAATTTATTATTTGCAATATTATCTCGGATTTCTAAAATAGACAATGGAACTTTATTTTCATCCACCCAATAAAAATTATTAGTTATATCAAGCATTATCCATTTATTCAGAGAACTGTCCCAAATCTCATTTACAACATGACATTCACTGTCATAAATGGAATTAGGCATAATCCATACCTTACGAGAGTAAATCCCTAATGCAAGGCACATTTCATTTAATATCTGAGCTTTGGCACGACAATTAATACCCTGTGATTTATTATCCAGACTATATTTCAACAAAGACAATGCATTCATATCTATATGATTATCATAATCAGAACAATGATATAATCTGTCTGCATATTCATTCATTAAAGCTGACGCTTTTTCAAACTCCGTTCCATTCCCTGCGGCCTTTTTTATGCTGTACTTTTCCAAAAGTTTAGGATATTCTTCGTTATCAAAATCATATTTTAAAACATAATCTTCGCCGTCTTTAAATTCAAGTTCATTATACAGAATACCTGCTTCCATATAATATATCTCATTTGTTGATTGCAAATATGAAGTTTGGGTAATCCAATCTCCATACCCTGTCAATATATATGTTAAAAACGCTGCCAGCAATACAATTATAACAATAAGAATAACAAATACTACTTTAATTCTCTTGCTCACAATTTTTATCCTCTGATTTCTAATTTGACGTCTTGCCTTAATAAGATATTTGCAACTTTAAATCTTATTTCTTACCATTTTAAAACGCAATTTACTTCCCATATAAACATTAAATTTTCATTAAAACAAATCAAAGTTTACTGTTATATAACAGCAGAATAATTGAGGGAAGCTTTTTTAAAAAAGTGTTATCTCTCAAACTTTCTTCCTAAAAGCCTCTTATGATTTTTTCTAATGGGCTTTTGCCCATTAGAAAAAATAGTACGAAAGTCTTTGGAAAGGGGTCTGGGGAAGAACCTTTCTTCAGAAAGGTTTGCCCCAGTAAATCCGCAGTAATATTACAGCAACTTTCAATTGCCTTAACTACAAATTTTAAATTATAACAGGCAGGAAAATATAGCATCCCCTGCCTGAAATTAAATTACTTGTTGTTTCTTTTCTGTTCGAGCTTAGCTCTTACCTTTATCGGAAGTCCGAAGAGGTTGATAAATCCTGCACTGTCAGCCTGATTATAAACGTGGTCCTCATCGAATGTAGCAACTTCTTCATCATAAAGAGTATAAGGTGAAGTTACGCCTGCATTAATGATATTGCCCTTGTAGAGCTTGAGCTTTACATCACCTGTAACAGTCTTCTGAGTTTCAGTAACAAAAGCACTCATAGCCTCACGAAGAGGAGTATACCACTGACCGTTATAAACGATATCGGCAAACTTGATTGAAAGGTATTGCTTAACTCTTGCAGTTTCCTTATCAAGACAAATTGTTTCAAGAACTTCATGTGCATGATAAAGAATAGCACCGCCTGGTGTTTCATAAACACCTCTTGACTTCATACCGACAAGACGGTTTTCAACGAGGTCAGCAAGACCGATACCGTTTTCTCCGCCAAGCTTATTAAGTGTCTTAACGAGTTCAACAGCTCCCATTTCCTTGCCGTCAATAGCAGTCGGGATACCCTTTTCAAAGTGAATTGTAACGTAAGTAGGCTTATCAGGAGCCTGAATTGGAGAAACTCCCATTTCAAGGAAGCCTTCCTTTTCATACTGCGGTTCATTTGCAGGGTCTTCAAGGTCAAGACCTTCATGTGAAAGGTGCCAGATATTCTTATCCTTTGAATAATTTGTTTCACGATTTATTTTAAGAGGAATGTTATGAGCCTCAGCATATTCAATTTCTTCTTCTCTTGACTTGATGTCCCAGATTCTCCAAGGAGCAATAATTTCCATATCAGGAGCAAAAGCCTTTATAGCAAGTTCAAAACGAACCTGGTCGTTACCCTTACCTGTACAGCCGTGGCAGATAGCGTCAGCACCCTCAGCTATAGCGATTTCAGCAATTCTTTTTGCAATGATAGGACGAGCAAAAGAAGTACCAAGCATATATCTGTTTTCATAGATAGCGCCTGCCTGAACAGTCGGGAAAACATAATCTGTGATAAATTCTTCCGTCAGATGTTCGATGTAGAGCTTTGAAGCACCTGTTTTAAGAGCCTTTTCTTCCAGACCCTCAAGCTCACTTTCCTGACCAACGTCACCTGAAACGCAGATAACCTCGCAGTTATTGTAATTTTCCTTGAGCCACTGGATAATAATAGATGTATCAAGACCGCCTGAATAAGCAAGAACAACCTTTTTAATTTCCTTAGCCATTAAAAAAACCTCCGATAATTGATTTATACTTCATGCTATAATTATACACCATTTGAGAATAATGTCAATAGATTTATGCATAAATATTCAGATTTTTTTATAAAATCAGGTTAAATATGAATATTTATGATTTTATGCATAAATAAATGCATAAAAATACAGATGAACACTTCCCAATGTGCTTATACTATATAGTATACACCTATATAATATAAATTTCAACAGTTTTTACAAAGATTTTTAGAGAATTTAGGCTAAACCTTTAGGGCAGTGCCATACAAAATCATTAAACGGATTTGTATGGCACTGCCCTTTATTTCAAAACTACAGTAAAATTACTTTTTACTGAATTTTATGAACAATAGACCTCAATAGCTTTAGAAATATATTCTGCATTTCCAATGCCATGCTTATCAATATTTTTCCTGAATCTTTCGTCTGCTGAATACATAGCTCCAAGACCTGAAAGAATTTCATTTGTACAGTTATAAAAATTATCAGTAATGAAGTCCTGCAGTTTTTTCACAAGACCTTGAACTGTCTGACCTGTCGATGCTTCGCCTTTTTGCATACACTCTGCAAATTCAGCAAAAATAGTATCCATTTTCTCATTAACATTGTTCCATTTTTCTTTGGAGTAATTGGAGGTCTTTTCTGTACATTCACTATATGCATCAGTACCTCCCCATTTTTGTTTTGCTTCCTGAGCATATTGATTGCGTAGCTTTTCATAATCATTATTGTTGAATATTTCGGATATCATAATGCTTTCTCCCTTCAATGAGCAGTCAATGGCAGAAATTAACCGTTCAATATGTTTCTTTTTCAGTAAAAGAAGCTGTTTCTGCTTATTAAGTGCCTGTGATTTATTATAATTTTCTGCGGAGAGGATATTTGAAATTTCTTTAAGAGTAAAATCAAGCTCACGATAGAATAAAATCTCCTGCATTCGTTCAAGGGACTTTTCATCATAAAATCGGTAGCTGTTTTGTTTGTCAACAAAAGCCGGTTTAAGAAGTCCGATTCCATCATAATAATGCAGTGTACGAACGCTCACATTAGTAAGTTTTGCAAAATCTTTTATTTGATATTTCATATAATCATCTCCCTAATAAGAATTATACTCTATAACGTAACGTCAAAGTCAATACCCAAAATAAATTTTTTAATATGCTTTTTGCAATATTGCCTTAAATATATAAAAATGGAACGCTATATCCAATGCGTTCCATTAACTAATTACTGTATTTAGAGTCAATATTAAGATATTCCTCAAGAGTTTTGCCGCTGTTATAGACATCTGTTGCCTTTTCAACTCCAAGATACCTGATATGCCAAGGCTCATATTTATATCCCGTAATACTTTCCTTTCCTTTTGGATACCGAATAATAAAGCCATACTCATGAGCGTGGTTTTCCAGCCATACAGCTTCAGGAGTTCCTGCAAAGCTGTCATCAATTGTATTTACATCAATTGCAAGACCTGTCTGATGTTCGGAGTAGCCGGGACGGGCAGAAAAGGTATCTGCCGTCGCCTGTCCGTAATTGTTTACATAATTGTTATAAATCGCACTCTGGTCGGAGTAGCTTCTGAAACCTGAAGAAAGATAAATATTCAGACCTTCCTTTGCTGCGGCAGCTGAAAGAGAGTCAAACTGCGATTTTGTTGTAGTATCAAGTCCGGGATTATAGTCCTCAGGCAGTGAATAGCTTTTATTCGCAATCAGTATCCCATCAACATAAGTAGGCTGAGATGCAGATGCATTTGACTGTGGCTGAACGTCATCACCCTCCACAACCTTGACCTTTACCTCTGCATATACCTCCGGACTGCTTACCGAGTATACGGTAATATAGCAGGTTCCTGCGGAAACTCCTGTAATATTTCCCAATTCATCTACAGTTGCAATTGATTTATTTGAAGTTTCCCAACGCTCGCTTTTGTTTGCTGCTGTTGCAGGATTCATTGTAACAATAGGCATTTTGCTTTCACCTATCTGAAGATTTGCACTATAAAAAGTAAGTGTGATTGATTCAACTGTTGAACCATCAGGTGTACCTGTTGCAGTAGCCGTAACTATTTCCGTACCTGTTCCCTCCGGTCTTGCTGTAGTTGTATTAGTGACTGCGGACTGCTGAGTGGGCATAGTTGTGGCAGTAACAGCGGTTGTGGTACTGCTTTTAACCTTAGTGTTGCCTTTTTTATCCTTATCACTGCTTGAGCATGATTTGCTTATCAAAACAAATCCCATTATTATAATAAAGAGCAAAATAAGCATAGCAACAAGCCGTCTGCGTCTTAAAGTCTGCTGTGTAACACGTTTTTGTGACATTAAAGAAGTCCCCCTTTTTCATTTCCTGGGCAATACTGCACAAAGCTTGTGCGGCAGAAACGCAGATATATTTTTCGTCAGATTGCATAGAATTTTTGAAAGCATACTGTCGTATGGTGAGAAAATTATGTGTAATATGACGGAAAATTTGCAAGTTTATGACGTACAAAGTCTTTTGACGTGCTTTGTGCGGTGTTGCCCCTGTTTTATCTACCCTATATTATATCACAATCACAGTCAAATGTCACCTAATTTTCTTATTTTTTTGCATTTTTTATTAAAAAGTGATGAAAATAGCCATAATCGGAAAATATTTCTTGATTATCGGATATGATTGTATTATAATAGGAAACGGTGTTTTTTCAGGAAATACCAATGACATCATATTGATGCCGAAAGAGTTTTACACAACAAATGATATATTATATTCATCTTGCTGTGCATAATAAATTTCAAAGAAAAAAGGGATGTTTTTGTGTTTTTCAAAAAGTATATCAGTGACCTGAGAAATGAGTTTAAGGGTTACAATGCAAAAAGTTTGTCAAAGGACTTAATGGCAGGTCTTACAGTAGCAGCCGTTGCACTGCCGTTAGCACTTGCTTTCGGTGTAAGCTCAGGTGCAGATGCCTCCGCAGGACTTGTAACTGCTATTTTTGCAGGAATTTTCATCGGCGTATTTTCAGGTGCATCATATCAGATTTCAGGCCCTACAGGAGCTATGTCTGCAATTCTTCTGACTCTTTCCGTAAAATACGGCATACAGGGAGTTCTTCTTGCAGGTTTTATTTCAGGAGCAATTCTTGTTATAGCGGCAGTTCTTAAAATCGGCAGACTTGTTTCATACATTCCCGCACCTGTTATTACAGGCTTTACTTCAGGTATCGCAATCATAATCGCACTCGGACAAATAGATAACTTTTTCGGTACAAAATCAGAGGGCAGTGACGCCGTAGAAAAACTTATTTCCTATGGCAGACTGGGATTTTCACCTAATTGGACTGCTGTGCTTTTCGGAGCAATCGTAGTAGCAATTATGATTGTATATCCGAAAAAACTGGCGGCATTTATACCGTCATCATTGGCGTCCATAATAATTGTACTTATTATAAATATGGTTATGTTCCCTGACGAACCCAAGGTTGCAGAGGTTGGGGCAATTCCAAAACGACTTTTTACAGATGAAGCTCTTATTAAAAAAGGTTTTGATTTAAGCAATATAAAAAATCTTATAGCTCCTGCTGTTTCAATAGCCGCACTTGGCATGATTGAAAGCCTTTTATGCGGTGCAAGTGCAGGAAAAATGAAGAACGAGAAAATTGATGCAGGCAGAGAGCTTGTAGCTCAGGGCATAGGAAATATGATTATTCCTCTTTTTGGCGGAGTTCCTGCTACTGCCGCAATTGCAAGAACCTCAGTTGCCATAAAATCAGGCGGACAAACCAGACTTGTAAGCGTATTTCATTCTGTAACTCTTATTCTTTCAATGTTTCTGCTTGGCGGAGTTATGTCAAGAATACCGCTTTCAGCTCTTGCTGGTGTACTTATGGTAACAGCATGGAGAATGAACGAATGGAGTGCAATAAAGCAAATATTCGGCAAGCATTTAAAGGAATCAAGATTTCAGTTTGCAGTAACAATGGCTGCAACCGTAATATTTGACCTCACAATTGCAATTGTTGCAGGAGTAGTTGCTGCAATGCTCATATTTATTTTAAAGAGCAGCAAGCTTGAAGTTGCGGTAAGCGGTGTTGATACTGATAAGCTGACTGATAAAGGCGTTTCGGGAGATCATACGGGAACAAGGGTAATATATCTTTCAGGTCCGCTTTTCTTTGGTACACAGGATATTTTAACATTAAAACTGCAGGAGATAGGAAAAGCATCAGCAATTGTACTTTCCATGAGGGGTGTTCCTAATATTGATGACAGTGCCATAAACGAGCTGGATATGATTTACCGTGAACTTAAACAAAAAAGTGTAAATATGGTATTCTGCGGAGTATGCCGCACCGTTATGGGTAAAATGGAACAGGCAGGCTTTGTTGAAAAAATAGGTTCAGGGCATTTCTACTGGGACGCTGTTGAAGCGTTAAAAGGAATTGAAAGTACAGAAGAATTATTATCAGCGTAATTTTGGGTATGGTCTGACTGTCAAAAATTATAATTAAGCTAAAAAGGGTTTTCAAAGGGTTATTCAACTCTTTGGAAACCCTTTTTCAGTATTCCTTGTAAATTATTATGTTCACATAATACCCAAATGCTCAAACAGAATTTTTACTCCTATTAAAATAAGGATAATCCCCCCTGCAAGCTCTGCTTTTGTTTTGAATTTACTGCCAAACCTATTGCCTATATGTACTCCGATAAAGGAAAGTATAAATGTTGAAGTACCTATAATCAAAACAGAACCGACTATATTTACTTTCAAAAACGCAAAGGTAATTCCAACAGCAAGAGCATCAATACTGGTGGCAATCGCCATTAAAAGAAGCTCCTTAACATCAAGGTTTTCAGTTGTTTCATCATCACCGCACTTTAATGCTTCAACAATCATTTTTCCTCCAAGAAATGCAAGAAGTCCGAATGCAGCCCAATGGTCGAACGAGATAATGTAACTTTCAAACTGTCTGCCGATAACCCAGCCTATAAGCGGCATAACTGCCTGAAAGCTTCCGAAAAAAAGTCCTATAACTACGGCATCAGCCTTGTTTACTTTCTGCATATTTAGTCCTTTGCAGATTGAAACGGCAAAAGCGTCCATAGAAAGACCTATGCCGATTAACAAGATTTCAATAAATCCCATGTTTTCCTCCGTTTGTTTGTTTTAAATAATATATGCAATTTCATGTTGAAAAATACTTCGTGCGTTTCTATTGTGCTGAATATTGATATGTGATATAATTATTTAAGTCAACACCACACAAATATTATAAGGTGTTGACTTATTATTTAACAACGAAAGAGGACAACATATGAAAATAAAAGTAAATAATACAACTAAAATCAGCAAATTTGCATTTCTGTTAATTCTAATAATTCAGGTTTGCTGCCTTTTTTATTTCAATTTTACAAGTTCTGAAGACTTTTTAGACTTTGATTCTTCACTCGCTCTCCGTCATGCAGTTGAAATGTTGAGAAATCACACTATCTTTTTGCCTGATTTTAACCACACATCATCTCTTGAAATAGATTGTGCTTCATTTTTTGCTGCACCGATTTTTCTTTTAACCGGCAACATTTCATTGGCATATGGAATATCTCATGCGGTATTAATTCTGCTTACCATTTACATTGCCAACGAAACCCTGAAGCTTTGGAATGTAGATACAGAGGTAAGATGCATCACTCTTTCAATCATTTTAACTCCATATTCTGTTGGACAGCTTGAATATATAAATATGCTCTTTACTTCAGCAGGACAATATATTTTCCGCATACTTACACTATTTTTTATCTTTTATTTTCTCGGAGTTGACATTAAAACCACCTCCAAGAAAAAACTTGCAGCTCTGTTGGTTATATTTGCGGTTATTTTAACTATTACTGCAATTTCATGCGGTATTTATGCATTAATCGTTATCGCACCATTCTGTCTGGCTCATTTCATAGATTGGATAAATCAGCAGAAAATAAAAATTTCAGACTTTAAAACCATATTTCTGGCTGCAAGCTCGCTTATAGCTGTTATATGTGCTTTGATTCATAATCGAAATATCGAAAACGTAAATAACCGTGGACAAGTTCTCTGCACATATGACGATTTTTCATCTAATTTCCTTGGCTGTTTTACCGGCTTGTTTACTTTTTTAGGAGCAATTCCAAGATACAAAAATATTTCTGTATTCAGCCTTTTCGGAATTGCCACAATAACAAAAATGATATTTGTGATTGCAGCTATATGTATGGTTATATGGGGAATAAAAAAATGCAGACTCAGCAAGTCCAAACCGCTTAACTATGGATTTTGGTGTATATTATGCCACCTTTTTATATTAATAGTAACAAGCTCACATTATAGTGTTCATATTTTTGAAAACAGATACCATATTATATGGATAGAAGCGTTTTTCCTTATTTTCGGATTATGTCTGAACTTCTTTAAACATAATGAAAAAAATCTTTACCTTAAAAACTTTATTTTTATAGCAATTTTCCTTTCTATATCTATAATAAATTACGATGGATTTACAAATATTCGTAATTATACGAAAATAAATTCTGATAGTATAAGCGGACAAATTATTACAATAGCCAATGAACAGGACATTAACACTGTTTTGATTTACGGCGTTGAAAACGGAGGTACTGTTTCACATATTATTCGTGCAAAAGATCCTGATATAAACGGATTTAATATAGATGATGATTTTAAAAGTGCAGAAACTCTGGACTTCTACAAAAATGCTGTTACTGCCGAGAAGCTCGGCAAAACAAATCTGCTTTTCACTAAAAAAGATAAATTTAAG
>ERZ773228.821-NODE-821-length-34982-cov-4.293584_pt1 | contig 34982 bp, 28 predicted proteins | sample MGYA00580524_ERZ773228 | MGnify/ENA primary metagenome ERZ773228 (study PRJEB29015, sample SAMEA2737768) | human gut metagenome | biome: human gut; feature: human-associated habitat; material: faeces | place: China | collected 2012 ... | reverse complement strand
TGCCGAAGCCACTCTCAGATAGGAGATGTTATGAGAGAGAAGGAAAAGGCCATGGGCGGCCCAGGCGAAGCCAAGCTGCCCCCGCGCGTGCGCCTGCGCCGCGCGCTGCGCGGTGCACGGGAGAAGGGGCGGGATCGCGCCGGTCGCGCCGTGCGCGCGGCCCTGGCCCTGGTGCTCGTAGCGTCCTCGTTCGGTAGCCTCGCCGCCGCGTCCGAGAACGCATGGGCCGCGGAGACGGCCGAGCTGACCACGGGGGAGAAGATACACTACGGCGGCTACCACACCACCTGGATGGAGGCCGACGGCGAGATGGCCTACTGCGCCGACCCCGCCTCGGCGACGCCGGAGCCGGGCAGCTACGCCAAGAGCGCGCTGAAGGCGAGCTCGGGCCGCAGCGCGGAGTGCGCTGCCGGCCTGTGGTTCTCCTACGGCAGCCCCGGATTTGACGAGTCGCTCTGGCCCGACAAGTGGTACGACGGCAGCGAGATGACCCGGGCCAACTACGCGGCCGCGGCGCACATCCTGCTGTCCTACGTCTACCAGGACGACGTGTCCGATGCCCTGTTCGGCTGCGATGCCGACTTCAAGCGCTGGGCTCGCCGCAGCCTCACGGGCTACGACGAGTCGGGCGAGCTGGTGAACCCCCGCGCCACCGCGATGCGCATCGCGGAGCGCCAGGACGAGGTCCCCTCGAACTTCGAAGCGTTCCAGCTCTACACCGGCGAGGGCACCCAGATCATCCTCTCGTTCGCCTACGCCCCCTGCGGGAGCATCGACCTGGTGAAGGTCTCCGCCAACGCGGAGATGTGCGAGGGCAACCCGCTCTACTCCGTGGAGGGCGCGGTCTACACCGTGTACCGCGACTCGGGCCTCACGGACATTGCGGGCTCCATCACCACCGACGGGGACGGCTGGGGCATCTTAGAGGAGCTCGAGCCGGGGGACTACTGGGTCAAGGAGACCCGGCAGGCGCCGGGCCACGCGATCGACCCGACCGTCTACCCGACCAAGGTGGAATCCGGCGAGACGACGCGCGTGAACGGTAAAAGCGTATCCGACATCCCGCAATCGGATCCCGTCGGCATGCTCGTCGGCAAGGTCGACGCCGGAACCGGCGAGAGCCGCCCGCAGGGAGACGCCTCGCTCGCAGGCGCTCTCTTCGCCGTCCGCTACTACGCGGGCGACTACGCCGACGCGGCGGCGGCCGAGGCCTCCGGCGCCCCTGCGCGAACCTGGGTGTTCGAGACCGACGGGGACGGCTTCGCCTACCTCGCGGATGAGTACAAGCACTCGGGGGACGCGCTCTACCGCCAGACCAACGGCGACGCCTCCATCCCGCTCGGCACGGTGCTCATCCAGGAGACCCGCGCGCCGCAGGGCTACAACCTCGACGACGGGCACGGCGGAGAACCCAAGGTGTTCTGCGTGCGCATCACCCCCGACGGCGCGGTCGGCGAGTCGGTCTGCACCTACAACTCGCCCAAGGCGCCGAACACCGTCAAGCGCGGCGACTTCCGCCTCGTGAAGGAAGTGCCCGTGACCGTCTACGACGAGCCCGGCGGCGACATGCCCCAGGAGGTCGTGCGCGTGCTCGTGCCCGGCGTGAAGTTCGAGCTCTACAACGACTCCGAGGAGGCCGTGGTCTCGCCCGAGACCGGAAAGCTCGTCGAGCCCGGCAACCGCGTGTGCACCATCACGGTGGACGAGAACGGCCTCGCCACCACCAAGGACGACAACGCCGAGGTCAACGGGTGGAGCAAGCCCGCCGACTGGACCGGCGCGCTCGCCTACGGCACCTACCGCGTCCACGAGGTGATACCGGCCGAGGTGGCCGTCGCCTTCAAGGCGGAGTGGGGCAAGACGCTCCTCCCCGTGGAGGACTGGAAGGTTGCGATCAGCGAGGAGGGACAGTACGACCCGCCGCAGCTCGTGAGCGACCGCATCCCGCAGACCCCCCTCAAGGTCGTGAAGGTCGACGCCGAGACCGGCAAGCAGGTCCCGCTCCCCGTGAGCTTCCAGCTCGAGGACGCTAGCGGCAACCTCGTCACCTACACCTCCCATTACCCCGCGACCGAGACCATCGACACCTGGACGGCCAACGAGCGCGGCGAGCTGACGCTGCCGATGCTGCTCGAGGAGGGCGACTACACGCTCAAGGAGGTCCAGGCGCCCCACGGCTACGTCAAGGAGCTCGAGGGCAAGACGTTCCATGTCGGCGAGGACTACAACGGCTGGGACGACCCGCTCGTCGTCGAGTTCGCTAACATGCCCCAGAAGGCGACCATCACCGTCGCCAAGTCCGACTCCTGGACGGGGGAGGCCGTGGGCGAGTCCGTCTACATCGTGAAGGCGGCGGAGACCATCCAGACGCCCGACGGCACCGTCCGCGCCCACGAGGGCGAGATCGTCGCTACGCTCACGACCGGCGAGGACGGAAAGGCGACCACGCCCGAGCTCTACCTCGGCACCTACACGGTGTACGAGGCCAAGGCGAAGGACGGCTACGCGCTCGACATCGTCGAAAAGACCGTGGCTCTCGAATACGCGGGCCAGGAGGTGGCCGTCTACGACCACGAGGAGGCCGTGACCGACGAGCCCACGCACCCCTCGATTAAGAAGGTAGACGCGCTCGATCCCGAGACCCCCGTCGCCGGAGCCGTGTTCCGCATCTGGAACGACGAGGGGATCTTCGACGAGGAGATGACAACCGACGAGAACGGGATCATCTCGCTCGCCTACGCGAAGCGCGGGAGCTACCACATCCAAGAGCTGGCGGCCCCCGAGGGCTACGCGATCGCCGACCTCGACGGGGAGGGAAACCCGACCGTCACCGACTTCAAGGTGAACGACCAGGGAATGATCGAGTGGGGCGAGAGCGGTGCCATGGCGCAGGCGCACGAGTTCACGCTTGAGAACATGCCCAAGACCATGAAGACGACCGCCACGGATTCCGAGAGCGGAACCCATGAGGGGCAGGCTCGCGAAGAGCTCACCATCGTGGACACCATCGCCTATACGGGCCTCGTTCCCGGAGACGAGTACACCGTGAGCGGAACCCTCATGGACAAGGCCTCAGGCGAGCCCGCGCTCGACGATGCGGGCAACCAGATCACGGCGTCCACCACGTTCACAGCGGAGGAGTCGTGCGGCACGGTGGATGTGACCTTCGCCTTCGCCGGTGCGAGCCTCGCGGGCAAGTCGCTCGTCGCATTCGAGAAGATGGAGTTCGAGGGGACCGAGTACATGGTTCACGCCGACATCGACGATGTGGAGCAGACGGTGGCCATCGTGGACATCGCCACCCAGGCGCGCGATGCCGAGACCGGCACCAACGCCGGCACCGTCGGCGAGCGCGTGAAGCTCATCGACACCGTGGCCTACACCGGGCTAACGCCTGGCAGCACCTACAAGCTCTTCACCATGCTCGTGGACAAGGCGACCGGGAACCCGCTCGCCGGCGAGGATGGCCTCCCCGCCATCGGTGCGACCGAATTCGTGCCCGAGGCCCCGGACGGAACCATCGACGTCGAGGTCGAGATCGACACGCGCGGGCTCGCGGGGCACGACGTCGTGTTCTTCGAGAAGCTGGCCGACGGCGAGGACCGCGTCATCGCGACCCACGAGGACATCGGGGACGCCGGCCAGACCGTGAGCTTCCCGGCGCCCGAGCCGCAGCCCGAGCCCGGCCCGCAGCCGAAGGCGCCGTCAAGCGGTGCATCCGGGACGATGCTGGCCCAAACGGGGGACAACCTGGCAATAGCTGGAGTTCTCCTCGCGTTGGCAGCCCTTGCGTCGTTCGCCGTCGGGGCCAAGGCCCTGCAATCGCGCAAATGCGAATGCGCCGAAAAGGAGGCGCTTGACTAACGCATCCTGTGGGCATCTGATTTAGAACCGGGGCGGGACGATCGTTCGTCCCGCCCCGGTTTTCGCGTATTGGCGCATGCTCGCAAATGATCTCTAGATCTTGGCCGCGCGCACGGCGTCTCTGGGATTGTGCCTCCTCAGCACCTCCCGCTGCTTCACGTGCGCGACGTGCGTGTAGCGCTCCGTCGTCTTCACGGAGGAGTGGCCGAGGAGGCTCTGTATGTACCTCAGGTTGACGTCGTCCTCGAGGAGCATCGTCGCGAAGGTGTGCCGGAACATCTGCGGTGTGACGTGGGCTGCCACGCCTGGACAGCGAAATGACTGGAACGGCATAGCAGGAACACAGGGGCGCAACTTAATAAAGTCGCGCCCCTGCTATCGTCCACTGCTTGCCTATTGAGATATTCTCCGTGCATCGTAAGGCAAAAGTGCGAATCGTTGAGTGCTAGAGTTGCGTAACGGGGTACTCACCAATCACTGTATCTCCATCTGATTCGTACACAGGGATAAACACCGTTGTCTGTGCAACAATTTCGGCATACTTTTCTTCGATCGTGTCTCCCGACGGAAGTGTAGATCGATCGATGCCGGAACGAGCAGTTGCTACGTAATCGTCTACTGCTTCCTCTGCGATAGACTCATAATCAATTTCTGGAGTATCCCCCATCTGCAGTTTTTGGATTATCTCCGTGGCTCCTGCGAGGCTCAATTCGCCGCCAGTTACTTCTTCGCTGAGCGAAACGCGAAGCATGTCGGCGGCAAACGCTTCATATGTTTCTTGAAGCGCAAAAGCTTCCTCGGGAGACAGATTCGCACGAGTGGCTTCATCGAGCTCGGTCTTAAGGACATATCCTGTTTTGCCGTTTGTCGCTGCCACGAGTATCAAGTCTGGATCTTCCGAACCTAGCAAATCACCTCGAATTCCAAAAGTTTGACCCTTTTCGTTTACTTCAATTTCTGGGGCAGGTGCGGTTTGCTCTTCGGCCGGCGGCGTGTACCCGAGGCGCGGATCCGGGCGGACGGCGTCTGCATCGGCTGTATGAAATGTAGTGCCGACTAATACAAGAACTAACGTGCATGCTGTAAATATTGCTGCTGTTAGTTTGAAGCTAGCTGTTTTGGACATTTTATACTCCTTACAGTGAGCTTTTCATGGGAGAGTCAGCGGGATATCTTGTAGTCCAGCCACCACCATCATCTTTGACCGACACGTAACCATGGGCGCGAGCGGTCACTTTCGACCCTGCAGCTACGCTGTAAACTGTGGTGTTGTACGAGAACTGATTCTGCGAAACTGCCTGATTGTATTTTAAGGCCGACTCGCTAATGGATAGAGAACTGCTGTTGTACAGGTAAACCTTTGACCTTGCCTGATTTGCAGGCATCGAGCCTGTTGAGCATTTAACAACAATACCCCCAGTGAGCCTACGGGCGGCCGGTTCGACATAGTTGTTCATTTGGTAGGCCTTGATCCCGCCATTCGCTGCAGTAAGATTGAGACTCGTTTGCGCGCCAGGATAGGTCGTCGCGAAAGCGGCTGTTGGCACAACGAGCGCAAGAGCGAGCGCGATTGCGAACGCCCTGGCTATGCCTCTTGTTGTCTTTTTCACATTAGCCTCCTTTGTTCTGCCTAGTAGATAAAACCAACCCCTTCGGTTTTGCTGCACAATTGACACTCACGCTCTCCTGCAGTGGAGCTATATCTTGAGATTATCAAAAAATAATAAAAATGTCAATATTGTGCGTTTTGAAACGGTTGGGGGGGAAGGAAGAAATCGAGGAGGGCTTGACCGGGCGATTCGTGCTGCGCCATAGCGCTCCTGATCGACAAGAGCCCCTCGACTGTGTCAAGGGAAGTGCGCGAGAACGGGCTCGTTCGAGCCGTTAGAACCCGCAAGGGCGCCTGCTGCGACCGCAGCTGGTGCAAGCGCGAGCTGAGTGCATCCGTGCGGTTCCTCCTAGGTGTGTAATGGGTGCAGGAACGCACCACTGCGGTTGTGATCGGGGAAAATGCTTCATCTATGAGGCATAGGTTGCCCAGAAGGCGTCCGATGGGCCGCGAAGGGTATCGATAGCGCAGATTGATTTAGAACCGGGACGGGGCGCTCGTTCGTCCCGCCCCGGTTTTCGCGTATTGGCGCATGCTCGCGAACGATCTCTAGATCTTGGCTGCGCGCACGGCATCTCTAGGGTTGTGCTTCCTCAGCACCTCCCGTTGCTTCGCGTGCGCGACGTGCGTGTAGCGCTCCGTCGTCTTCACGGAGGAGTGGCCGAGAAGGCTCTGGATGTACCTCAGGTTGACGTCGTCTTCGAGGAGCATCGTGGCGAAGGTGTGCCGGAACATGTGCGGCGTGACGTGGGTCACCACGCCGGCCCGGCGCGCGCGGCGGGAGACGACGGCCCGCACCGCCTGCCCGGACATCCTCTCCCCGAAGCGGTTGAGGAAGACGGCGCCCCTCGCGCCCTCCGGAAGCGCGCCCGGGCGCTGCGCGGCCCATTCCTCCCTCGCCCCCAGGTACGCCCTCAGCGCCCGCAGCGTGTCCTCGCTCTCCAGCTGCACGACGCGCTCCTTGGACCCCTTGCCGCTGATCCTGGCCTGCCTGCCCCTCATGTCGCAGTCCTCGACGTCCAGCAGGCACAGCTCGGAGACCCTCACGCCCGTGGCTATCAGGACCTCCAGTATGGCCTGGTCCCTCAGCCCCAAGAAGCGGGAGAGGGTCGATTTTCCGCCTTGGGGCTCCGTGCTCGGCTCGAGTATCCTGGCCAGATCTCCGAGCGCGATCGTCCTCGGCAGGCGCTGGGGCTCCCGGATGCCTATCCTCGCGCCGGCGAAGGGGCTGCCGGTCTTCCTCTCGTGGCTCAGGTACGCGGCGAAGGCGCGCGCGGAGGCGATCTTCCTCTTGGCCGAGCTGGCCGCGTACCTGGCGTTGAGGTGCGCGAGGTAGCCCTTGATTGCTGCTTCGTCGAACTCGGTGTCACCCTTTCGTCTGAGCCAGTCGAGGAGCTGCCTCAGGTCGATGCGGTAGGCGCGGACCGTGTGCGGGCTCAGCCGGCTTTCCCTCTCGCAGTGGCGCAGGTACTCCTCGATGTCGTTTTGTGTGACTTTCATAGGTGTCCTTTCCGTTGAGAATACCTTCCGGCCAGAAACTCTGCCGGACGATGAGCAGGGTAGAGGTATTTGCTCTGGGCGCTTCTCGGAAAGAGGAGTCGCGGACTGGTGCACCGATAATCACCTATTATCGGGAGGTCAGATTGCTGATCAAGAGAATTCAGGAAATAGAGGCCCTAAAAGTCATTGAATCTGATTTCCAGAGAAGCAAGGGATATGCGCCTCAGAATGTGTCGACCTGGCTGACGTCGAGCGATTTTAACAAGACCATGTCCAAGGTGATCGACGTACCTTTTATCGAGGATCCCATTGAATATTTTTACACATACTCCTGGGATGATTCCGTACTCGAATCCTTGCTGATTAAGCTCCTTGGGAGGGAGCAGACCGACACCTTCGCCACGTGCTACCCAAATACAACTATCGCCATCGTTAATGTTGCTAATTTGATGAGAGCGATCGGAGTAAAGCGCATAGCGATCATCACTCCCGCATACTTCTCCATCAAACATGTTGTGTCTTCTTATGGTATTGAGTACGTGGAGTATCCCATGGTTATGCGAGACGGAATACTCCGATTGCCAATTGACGAGCTGCGGAAATCTTCCTGCGAAGCGATTTGGGTGACATCGCCTGTTTTTTCCACCAGCCAATATCTCGTTCCTGAAGACATTGATTTCCTCGGAACCATCTCTAAGAAGTTTATTATTACTGACGAAAGCTTTTGCTTGCCTGGAAATGAGCTTTTGCGATGGCTTTTGCCTTCAGAGAACGTCATAGGAATCTATTCCCCGCACAAAGCGATCTGCATCAATTCGGTAAAGTTTTCGGTAATTGTTGCTCCCGCGAGGCTTGCTGACCTGGTATATCAATGGGTAGATATTCTTGCGGGTAATCTTTCCGGATCCACTAGAGCTGCAGTTGAGCACTATTTGACAAAGAATTACGACCAGTGTCTAAGTGAGTTTTTGTTATACATGGCGAGAAGTCGGAAGGCATTGGAGGAGGCGACAAGTGCCAGAAACGATCTAAAGTGCAACATCGGTGAGATCGGCAGCTTGTATACGATATATCACGAAAACGCCTTTCTGCCAAAAACCCTAGATCTCGATTTTCAGAGACGGCTAGTTTTTGAAACTGGCGTATCGGTATATCCTGGAATTTTGAATGATTTTCCGGCTAGTGTCGGGTATTGCTATCGAGTGAATTTGGGCATCGCCGATCAAACGACGCCAGCGCGGCTGATAAGGTTATGGGACTACCTTTTAAGATACTCCTCATAGTCGTCGAAGAAGGTAAGCGTCTCGCATTTGGAGTAGCACTCCCGTACGGAGCTGGGCGACAAACCCTCTTCTTGCATCTTAGCTAGCGATGTAAGAACTGTCTTTTGCTTTTCGTATGTCTGTAGTTCTCTGCCAACGAGATTCGGTAGTGGAGCTGCGCCGGAAGTTGCGCGGTGCTCACTGCTACTCCGTTTTATCATCACGGCAAAGCTTGCGATAGTTGCAATGCTGCCTCCGGCATCTAGTGCCTCTTTGGCAAATTCTCCAATTTGCAATACGAAGCATCCGGCCATTTGCGCCAAAGCAAGCAACCCCGGTATGCAATCTGGGGGAACGACTGAGGTCATAATCCAGCTACCCTCGCGCTCATTCAGATAAAGAGGATCAACTCCATCCGAGCAAGCCCTGATGATACTCATGAAGTCACAGCTTGGTTTCGACTCGAATTTTGCCTCTAAGCGAACTTGCCGTTTTGGAAGAGGCAAGTCGTACCATTCCAGACTTGCGATTAGGTCAGAGAGCCTCTGTCTCATGATATTGAAGAGGGCATGCAGCTCCATTTCTGCCTTACCAGCTGCAATATGATGCTGTTTGTTGAAATAAGTGTCTATAACGCAAAGAGACTGCCACATCATCAACCCGCAGAATGCATTCTGCCCACAAAGCGAGTCAAAAATGCTTGAGAAAAACCCAACATGCTCAGCTTGAACAACTATTCCGTGATCGATACTGGCGAGGGATACGCACAAGGATCTGCAAAACACTTCATCTGGAGACGTGTTTTGAGAAAGGAAGGCCAAAAACTCGATGTTGAGCCACATCTGTCTCTCGTGGTAGATCTCACTTATAGCGGCAATAGCTTGCTCGGGGCTGCCATAGAAAGCCTTTCCCATACGCAATAACGTCATTTCATTGAGATTCGCCTTGGATAGGCCATACGAGAATCCTAGGAGATACAATTCAAATACCGTGCTTGAAAAGGAACAGTTCTGGAAAACCTGATAGTAAGAAACATTACGGAACTCGGCATTGCGAATATCGCTTTCTATGAAGTTGTTCAAGATAGCTGAGCCGTGCTCGTTGTCATAGCCGTCGATCTCACAATTTTCGAAGGTACAGTGTTCTATAGTGCTGCCCTTGAATGTGCAATTTCTCAGCAGGCATGATCGAAACTCGCATCCACAAAGAACGCTTTCATCGAAGGACACGCTTTCAAGCACGCAATTCTCTGCGACGATAGTACGAATATCGCACTTTGACAAATCGCAAAAGGCGATGCGCGACTCGGTGAAAACGCAGCTCTGGAGATCGGAGTGGTTGAGATTGAGAGAGCCCAGGTCACATTTCGTGAAGGACGTATTAGCAAAAAGCGAGTTGTTAGCTATATCCCCATGGAAGACGTAGCCATCAAGCGATCTAAATGTAAGGCATGAGTGTGGCGCCAATGAGGGACGCTCGTGGCTGAATTGCATGTCTGCTGCAGATGAAGATTCCATTTCATCTCCCGTATATGATCTCCCGATAATAGGTGATTATCAATATATGATACAGCACAACGGATTGTATTCAAGGGCTAAAAAGAATGCTTCAAGGCTGAGTGCGTGAAAGTCTGTCTGCTAATGTTGCGGGTGTTTGATGTCGTGGAGTGTGTGTCATCGCTGTTCGGGTTGGGCTATTTCGACCGCTGGCATCTTGGTTGTGATATGATCGCCTCAAAAGTGGACTAGTATATCAGACCACATTGCAAATGCGAGAAGAGCATTTGAGCGACAATGACGATGAGGTGGTCGTGGCTATTAAGGTAAATCTGAGTGCGGTGTTGAAAGTGCGTGGTGTGACCTCACGTGAACTTGCTGCTTCCATTGGCATCACCGAGGCGAATCTGAGTCGCTTGCGTACAGGCAAGGCACGTGCTGTTCGCTTTGGAACTCTCAGTGACATTTGCCGAGAGTTGGAATGTCAGCCTGGCGATATCCTTGAATTCGTAGAGGATGCGCGATAGCCCACCCTCTGTTGGCGGTGTTTTTCTCAGGATGCTCTGCAGATTAGTTAATTTGAGAGGAGAGGGTTGCTCCCAGTTGGTCGTAGTAGCGCGATATAAGCGCACAATAAGGGTCACGACTCTTCAAATTGCCCTTAGTGTAGACCGATCGTGCGCGACAGCCTCCTCCGCAGAGGAGCTGATGGCGACAATCGGTGCAGCCTTCGAAGTCGGTGACATTGAGAGCGGCCAGTTTTTGGGCTACCGGACTATTCAAAATATCCGCAAGTGATTCGAGGAAGATGTTGCCCATGACGTAATCAGAGCGCATTAGCATATGACATGGGTACACACGTCCGTCGGCGGCTATGCTAATTTCTTTCACGCCGGCTCCGCAGTTTATTTGAGCGGATAGATTTAACCCGATTGGCGCACCTGAAAGAACGGGCGCGTCGCCCATTTCGAACAATTCATCGGCAAGTGACGAAAGAGTAGTCTCGTCAGGCAAGAGATCGGCCAAAGGCTCATTGGCGCTGCATTCGCAAGAGAGCAAGCTGTAATTCATGGTGGCTCCAAGTCTTTGAGCTAACTTTGCATATTTGGCAAGATCACCGACTGACTTGCGGTGTACTGTGGGGACGATATGCGCAGAAAGTCCGACAGCTTGGATTCTCCTCACTGCGTCTACGAGTTGGTTGAATCGTTGGTCTCCCCGAATAAAGGCGGGAGAGTCGGCGCTATAGCCATCAAACGAGACAGAAATGCTGTCCGCGTAAGGTGCGAGTTCGCTCAAAATTCCGTCATTCACGCACGTGCCATTGGTGATGACAGTAACGCTGTGAATGCCACATTTTTTTGCATGCCGTACAAGTATTGCCAAATCGCTGCGCAAAAAGGGCTCGCCGCCAGAAATCAACAATAACGATATGTTCAAATGAGCCAATTTCTCGATAGCGCACAACAAATCGCTAGTGGATGCGTCGGGTAGCAGGTTGCGTGTGTCGTCCATTGAATAACAGCCGGCACATTTCAGGTTGCAGCGCTGCGTTACGTGAAGATAGGCCGACATCGGTTGAGGAGTTGTAGGGCATTGATCGAAAAAACCACCAGCCTGCAGGCAGCCGAAAAGGGATTCGTCAACGTTTCGCACGTCGTCTTCCGGCACATCCTCGAATGCAAGGCGCTCGCAAAGATTAGCTCCTTGTGGCGTGAGGCCGATGACGAAGCCGTTGTTCAGGTTGCCTACAAGAGGGAGTCCGCAAAGAGCGAACATGACGACAGAAGGGCCGAATCTCATGGCTGCTCGCTTTCGTCGTGGGTGAATTGTGCAACGATATTAAGGAGGGGGGAACGGAGGCTATTCCTCGTCATTGTCGAGATCGATAAGGAATACGCCCTTTTCTAAATGCAAAGCTTCTTCATCGGTGATGCGAATAATGATGTCTCCTGGCGCAACATCCAGTTTCTCGCAGATAGCAAAAAGAGTGGTAAAGCGCACTGAGCGAATTTTTCCCTGACGTAGACGAGAGATATTTGCGGGGGTGTGCCCGGTGAGTTCCACCAGGTCTGTTCCTCGCACGCCGCGTTCTTTCATGAGCTTGCTGAGTTGGATAGCATATTTCATAACGCGAATGCTACATCAAGTCATCGGCTTCTTGCTGGAGAAGCGCACCGTACTTAAAGATCATAGACAGCATAAAGCATACGATAGCGATGAGCCAGCTATTGATGTCTAAGTCTGGAGAGCCGCCAGCGGGTTGGCCGCTATAAAACGACACAGTGAAGTCTCCGCTCTGGACCCCAACCTCTGCACCGGGGACGATGAGGCTATTGGAGATGGCAGCAAATATGAACAGGAGGCCCAGAGCCTGCAGTTGTCGAACACGTGTCTTGTTAAATGGCGATTCTCCACAGCCCATTTCGGCAAAAATGCGGGAAATGAGAAACAGGGCGAATGCTGAGGCAGCGTTGCTAAGCACGAACAAGAAAAATATCGATATAGTTCCGTTGCCTATCCGGAAAAACCCTTCAGGTGGAAGGAGGATAAAGAACGATATTGCTGCGATTGCTAGACAATAGACAATGAAACAAATCAAGAAGACGATGCCAAGCTTGCGGGAGATGGCCGTCAGCCTCGATCGATCTCTTTTGATACCTGCGAGCCGCGCATCCATCTATTTAGCTTTCGCTGATGAAGACGCCCTGGTTGAAACAGAAGCTTGAGGATCCTATCTTCAGGCAGGCAGATGCGCCTTCGCAGCTCGAATAGAAAAGCATGTCCACTCCTATCGACAGTTTATTGCATAACAATAAATCATAATAGAGGTGATCCATCATTTTGTCTAGTGGCAATTTGGGAAGGTGGAAGGAAGATCTGGAATCTAGCTCCATGCGGCGTTGCCCATGCTCTTTCGCCGATGCATCTGCGAACCTAATGGCATGATATATCATGCCATTAGGTTCGCTCTATACCATACCCTTAGCCCATGGAAAAAGGGGCACCAAATAGAGATGATTACCAAATTGGCGAAGCGGAAAATATCGCCATTGGTCAGCGTATTCGTGAGTTGCGGGATGCTGAATGTCTTTCCCAGCGAACATTTGCAAGCATGGTGGGGATGAACAGGAGCCTCTTGGCTGATATCGAACTGGGTCGAGGCAACCCGAGCGTGAAAACTCTCTGTAAAATTGCAGCTGGTCTGAACGTCGATCTCGTAGATCTTTTCTAGGGGCAAGTGCGTATATCCAGCATTTGTGGACGCTTATTTGGAGACAGAAGCGCCAATGGAAGCAATCGCCATGGAGGCTGATGGGTGAACCGTGCGCAATGACGATTATGGACAGTGTGCTGAAGGGCGGATTGAGTTGCGCTTTGGGCCGGGGATGCGCTGACCCGCGCCCCCGGCCCTGGTAGCTTTATTGAAAAGCTTCGTGATGCTTAATTCCCGGGAACCCAGACGTTAGGGCTGCGGTACAGGTAAGGAAACTGGGCGTTCTTGTTTGGATACTTGCCGATATAGTAGAAAGTACCCGTCGGGTTCTGCCATTTGAACGACTGGCCCATGTAGGTGGCAACCCACATGTCATAGCTAATGTACTTGCCTCCGTTAATGGAGCGTGCGTGCTCTTTTTCGAGGTGGATCATCGGTCCTCTCCTTTCTCACTGTATTTTCTCGCTTCGCTACCGATCGGTAAAATGATATTAATACAATAATTTCTCGCTTGGGACGTCTTCACTTTTTAATCATAATATAATAAACTCGGTAATAATTAAGAGAAGGAAACTCGCTTGAAAGGAAGAAGGTATGTCATTTAAAGTTCGTGTGGGTATTGCGATAGTAGTGCTTGCGTGCGTTGCTCTCATATCTTGCGGTTGTGCGGTGACCGACGATAAGCGGGAGGATGGACTGCTCGTATATACGCTCGACGAAAATCCCTCGCTGAAGCAAGTGATATCGCGATACGAAGAACAGCATCCCGAAAAACCCGTAAACATGGTTGTGGGCATCCCGGAGGGATCTGATATTTCTGCTGATGATGCCATTCGATCGCTGAATGCGATGATGGCTGCAGGGGATGTGCCAGATGTGCTTGTCCTCGACGGATTGCCAATTGACAGAATGGTAGATCAAGGGCTTCTCAGCGATTTGTCTTCCATTAAAGAAAGATTAATGAGTGATGATGAGTATTTCGAGAACATTGTTTTTTCGTCTATCGGCGACGGCCGATATGCGTGCACGACGCAGTTTTCATTGCCCGCAGTTGCAGGAGATAGTGGCTGGATAAATGAATTTGATTCAGTGTCGGAACTAGTGGCCTCTATGGAAGAAGACGAGTTTGATGCCCTGGCAAGTGGCTGTTCGCTTTTTGAGGTGTACAGCGCATTTTACCCATGGCTTTTTACAGAGGGAACCGTCGACGAGGACATGCTTCAAAAGCTTTTCCTGAGCGAGGCCGCCCTACTTCATGCAGCCGAATCTTGGCTGCCTGCTGAGTATCTTGAAGAAGAGGGGGGATATCTTAGCTCTTCTCCCATGTGCTTTGTGCAGCCGAATAGCACATTTTCGACTGGCGACCTTTTTACTTCCGAAGGGTGCAAACTGCAGATAGCATCAATTGACACGTGGACAAGTTTCGGTACGTTGGCGCTAACTACTAATGAGACTGATTATCCGTGCTCATATAAGCTTCTCAAGGAAAAAGAAGCAGTTTTTGTTCCCAACACCATTCTCGGGATCCCCACGAATGCTCAGCACAATGAAGAAGCAGAGGAGTTTGTTGCATATACCCTGTCCTCGGAATCGCAGAAAAGCATCCAAGGGATGGGGATTCCTGTGAACAAAAGCGCGTATAAGGAATTGCTGGAAGACAATGGGGGCTATGCGATCGGCTTCATGGGGGACAATGGGGAGCTGGAAGAGCACGCTATTGACGCATTGAGTGCCGAGGATATTGAAGGTGCCTGGAAGCTTATCGAGGAAGTTCATTGTGGGGTTGCATTCGATAGAGTAATAACGACGGCTGTGGCTGATGCGTTTAACGATTACTATAACGGGACAATGAATTTGGATGATGCAGTTAGCTATGTGATTGAGCGTGTTGGGCTCTATACGAAGCAATAGAGAGGTGTCGGCATGAATTTCCCCCAGCTGCTTCGCGATAGGTTAGCTGTAAAGCGCAGTTTGCGTGTTAGACAGAGAGACGAAAAAGATTGCGGCCCGGCTTGTTTGTGCGCTGTGTGCGAATACTACGGTTTACATTTGTCGCTTGCGAAAGCGCGTCAACTTGCTGGTACGGACATGCAAGGGACAAACATGCTTGGTCTGGTGCAGGCTGCTGAAGTGCTTGGATTTGAGGCGGTGCCTCTAGCCGGCGATTCGGATCAGCTAGAGGAAGCTTGCTCCGCGGGCGAAGTGATTTTTCCCGCAATCGCACATACCATCACGCCAGAAGGAATGCAGCATTACGTCGTCGTCTTGAACATTGGTCAAAACCGCATACTCCTTGCTGATCCAGCTGTTGGAAAAAGAAGCATGGACAAAGCCCTCTTTTATTCCCAATGGACGGGCGTCCTTGTTTGCCTGAAGAAGAAGGGGGAGTTGTGCGGCGGTTTTGAGACTATCAAACCTTTGGCACTGCTCATGAGGTTGATTAAAGGCAATAAGGCCGTGATAGTCGCAGCTCTCGTTATGTCGCTTCTTCTTACAGGGGCGGGAATTGCTAGTGCCTTCATTTTTCAGCTTATTATCGACGACGTTGTCATGCGTTTGACGTCTGTCGACACTGCGATCTTGATTTCTTCGCTGACTGAGATTTGTGCTATTGTAGTATTGATTTATGTCATTCAAGCAATTCTGACAAGTGCTCGATCGTATTGCGTCGCTAGTTTTGCCAAGAAGCTTGATACAAATGTGATGATGGGCTTCTACCAGCGTCTTGTCTTCCTGCCTCTGAGCTTTTTTGGCACTCGCAAAACTGGAGAGATACTATCGCGTTTTGGCGATGCGGCCAAAATAAGGGATGCTGTATCGTCGGTTGCGCTGTCTGCGATCATTGATTGCGTGCTTATAATTGTGGGAGTTGTCGTGCTATTTGCGATATCGTGGCATTTGGCAATGGTCGCTCTAATCCTTTTTTGTCTCTACTTTGCGGTAATGTTCTTATGTGCTAGACGTTTAGAGGATGGCAACCGTAAGTTAATGGAGGACAATGCGCAGCTTCAGTCTTGTCTGAAAGAAAGCATCGATGGGATCGAAACCGTAAAAACGTTTGGTCAGGAGAGCGCTGCTTTTGAGAAGGCTGTATCTCTGTTCGAAGCGGCTATTAACCAGAACTTTCGTCTCAGCCTTCTTGTGGCTAACCAAGGAGCGATCGTTGGACTCCTGTACTCTTTAGCTACAGTTGCTATTTTGTGGCTAGGCGTTTCCGAGATCGTTGGTGGCAATATGACGCTTGGTGCACTGATTACCTTTAATGCCTTGGTAGGCTTTTTTATGGAGCCCGTTCAGCGTGTTGTCGGACTGCAGCCCGAAATTCAATCTGCTCTCATTGCGTTGCAGCGTCTCAATGATGTTAATGATCTCGATTTAGAGGATGTCGAAAATGGTAACGATGATGTCGATATGTTCCAGCCCATCGAATTCGATAATGTTGATTTCCGATACGGTGCGCGAGAGTTAGTGTTTTCTGGGATCAACCTGAGCATTTCGCCAGGCGAGAAGATTGCTCTCGTCGGAGAGAGCGGTTCGGGGAAGACGACATTGGCGAAGCTGCTCCTGGGCTTTTTTTCGCCAGAAAAGGGAAGCATTGCAATTGGCGGAGTATATATTAATGATATTAGTAGGAAATATTTGAGAAACAATATATCTTATTTATCTCAAGAGCCATTCCTGTTCTGTGGAACAATCAGGGACAACATTCGTTTTGGCAATATGGAGGCGACCGATGAGGACTTTAGGCGCGTCTGTGATATGTGCAAAATAACCGAGTTTATTGAGCGTATGGGGGTGGGTCTCGACTTCATGATAGAAGAGGGCGGTGGAAACTTGTCCGGCGGACAGCGTCAACGCATCGCTCTCGCGCGAGTTATGCTTCGCAATCCCCGTATTCTTATCCTGGATGAAGCAACCAGCAATCTCGATTCGCTGACCGAGAGCGCAATTGTCGAGAATATATTCAGGGCAACGCGAGGGATGACTTGTATTTTGATTGCGCACCGCCTTAGCACGATTGCGGCTTGCGACCGCATTATGCTGCTTGAACATGGAGCTATAACTGAAGAGGGAGCTCATGACGACCTTCTAGCAAAAAGCGGATCTTACGCTCGCTATTGGGAGGCGCAGACTGGCTTGAAGGCAGCTACTTCTCGCTGCTCGGAAAATCGCGAACGAAGGAGAAGGTTATAATGCGTTTGAGGATGCGTGACGGCGCGCATCAAAGGCGTCCATCGCAGAACGTTTTAGCGAAGATGTTCATGCTGCCTAGCCTAGCAGGGCTGATCGCGTTTTTTGTAGTGCCGACCGCAGATGTGGTTCGCCGCTCAGTATTCAATGATGCTAATACGTCTTTTGTCGGTGCAGACAATTATATAGGTATCGTGGACAACGAGGCGTTTTGCTTGGCAGCAATGAACACTGCTCGATTCATGCTAGTGTGCATTCCGATATTGCTGGCCCTCTCTCTCGCCGCAGCCCTTCTCCTGCGCAGCGCGACGCCCCTTCGGCGTTTCGTGCGCTCCACGCTTCTCGTCCCCCTCGCCATTCCTGCTTTCACTGGAGCGTTGCTAATAAGCGTTATTTTCGATTCGAGTGGTCTAGCGAACAGCCTTCTGGTGACTTTCGGGCTTTCGCCTATCCCGTGGCTCGAGTCAGATGCGGCATTTTGGGTACTTGTTGCTGATTACCTTTGGAAGAACCTTGGCTACTGTGTAATCCTATGGCTTGCGGCGCTTGCCTGCATTCCGGAGGAACTATACGAGGCTGCCCGCGTCGACGGGGCCAATCGCTGGCAGTGCTTCACACGCGTGACGTTGCCGCTGCTAGTTCCATCGTTTTTCGTAGTGGCTGTCTTGTCTATCATTAACGCTTTTAAGGTGTATCGTGAGGCGTATCTAGTGGCGGGGTCATATCCCCACGAAAGCATGTACCTCATCCCGCATCTGTTCAATAATTGGTTTGCAGATCTCTCTTTCGGCAAGCTTGCGGCGGCTAGTACGGTGCTGCTCGCCGTGCTTACCGCAGTGGTGAGCGTGCTGTTTTTCGTCTGGCGGAAGAGCGGGGCGCAAAAATGAACAGTCATGAAAACATTGAGCGGGGTAGAGGGCGTGTCGTTCGCGTTGCTTCTGGCGTACTGCTGGCACTCCTCGGCTTTGTCGTATGCTTTCCGCTGGCGCTTCTGGTCGTCGGCTCGATCGCGGAGCCAGCTGCCTTGGCCGAATCCCTCGGCGGCGTGGTCAGCGGCGAGGAATATGCGCGGCTGGATACAGCTTTGCTGTCGCCGTCTCTGCAGTCTTACGTTGCGACGCTCTTTGATTCACCGGCCTTTCATGTGCTTATGACGAACTCGGCATTCTATGCTGTCGCCGTACTTACTGGGCAGGTGCTCGTAGGTGCTCCGGCTGCCTGGGCGCTCGCGCGTTTCCGATTCAGAGGCAGAAATGCGCTTTTCTTTCTTTATGTGCTGCTGATGATGCTGCCGTTTCAGGCGGTAATGCTGCCGAACTATCTTGTTCTGCGAGAGCTTGGCGTCGACAACACAGTCTTCGCAATCGTGCTTCCCGGTATATTCAGCGCATTTCCCGTATTCGTTATGAGGCAGTTCTTCGCCGCCATTCCTGACAATATCATTGAATCGGCACGGCTTGACGGAGCGGGGGAGTGGCGCATCTTTCTGCGTATCGGCGTGCCGTTAGGGGCGCCGGGTGTTTTCGCCGCGTTGATGCTTGGATTTTTTGAGTATTGGGGTCTGGTAGAGCAGCCTATCGCGTTTCTGCGTGACCAGGCGCTCTGGCCGATATCTCTCTTTGCCCCCACGTTGACGCTCGAGAATGCAGGCACGGTGTTTGCTGCTGCGGTCGTTGCCGCCGTGCCGTCTGTGCTGCTGTTCCTTTTGGGGGGAGATTATCTTGCTCAAGGCATCGCTGCCACGACGAGAGGGGACGACGGGAAATGAAACCAAATCAGAAAAGAGCACTTATTGCGCTCGTGTACTTCGTCGGGGTCCTTGCGTGTTGCGGAGCTCTCTCTCGCGTCATCGCCGCTGTTGGTGTCGTCGATGTTTTGGCGGAGAGTCCTGGGCCAGCGTCTATCGAGGACGTGCCTTACCTCCAATGCGTTCCGGAGTCCGCTGTGTATCGGGATGGTGCGATGACCTATGTGTTCGTAGTTGATGAACGGTCCGGTTTTCTCGGAATGGAACTTTGCGCACGACGCGTCAATGTCGGAGTAACGGATTCTGGCAGTGATTACGTGGCGCTTAGAGAGGGTGCGCTGGCCGACAGCCAGCGTGTTATCGTGGAGGCGAGCCGCATGGTTAGCGATGGTGATGCCGTGAGAGTGGTCGCATCTCTGAGAAAAGATTACGAGTTGGTCTCCACAGGCGAAGAGGGGGGTACTGTGGGTGTGTTGCCGATCGCGAGGGCTGTGATGTTGTTGGCTCCTGCGGCTGCGGCTGCCTTCGTGGGCTATAAAGCCTTCATGCTTCGGAGGAAACCGCGAGGTTGCCGTCTCCTCTCCGCTATGCTGCCCCATGCTTCGGCGCTGCTTTTATTGCTTGCTCTTACGGCTGCTATTGGTCAGTGCATTGTTCTGTATGGCGATTTCCTTCCGAATCGGTGGTCGAACTTTGCCGCATGGGAGGGTGTCTGGGAGCTGCTGGCGTCAGATGGAGGAGCGGCGTTTTTGGCGGACTCGCGGGAGTTGCCGGGGTATCCCGCAGCCGAACATGTTAGCGCGGTCGCATGGGCCATATCCTCAGTCGTTATTATTGTGGGCGTGTTTGCGACGGCGGGATGTCGATACGCGAGGAAAGGGAAGAGCGATGAGGTTTAATGATATTCTCCAGAGAAGCAAAAAGAGCTGCGCTTCTTCGTCGAATGAGGGGGCCTACTTGCGCATAGAGGGACTTTCCAAGAAGTTTGACGGAGGCTTTGCTTTGCGGGACTTTGATCTTTCTGCAGATGAGGGAGACTTCGTGGTGCTTGTAGGGCCGTCAGGCTGCGGGAAATCGACTTTGTTGCGATTACTTGCAGGACTGGAGGAGCCGAGCAAGGGCCGTGTTATCCTGAAGGGAAGAGATATTACTGAAGAGGAGCCAGCGCGACGTGATATCGCCATGGTGTTTCAAGACTATGCTCTATATCCGCATATGTCTGCGTTCGACAATATAGCCTTCCCTCTGAGGATGCGTAAAATGCCCAGGATTGAAATGCGCTTACGGGTAGAGAGTGTGGCTGAACGTTTGGGTATCGGCGGCCTTTTGGAGCGGCGCCCGGCAGAGCTTTCTGGAGGTCAGCAGCAACGCGTGGCCATTGCGCGCGCTTTGGTGCGAGAGCCGGCCCTGTTTCTCATGGATGAGCCGCTCTCTAACTTAGATGCAAAGCTACGTGTTCAGATGCGTGGCGAACTGGCGCGGCTTCATCGAGAGACGGGTGCGACTGTCTTGTATGTCACGCACGATCAGACCGAAGCGCTTACGCTGGCGACAAAAGTAGTAGTACTCAGGGGGGGAGAAATCCAGCAGGTGGGAACCCCTCGCGACCTCTACGACGCGCCAGCTGACACTTTTGTCGCTGGTTTTATCGGCAATCCTCCGATGAATCTGTTGGGGACAATGGAAGTAATATGGCCCGAGAATAAACGTTGGGCTGTCTCGCGTAGCAGTACTTCGCTTGCGGAAGAAGCAGGACGAGCCAGCGAGATTGCTTCCGACGGTTCTGCGCCGCTTGTGGGCGTGCGTCCCGAAAGTCTTGTGCTTGCCAGCCAAGACGTCAAGCTGGAGGAGGGTCAAGCGATGGTTCATGGCATACTTGTTCGCACCGAGTTCACTGGCGCCACATCTTACGCTTTTGCTGAAATAGCAGGTGGTCGTACGCTTGTTGCTCGTCTGCCTGAGATCGGTGCCGTTGTTCCTGAGGTCGGCGAATCGGTGACACTCATTTTTGATTCTGCTGAGGCTCTCTTTTTTGATCCCGAAACAGGGCGTCGTCTATCTCGCCTTTCTTAATTTGTTTTTGGATGGACGCTAAGAGAAGTATTTGTCAAATTTGTCGTCAATAAGTGCAAAATCGGTAAATAAATATTCAATAAATTATGAAAATAAAAAGATATATAACCATTTTGTGTATGAATCGGGCATTCCCAATACACCTAGCTGTTAGGGATCCTCAAAAACAGTCGGGCGTCTAGCTGCAAAGTGCTTTGCATGGGAGAGCAGAATCGGAATCAGCCACAGCGTTTGATACGCAATAGACAACGACATATAGATACTCATCTACGTTCTTCCTGGGATCAGCTATATTGTAAGAAGATGTCTTTACATGTCGAAATTAACTATAGCTTATTGTATTACAATAAAATTGTGATACAATGGCCAAGAGCTAAAGGCATCGTTTTTTCGATTCTTTTGGAGGCGCAGGAAAATGGTCGATTTTGGTTCACTGATTGATATTGAGGAAGATTATAGCGAAATCAATCCGCGAGACATTTTTGAATCACTTCCGAAATCAAGCCGAATAAACAATTTGTATGATACTCAAGCTGAAATCTTGAGGAGATGGTTCGAAGAGGCTCGCGGGAAGAATGACGTTGTTATCGAGCTCAATACCGGGGGTGGAAAGACTCTCGTTGGCCTGCTGATCGCTTTGTCTACTATGCGCGAAACTGGCGAGGGAGTTTTGTACCTAGTGGACAACAAGCAGCTCGCAAACCAAGTGGTATCGCAGGCAATGGAACTCGGAATTCCTGCTAAGCCGTATTCTGGCAGGGCATCTCTGAGTGCCGATTTCTTCAACGGAGAGACCATTTTGGTGGGAGCATACCAAGCCCTATTCAATGGGAAATCCGTTTTTGGGGTGTTGGACAGCGGTGTGACTCCCGTGCCGCTTGGGGGCATAATCGTGGACGATGCCCATGCCTCCCTGGACGCTCTGAAACAATCGTTCGCTCTGGCCATTCCCTACGAGGGTGGTCAAACGCTTTACAAGAGCGTCCTCTCTGAGTTCAAGAGTGCTTTTGATGCTATTGATAGGACGACAACATATACCGAGTTTTTCGACGGGGTGGGAAATGCCATCATCGAGATACCGTATGAGTACTGGCTTGATGTCTCGGAACGCGTGTCGAAGAAGATCGGTGACGCATGGGCGAAGCAGAGGGACGAAGAAAGTCCACTTGGGGGATCCCTCCTCTTCCATTGGCCACTGATTAAGGACAACCTGAAGTATTGCCAAGTTGTTGTCAGCGGAGACAGGATAACAATCTCGGCGCTTTATCCACTGCTTCACATGATACCGAGTTTTCGTAACGCAAGACGACGGGTGTTCATGTCCGCGACGATTACTGACTATGGCGATATGGTTCGTGCGTATGATCTGCGTGGTTTAACCGAAGAGGCGATTATTTCCTTGAGAACGGTTTCCGGCGTGGGCCGCAGGATGGTGCTAGCAATTCCCGACGGCGTGCTGAGCAGCCCCGAATTCAAGCGGCTAATTGAGAAGGAAGTGGAGTTAGGGCATGGCGTGGTCAGGCTGGCGCCGCGCTCGGGGCTGGAGTTTCCCTGGTTCGAAACGGAAGAAGTGTCAGGTCACGAACAAGTAGATGCTGCTGTGAAGCAATTGCGGGATGGTCTTTCGGCAAAGCCAGTGAGTTTTATCAATCGGTACAACGGGATCGATCTTCCGGAAGATGCCTGTCGCGTGCTCGTTGTCCACGATCTGCCGTCCAGCTGCGACGATGTTGATGCCTTGATGTCGCGCTATCTCTCAGGGAGCAGGATCGCCTCTCAGCGAGTTGCCCAGCGGATTGAGCAAGGCGTGGGACGTGGGGTGCGCGGCGCAAGCGATCATTGCGTTGTTCTGCTGGTCGGTTTTCCCTTGCAGGACTGGATGAAGAACAAGCGCAACCGAGAGCATTTCTCGCCGTCTTTCTGCAAGCAATTGGAGATCGGCGAAACGATCTGCAAACAATTGGAGAGTTCGCAAGATTACTGCGACGCCATGCTCCAAGACATAGATTCGGATGATGAATGGAAGCGCTTTCATGCGAGCCGGCTTGCAAGGCAGTTGCCGAGGGATGTCGGGAGTTGTCTCGGCGACTCATTTAAGGGCGCATGTTTGGAGCGAAAGGCCTTTGCGGGCTGGTTGGAGCACCAAAACGGAAAAGCAAGCATTAGGCTAGAGAAAGGCGCGTCGGAGTACGATGCCGACCCTTCTTACAGGGGCTGGCTCTTGAGCGTCGCGTCGAGGATCGCCTACGACGGTGGCGACACGGCGGCGGCTACACGGCTGCTCGATGAGGCTCATTCTCTGAATAGGGAGATAAAGAATGCCCACCTTGTTCGGCCCTCGGAAGTTCCCCGATGGGCGCAAAAGCAAGCCGAGAGCATGATCGCATACATGGACGCTCATGAGGGGCCGGCGAGGCTGCTGCAAAACTATGACGGCAATGCCGCTTCGCTGGATTTCTCGGCTGACCACAATCAGTTCGAGGACGCTCTGGAAAAGCTCGGAGCCTATCTGGGGTTCGAATCCCGCAGGGCAGACCGCAACGGGCTAGGGCCCGATGTGTTCTGGCTCTCTCTCGAGGAAAACCTGGGATTAGTGATAGAGGCAAAAAACGAAAAGGGGCAAGATACGCCCCTCCACAAGGAGGAAGCAGGGCAGCTTCGCACCGCGCGCGATTGGTTAATGCAGGCGTATCCCGAGATGGAGGTGCTGGGAGTATCGATCCATCCGAACGACAGTGCCGACAAAAATGCGAGCGCCGGGAACCTCTTGGTGCTGACGCCCGAGCGCTTGGACCAGCTCATTGAACACTTTCGATATGTGCTTCGTGCTATGGCAGAAGCTCCCACGAACGAACGCTTATGGATTGTCTCAGGTTTGCTGGCACAGGATGATCTAGGACTACGAGGGATCGTGCGTTCCTATCCGACCAATTTCAATGAAGCGGCGCGCTTAAAAAGTTAGGATACAGCTCGCGGCGGGACTTAAACGGTCGCCTGTTGCTAAAGGGGAAAGCGAAAGGTATTCAGAGGGAGCGTGATGGCGAATGAGCGAAGACGTATATGGCAGGATTGGGCTGCTCGCTTCTCGTTTTCGTAACGCAATCGACTTGGCATTGAACGAGAGTGCGGAAGTTGGACTCTGTCTCAGGTCTTTCCCTAAAGGCTGCTGCGGCGCAGCTTCCGAGCTGCTCGCCCAGTATCTCTTCGAAAATGGTATCGCAGCCACTTATGTAGACGCTGCGCATTACTACGACAACGAAGAGACGGCGCAAAATCACGCATGGCTTGAGGTTTACCCTCGCCTTGTCGTCGACATCACGAGGGATCAGTTCAGGACCGACCCCGACCTGTCACCATGGGCGTTTCCCGTTTACGTGGGCGATCCCGATGGCTTTACGCGCTTGTTCGAGCCGCAGTGGCGATCTGCGCCTGGCTATCAGCAAGAGGGAGGATGGTCCGAAGAGCGGCTCATAGCGTACGAGATCATATGCTCTTTCTTGTAGCGTATGACATCCCTATCAAAGTCTCATTACTCGGAGCTGGTCGCTTGCTCGGCTTGGCTTTTAGCCGGATGGCGGAAAGCCAAGGATATTTCGCTTTGAGATCAAAGTGTGCAATGAATCAAAGATTATCGTCGCGTAATAACCCCATGTCTACATTTCAACATATAGAACTACTGATTATTGTAACACAATAAATTGATTAGCCTGAAGGAAGGCCTTTAACGGAGCCGGATGTGCTGACTCGTATGGCTGATAGCGCTTATGTTGCTACTCTGGCCTCCGAGGAAGACGCTGGACGATGCCTTCCCGAAGAAGCGCTGCAGGAATTCTTTAGAGACCGGTGCGATTTCCCGCCGTTGAACGCGATGCGGCGCTTTGTTCACGGCGGCCTTCTTCCCAACCGCTCCGAGCGGTCGGGAAACTCGAATGGCGTAGTTCGCGTCGTGCTCTTACGGTTCGAAGCGGCCTTCTTCCGACGGCGAACTGACAACTGACCCACTTCGGCTTTTCAGAAAGGACCCTCCTGGGTCTTTTTTGTTGTGCGCCTTCCCCTGCTCCTCGCTTCACGTCCGTCTTCTAGGGAGGCGGACGCCTTCTTGCGCCCCTCTCCGCGCCGAACCAGTGAAGGAGTCGCGTATGGGGCGTTTCTACGAATGGCGCGTTGCCGAGAATGGCGACGGGTGCATTGTTACCATCAAAACAGAGGCATGCCGTGAAAAGGAAGTCGAAGCACCTCGCGAGGTGTGCGAGCTGTTAGATGACTTGCAGCGAGAGCATTGGCGGCTTGAGCGTCGCGAATCACGCCATGTGTGGCATCTCGAGGACATGAGCGAGAGCGATGTATCAAGCGAAATGCGCGCAGAAACACCGGAGCAAATACTGATGAGGAAGATAGAGTGCGCAGAGTTGCGAGAAGCGCTGAAGAGCCTGCCGCTTGTTGCTCGCAGGCGATTTCTTCTGCATCATCTCGAAGGGCTTTCGGTTAAGGCCCTCGCGCGGCTTGAGGGATGCTCAGATCGAGCCATCAAGTACAGTCTTGCCCTCGCGCGGAAAAAACTGCAAGAACGGCTTGCTTAAGCGGGAGGCTACAGAGAAAGCTTTTTAGCCTCGATCGGTTGCCGGGGCCAGGCGCTATGGTGCACAGGGCGCCTGCTGCGGCGCAGTGTTCTAAATGGACGGTTAGCTCGTTGTAGTCTGCATTGCCGTCGCATTGAAGCCCCAGGCTGCAGCTAGGTCTCGGTCGGCGCTCTTGGGCTGCTTCGCGGTAGGCATGCGCTCAACTTGGATTTGGGTTGGGTACGGTATGGCCGTTCCACTGGCAATGCAAGCGCCCTGGGGCAAAACGGGGATCATGCTGCTCGTGGCGGCGTCGATGAACGACACAGCTTTGGCGATGGCGCGTAGGTCGTCATCGTTCACTAGCCTGTGGATGAAGTAGTTGTGCATTTGCGAAACTATGGTGGGGGAAATGTCAGAAGGGCGCTGGCTGCTCACGGTCAAGTACATTCCGAATTTTCGTCCCTCCTTGACGATCTCTTCGAATGTTTCCAGGCGGTAGTCTCTCCAGCTCTCGCTTTCCCTTTGCGAGGAATGGGAAAGGATGTTGTGCGCTTCGTCTACGATCAGGTGAACGCTGGAGAGCGGTTGGGACTGCCCTCTTCTCCTCTGCTCCCGATAGGCATATTTGGCGACGACTAAAGGGATGAGCTTCTTTTGGTCTTGATTAGCGTTGAGAAGCGAGTAGACCGTGACAGGCTCGTCGGCAAAGATCGAGCGATCTCCAGTGACTGGAGCGTAAATCTTTCTAGCCTCCTTCATCTGGTTTGCCAGACGCGGCAGCCAGCTTGCTATGTGGTCTCGAGAGATGCTGCCGCTTCGCCACCGCTGCAGAAACTGGAAACGCGCCGCAAATTCAATGAGAGACGGCGTATCATCGACAAGGGCGCAAACATCTCGAGGAATTGCTTGGAAGGCTCCGAAAACCCCGGTACGCACCTTCTCGGCGTCGTTCCCGAAGACGCCGCCGCCTCTCAGTACCGGGATATTGTCCGCAGTTCCATTGAACACTTCGATGTCGTCTATCGCAGCTCTGATTTTATCCTCCGAGCCTCTCAAATCGCCCTTATCGACTAAATAGGCCATACATTTGATGAAGTCTTCTTGCTGCTCCGTGAATGCGCGAACGTGGCCGCAATAGCCTCCCAGGAAATCGTCAATTATGGCACCCAGGTAGGATTCGGGATTGTGGGCTTCTCTGATTCTGCCCGCGAACGAAAGGCAGGCCTTGAGGAAAGGCTGCTGCGTCTTCTCTGTGGCTTGGGTAAGGATGGACCAGGTCTCCAGATCGAAGTAGAAATCATCGGGCACGGGGATGCGATCACCTCCCTGGTGCGAGGACGTATCGATCTCGTACACCTTCTTTTCCTGACAGAGAACGCCAGCGGATGTGTATTCGCCGTTGAAGTCAATGACGATGAACTTGCTGTCTGCGCTTTGCAGGGTGCCAGCCTTCCTCATGGCATCAAAACAGTCGGTGTAAAACTTACAGAGGGTGTTCGACTTGCCCGAGCCGGTATTGCCGAATACGCCGATGTGGCTCGCGAACAATGCGCTCGCTGGGGCCAGCACCGGCACGTCGCTTTGGCCGGCCAGCGTGCCTAGCTTGAAAGGCCTGTCGACGTCCTTCGCCATATTGGCGTTGATCGAGGCGAGCTCCTCTGGGGTGAGGACGTACACGTTTGACGCGACAAGAGGCAGCGCGGTGATTCCTCGATCAAACCTCTCGCGTCGCCTGATCCCGAAAACCGATATCTCTATCATCCTGCTCACTCGGGCGTTTTCCTGGCTTCGGTTGGTAGAGTCGTCGGGACTTGCTCCGTCTGTCTGAAACTCTCCCTCTATGCGACCGATGATCTGGTCGTAGCCGAAAGGAATCTTTACGTATCCACCGACGGTGACGCTCTTGACGAGCTCACCGTGGTGGAACAGGTAGGCTTCGTTCTTGTCGTTAAAGACCCGGGCACGCACCTTCGTGCCCCTGACCTCGGCGACGCGTCCAACGAGAAGAGAGTCGTCCAGCATCAGCGCACCTCGTTCAAGACCGAGCAGAGGGCGTCGAGCTCAAATTTCTCCTCGGGGACGATGTACCACACGTTATCGTATTCGCGGAACTTCTCCCGGTACCAGTCCTCGTCTTTGCCAGTGTGGCAGCATATAATGAGTATGAGTTGAGGATTGTCGAGGGCTCGTCTCGTGATCTCCAGGATATGCTCGTCCGCGAAAGAGAATCCGAAGCTTACCAATAGCGAGTTGTTGCGATCCAATTCGTTTGCGAACAGTCGTAGGAGCTCGTAGTAGGTCAGGCCCATCACCGTTTCTTCGAACTTGTTTTTAGTGGGGTTGATGAGCTGGAGCGTTGCTTGGTAATCTTGGAGAAAGAGAGACATGTTCGTCGCCCACTCGGCCCCCTTTTCGTCAATGAACTCGTTCAGCTTGTCAAGCTTTTCTTCTTTGGCGGAGCCGCTGATGATGCCTTCGACTACCGATAGCTCGTCTTCGGTCAACAGATCCAAGTGCCGCGACTCCAGTGCGCGGAGGGCTTCGCCGCACTGGCGAAAGCCGATGTGGGGCGATTCGGCGTCACGACTCCATGTGACCGAGCCGTGCAGCTTCACGATGTTGACGGTCGGGATTTGAGCCTGGTACTCCATTGCGAGGGACTGAGCGTAGTGGATGCGACCGAACGAGCGCGTGGCGAAGGTGGGATTGTTCCTGCCCTCGAATCCGTCGTTGTAGGAAACTCCGGCCTTCTCAAGGGCGTCTTCCGCGAGCGAGTCGTAGTTGGTCGTAAATAGCGATGCTTTGCGGGGGATGGAGGTAGTCCCACGCTCTGCAAGTAGCCGCTTGAGCTGACGCCCAAACTCCACCATGCATTCTGTGGGCTGGGCGGTGGCCATGGGCAGGATGATGCTTCTGAAAAACTCATACTGCAACAAAGACTCTGCCGCCGCATTGCCTCTTTTGCAGGCTGCGGTGAGCCACTCCTCGCGATTGCCAAGCACGGGGAGCACCCCGCCGCAGAATCCGGCGCCCAAAAGGAAGTTAATGTGGGAATTTGCAAACACATTGCGAAGAAACGAGGCATCTTGCTCGCTGAGATGGCGCGAGCCGGTTCCATCTTGAGCTGTTGCAAAAGGTATCACGCGTTGCGTTGCGGCTGCATTGGGCATTGTTTTTCCTTGTTTACGATGCGCGTTCGACGGCTAGATAGTTAACCTTATTGCAAAGTATAAAACTAATAGCTTACATGCGCTAGCGCGGTGCATTCTCTCAGCGTTTTTTGCCCGAACAGCCCGTTAATTTGGACAAGCACTTTGTTCCCTTCGAAGCGACGATCCTGCTTGCACGGATCAGATTCTTTTTCAGTCGTCCTTCTCCGCTGATGCTGATTCATGGCGCGTACTGTGTCGAGACGCAAAAAGTCCTCGTTTTTCTTCCGAAGGCACCTTCCCCTGTCTCCCGGTTTCAGTCCGTTCCCAATGGAGGGGCGGTTATGCCCCTCCATTGGGAACCTTGAAAACCGAATACCCGACACAGCTGGAAAGGTCAAGAGCGCGCCACGCGATGAGGGGTCTCGTGCGGTGTCGGGAGCCGTCCCGCGGGACGGCGATGGGGCGGCGCGGACTTCGAGCGCACGCTGGTTTCGTGCGATCGCGCTGCCGCTCCTACATAGATTGCTTGCAACGTCTTAAAGGAGGACTGTCTATGGAGAACCTGATTAAAAGGGGTCAGGTGCGATACGCGATGCTCGAGCCAGTGCTTGGCAGCGAGCAAGGAGGGCGCCGCCCCGTTATTGTCGTTTCGAACGATATGGGAAATCGTCACGGGCCGACTGTTGTGGTGGTGCCTGTGACGACGGGGCCGAAACCGCTGCTGCCTACCCATGTGCGCGTTGGTGGTCGGGCCGGTTTGGAGGCGCATTCGATCGCCTTATGCGAGCAGGTGCGCACCATCGACAAGAGACGCTTGTCGGCCCCGCTCGGCAAAATCGGCGCCAAGGGCATGGCCCTCATCAGCGCCGCGCTGGAGACGGAGCTGGGCCTTGCCCAGGACGCCGAGCTCATCGTGCTCTGTCCCGCCTGCGCCGATGATTTTCGCAATGCGGGGCTCTTTCACGTCCGCCGTGCCAATCCCGGAGAGCCGGCGTGCGAATACTGCACCGTCTGCTGCACCAATCGCGGCTTCGAGTACGTCCTGACTCGCAAGCGGGGCGAGTGACATGACCCCGCGCGCAAGTCAAGCCTGCGATCCCGGGAATCGCAGCGTGGAGCGCCGCGGCGGCGCCCCCTATCATGGGCAGCCGTCAAGCCGCGTTTCGCCTGACATGGAGCTCCAGCCAGATGAATACCTGTTCGTTGACGACATCCGCTCTCTGCTGAAGTGCGGGGACACCAAGGCGCGCCTCATCATGCGCGCCCTGCCCTCGGTGCGCATCGGCAGCCGCGACGCGGTGTCCAGGGCCGAACTCGACGCCCACATCAACGAGCACGGCGGCATTCAAGTCAAATGGCCGAGGAGAAAGCGTTAGGCAATGGATTGGAAGAAGAAGCTGCCGGGAAAGCTGATCGACATAGGCAAGAAGCAGATCAAGGAGTACAAACGGGGCCGCAACTACTACGTTCGCTGGTACTGCAAGTTCGAGAGCGAAGAGGGCGGCGAGCCCTTCTGGGCCTGGTCCCCGTCTCGCACGGTGCACGGGCGCAAGGCCGACGCGGAGAGCGAGGCCGAGCGCTACAAGATGGAGCTCGAGCTGCTTCTCGGCCGCCATCGCGACAAGGCGCCCCTGTCCTACTGGATCGAGCGCCTGCGCAACAAGCGCATCGCCGAGGCGGCCCGCGACGACTCATCCCTCTCGCCCCTCACGGTCTCGCGCGAGCGCTACGACTTCGACAGGGTGGACAAGTACTTCGGCTCGCTCACGCTGGAGGAGACGACGGTAGGCGTCATCCTGGACACCTACGATCAGATGCGCGAGGACGGAGTGTCGAGGCACGATCTGCACCGCGCCCACGGCAAGCTGTCGGCGGTGTTCGAGTTCGCCATAGCGGAGCTCGCCCGCGACGACTCCTCCCGCATCTTCGCAAACCCCTGCAAGCTCGAAGTGGTGAAGAACGAGGCGAAGCGGCCTAAGGGCAGGAAACGCGAGCCGCTGACCTTGGAGGAGGCCACGTCCCTTTTCGAGGCGATTCGACGGGAGCCCACGACGGGCCACACCGTCGTGGTCTGGCTCGCCCTGCTCGCAGGAGTGCGGCGCGGGGAGGCGTTGGGGCTGACGTGGGGCTGCGTCCTCTACGCGAGCAAGGAGCTCGTGATACGCTCCCAGTACTCCAAGGACAAGAAGCTGCGCACCCCGAAGACGGACGAGTCGGAGAGGCGCATCGCCGTGGACGACATGACGCTCGCTTTCCTCCGGAGGTGGCAGGTCGAGCAGCGGGCCATCCTGGCGCGGCTCGGCATCGTGCAGGACGAGAACACGCCCGTCTGCACGGACGCGAACGGCGGCTTCATCGCCCCCGACAACTTCAATCGGTGGCGGCGCCGCTACTTCGTCGACCACGGGCTAGGCGTCTTCCACGTCGACAGGGTGTACGTCGACCCGTCCGGCTGCAAGCGGCACCTCTTCAGCGGCTACGAGGGCAAGGACCTCCACTGCCTCAGGCACACGCAGGCCACCCTGCTGCTCGCCCATGGCATCGACCCTAAGACGGTGCAGGGGCGGCTCGGGCATGCGGACGCCTCGGTGACCATGAACATCTACGCGCACACCGTGAAGCCGAAGGACCGCGAGGCGGCCAGCGCTCTGAGCGGCCTTCTGACCGGGAAATAGGAGGGGATTTTTTTGGTACCTTTTTTGTACTCTTTCGCCATCAAAGACCATCGGGTACCAAAAGAGACCATCAAGTTGCTCGAGTTTCACCAGGTACAACGCACGACGGCAAATGCGCACGGCCGAGCGTCCCGCCGCGGCCGCCACTGTCCGAAATTTATGGAGAGAAGCGCCCGCTCTACTAGGAAATAGCGGTTACTGTACTAATATACCCCCTGCCCCGCTAGTCGGAGCAAATCGGGTCGTGGCTCAGTTTGGTAGAGCGCTGCGTTCGGGACGCAGAGGCCGCAGGTTCAAATCCTGTCAACCCGACCATCGAATTCAAGAGCCGGCCTCGCGCCGGCTCTTCTTATGTCTGCCTGCGGGTGGGTTCCAAGGGTCGGTGAGGCTTTGGCTCGCGCCTTCGCGTGCCGTATCTAAAACAGCTGTCTTAGGCCCTGCGGTCTAGCGGGGAAGACACGGTATAATGCCAGGTTGACGTTGTGCGCTCTCGGTGCCCCGAAGGGCCGTTTTAGTGCAAGGAGGAGATCTCATGCGCATACTGGTAGTGAATGCGGGCTCGTCGTCGCTGAAGAGCCAGTTCATCGAGACCGACGGCAAGGTGTCGCTCATGAAGTGCCTGGCCGAGAAGGTGGGCACGCCCGACGCCTATATGAACGTGTCCTTCGCGCCCGATTTCCAGAAGGTCACCTATCATGTGGCGGATATGACCGTGGCTGAGTGCTTGAAGAAGCTTTTGGAAGTGCTGGTGGACGACCCGGAGAGCCCCATCAGCGACCTCTCGCAGATCGACGCCATCGGCAACCGCATCGTGGCCGGCGGCGAGTACTTCACCAAGTCCGTGATCATCGACGAGCCGGCCCGCGAGAAGCTTGAGCTGTGCGAGGAGTTGGCACCGCTGCACAACCCGCCGGCCGACGCCTGCATCGACATGATGGCCGCGCTCATGCCGAACACGCCCCAGGTCGCCGTCTTCGACACCGCCTTCCACGCCACGATGCCGCCCAAGGCCTACATGTACCCCCTGCCGGCCCGCTACTACGACGACTACCGCATCCGCCGCTACGGCGCCCACGGCACGAGCCACCGCTACGCGGCTCAGCAGGCGGCGAACCTGCTCGGTCGCCCGCTGCGCGATCTGGGGCTCATCACGTGCCATTTGGGCAACGGCGGCTCCATCACGGCGGTCAACCACGGGAAGTCCATCGACACCACCATGGGCTTCACGCCGCTGGAGGGCCTCATGATGGGCACGCGCTCCGGCTCCATCGATCCGGCCATCCTCACCTACATCATGCGCCGCGAGGGCATCTCCTTCGACGAGATGGATGCCGTGCTGAACCGCGAGAGCGGCGTGCTCGGCGTGTCGGGGCTGTCGGCCGACATGCGCGACGTGCTGGCGGCGGCCGACGCGGGCAACGAGCAGGCGCGGCTGGCCATCGACATGTACGTGTACCGGGTACAGAAGGCCATCGGCGGCTTCTATGCGGCCATGACCCGTACCGACGCCGTGGTGATGACCGCCGGCATCGGCGAGAACTCCGCCGAGCTGCGCGAGCTCATCTTCGACGGGCTGGCGCACATGGGCATGATCCTCGACCGAGAGCGCAACCACGTGGTGGGCCAGATCGGCGTGAACCGCATCATCTCCATCGACGACAGCCCCATCAAGATCTGCGTGGTCACCACCGACGAGGAAATGCGCATCGCCCGCGAAACCGACAACCTGGTGAGCCAGCTGGGATAAAGCCCTGCTTGTCGGCAGGTGGCAAGCCGCCGACCCGTAGCCTGGAGCGGCATTTTGACGGATGCGGGAGCGCTGCGTGGCAAAATGGTGCCTCGGGCTGCGGTGTTTATGTGGGATAACTTTCTAGAAAATGAAGAAATGCCAGGTCATAAGCTTGGACGTATTTGTTATATTCGGCTTACACCGCAGCCCGAGGCGCGAAAATGTCGGAGACGACGGTCGGTGCTGGCAAAAAGACGGCCCGTGCTACGGGCGCCAGGCGGCGGCGCTCGCGGCACGGGCCAGATGTTGCTTGGGGCTTCTTACTTCCCGGCGGCGGCGTTCTCGCCGGCGATCTTGCCGTACACCATGCACATGCCGCAGGAGAGACCCTTCAGCGAGATGGGGTACTGCACCGCGAAGCGGCCGCCCTGGGTGGCGCCGGCCGCGTACAGGCCGGGGATGAGCTCGCGGTCGGTGTTGTACACGTGGCAGTCCTCGTCGGACTCCAGGCCGCCCAGATTGCCCAGGGTGAGGGCGCACCCGCACTCAGCGGCGTAGAAGGGGCCGTTCTCCAGGGCGAACAGGCGCTGGGGGCTCTTGAAGAAGTCGGTGTCCTCGCCGGCGCGGGCCAGCTCGTTGTAGCGCTCGATGGAGGCCTTGGCGGTCTCGACGTCCATGCCCTCGATCATGCCGAGCAGCTCGTCGATGGTGTCGGCCTTAAGGCAGCGGCCCTCTTCCACAGCCGCGTCGATGTCGGCGGGGGTGCGCACGTTGATGCGCAGGCCGGAGGCGGTGTACTCGGGCAAAGGCTCGTCGCGGTAGATGCAGGCCACGCCGTGGGCGGCGGGGAAGTACGCCAGCTGCTCGGGCCAGGAGGCGTCGAAGAACTGGTAGGCCTTGCGCTGCGGCTGCAGCTCCACCTGGTTCTCCAGCTGCTGGCCGGGCAGGTCCTCGTTCATGAAGCGCTTGCCGCGCAGATTCAGCCAGAGGTAGCCGTTGTTGCCGATGACGCCGCGGCCGTCGGCGCCGGCACCGCCGCCCATGTGGTGGATCATCGGGGCGTGCCACTGCTCGATGGCGGCACCGGCCCAGGCTCCCATCTTGTGGCCCTCACCGACATTGGTGTAGTTGCCTTCGTCATCAAGGTCGATGCTCAGGATGTTGATGCCGTTTTCCACGCATTCCGGCGCGTAGAACTTCATCATGTCCTCGTTGCCCAGGTAATCGCCCGTGGCCAGAATGACGCTGGGCGCGGTGATCTTGAGGTAGCCGTCGGAGCCGGCGGCCTGGGCGTAGATGCCCGCGACGGCGCCCTCGTCATTCAGGATCAGCTCGACGCCCTTGGTGGAGTAGCGCACCTCGGCGCCGGCGTCCACGGCGGCCTGCAGGTTGTCGGCCATGACGGTGGCCAGGCTGGAAAAGCCGACGGAAGTGGGATAGCAGGGCAGATCCTCTTTGGTGTAGTCGTAGGTCTCCGGCACCGGGTACATGTAGGGGAACATATAGTTGGCCTGGGCGTCCGTCGGAATTTCAGCATAGCTTTCGGGCGCCATGTACAGGTTCTTGCTGGCACCGACGAACCAGTCGAGCGCAGCGCCGGACTCGTCGTAGTAACGGCTGATGATGCTCTGGCTCACATGGTGGCTGCACTCCTCCATGTGCATGTTCACGACCATCTTCTTATCGAGGAAGCCGTCGCCGCGGCCCCACTGGGCCTGGGTCTGGCCGCCGAAGATGGCCATGTCGCTGGCCACGCTGTTGAGGTGCGAGGAAGACTCCAGGCACACCACCTTCGCGCCGGCCTCGGCCGCGCTCACGGCGGCAGCCAGGCCACCGATGCCGCCGCCTGCCACCACGACGTCGCACGTGTGCTTGACCTCGAAAGCCCCCGCTGGCTTCTGCTCC
>ERZ773228.819-NODE-819-length-35034-cov-4.276938_pt1 | contig 35034 bp, 24 predicted proteins | sample MGYA00580524_ERZ773228 | MGnify/ENA primary metagenome ERZ773228 (study PRJEB29015, sample SAMEA2737768) | human gut metagenome | biome: human gut; feature: human-associated habitat; material: faeces | place: China | collected 2012 ... | reverse complement strand
CACGATCCCGGACACCGCCGGCGGGCAGGTGCGCATGGCGTTCACGGACGGCGGTTCCGCCTGGGACAACAACGGCGGGCAGGGCAAGGACTACCGAGTGAGCGGCGGCAGCGTCGCCGTGGCCGGCGGCCAGATGATCACCGACGTCACACCAAACTGCGCGGCAACCAACAAATAAACTATTGAGATTATATTCCGCCTGCAGAATGCTGCTAATTGGAGAATCTCTAGTTCTTGAGGGACAACAACGAAAATTTTTTCGTTGTTGTCCCTCAAGTGGTTCTGACGTCATTCACTATTTCAGCTGATAGTGCAAAATTTATTTTTAGAATTTAGAGTTATTGCGTCATTGCAGTGTTACTGCATCACTGCTATTGCACCAACTGTCGTCAACAATGCCCCCGTCTATAGGCAATGAAAGAATACAAAAGATGTATGTGCAGATGAGGGGGTTACCTGTGTTTGGCAATGTTGATAAGCGCTTTCATATTGGTTATTCCTACTTCGCTTCTTTTAAAGAAGGTCTTGCGCGATAGATTTATGGAGCTTGTTCAAGACATGAGAATTGCATTTATCGGGCATAAGCGTATACCTTCTCGTGAGGGCGGTGTTGAAATTGTGGTCGATGAGCTGTCTTCGCGTATGTCGGCACGGGGGAATCGGGTTGTAGTATACAATCGCAAGGGCCATAATGTGGCCGGAGCTGAATTCGATAATACCGTCAATGCTTCAGACAAGCCATTCTCATATCAGGGTGTTCAAGTCGTTCCCGTGACCACGATTGATGCCAAAGGCATGGCTGCGCTGTCTTCCTCCTTCTTCGCCACGTTGAAGGCGATTGCAGCGAAGCCCGACGTGATTCACTACCATGCCGAAGGTCCGTGCGTGATGCTCCGACTGGCGCATTGGGCGGGAATCCGCACCGTTGCCACCATCCATGGCCTCGACTGGCAGCGTGCCAAGTGGGGTAGGTTCGCTTCCACGTATTTGAAGTTCGGCGAACGTACTGCGGCCAAGTGCGCGGACGAGGTTATTGTGCTCAGCCGAAACATGCAGGAATACTTCACGAAAACATATGGGCGCGATACCAGATTCATCCCTAACGGCATAGAACGCAAACAGCTGGTTACGGCACAGGAGATCACCAGTGAATATGGTTTGCGCAAGGATGATTACATTCTGTTCCTTGGCCGTATCGTTCCCGAAAAAGGCGTGCATTATCTGATTGACGCGTTCGGCAAGCTTGATACGGATAAGAAGCTGGTTATTGCCGGTGGTTCCTCCGATTCAGAGGAATACTATGAACAGATCAAGCAGATGGCGGCGAAGGACCCGCGCATCATACTGACCGGCTTCGTGCAGGGGCATATGCTGCAGGAACTGTACAGTAACGCGTATATCTATGTGTTGCCGAGCGATCTTGAGGGCATGCCCATGAGTCTGCTCGAGGCGATGAGCTATGGTAATTGCTGCCTGACTTCGGATATCGCTGAATGTACGGAAGTGGTGGAGGATAAGGCTGCCTCCTTCGCGCGTGGTTCCGCGGATGCGCTGTACGAGGTGTTGGATGAACTGATCCGACACCCTCAGAAAGTCCAGAAGTATAAGGATGAAGCTGCTGATTTCATTACCGGCAAATACAGCTGGGACTCTGTAGTGGATCAAACTCTGGCTTTGTACAAAGGCGAGAAGGGCGGTGAATGATGCGCATTCTGCTGGTCAACAAATACTTCTACCGCAAGGGCGGTGCTGAAACATATTTCTTTGCCTTGGCCGAAGGCTTGAAGGCGCTTGGACACGAGGTGGCGTTCTTCTCCATGAAGCACCCCAATAACGAGCAAAGCTATTGGAACAAGTACTTCGTTTCCGAAAAGGATTATGTAGGGGAGATCTCTGCATTCAAGAAGGTGCAGGAAGCCTCCACGTTGATCTACTCGTTCGAGGCAAAGCGTAAGTTCGAGGCACTGCTGGAGGAGTTCAAGCCCGACGTCATCCATATGAATAATGTGCATCGCCAGCTCACGCTGTCGATTCTGGATGCTCCGTATCTGAAGAAGCACCATGTACCGGTGGTATATACGGCGCACGACTATATTCTGCTGTGCCCGGCCTACACCATGGTGAATGGCAGGGGAGAGGTCTGCGATGCCTGCCTGGATAGGCATTTCTCGCACGCCACCAAGAACGTATGCGTGAAGGGATCGCGAGCGAAGAGTGCCTTGGCCACTATGGAAGCGGAATTCCTGAAGCTCCACCATTCATATGACAAGATTGATCTGATCATCGCGCCTTCGCAGTTCATGAAGAATAAGCTCGATGAGGGCGGCTTTGCCGGCAAGACCGTCGCGATGCAGAACTTCCTGACCGATTCGCAGATGGCGATGGGTGCTCGGGTGGCGAACACGCATAAATTCGAGGATACGCAGGCCGGAGCAAGACCGTACTTCCTGTTCTTCGGTCGCCTTTCCAAGGAGAAGGGCATTCTCACCTTGGTGAAGGCATTTCTGCAGGCTGCGGGGCTCGCTCAGGGGAGTGCCAATGCGCAGAGCGATGATCAAGATGTCCAAGTGCTTCCTGATGTGTGGTATCTGCACATTGTAGGTGACGGGCCGGAACGCGGTGCCATTGAACAGCTGATAGCCTCGGCTGGCCCGCAGGCCGCCTCACGTATTCACCTGTTGGGATATAAGAGCGGCGAGGATTTGCAGCGAGAGGTCGGCAATGCCCGTTTCACTGTGCTGAGCTCTGAGTGGCGCGAGAACATGCCCTATTCCGGTTTGGAATCCTTAGCTGCCCAGACTCCGATTATCGGTGCCAGGATTGGTGGCATTCCGGAATTGGTGGAGGAAGGCAAGACGGGGTTCACGTTTGAATCGGGGAATGCTGTGGATTTGTCTAATAGCATGCTTAAATGCGCCGCAGTTAGTGCATTGAACTATTCAGCCATGCAGCATTCTTGCCGTGAATATGTCAACGCAAGATGTCTGCAAAATGAGTATGCATTGGCATTGATTGATTTATACGAGAGGGTGATTCAGCGATGACGAAGAAACATAATAATCTTGGCCGGATTGTTCATCGTGCTTCAGAAGAAATGTATGCAACGCAAAAAATTGCTGAAGTGGCTTCGTGGCCCGAAGCGATCAATACTTTTCGCGCAAAATTAGATATCCAGGTAATGAATCACAATGGATATAAGGAATCGGACGCGGTCAAGAAGCGGTTGCTTCGTAAGCACGAAACGGTTCTTAAGTATCTTGAGAACAAGTTCGGTGATTTTTACGCTGCATACGACTACCGGGCGCCTCTTCCGGAGGTTGATCCGGCGTTAGAGAATAAAATCTGGATGTGCTGGTGGCAGGGTCTGGATAATGCTCCGGAAATTGTAAAGGCCTGCATTGATTCTGTTCGGCGTAATGCGGGAAATCGGGAAGTAATTATAATTACTGAAGAAAATGTGTCTAAGTATATTGTTTTCCCTGATTGGATTTTAGAAAAGGTAAAAAAGGGTATCATTACAAAGACCAATCTATCAGATTTATTAAGACTAAGTCTATTGGCATCATATGGCGGCATATGGCTCGATTCCACTTTTTTCTGTACTGGCACCCTCGATAAAGCGGTATATAATGCTCCAATGTTTTCAATTAAGAGGCCTGACTATTTACATGCCTCTGTGGCAGGGGGAATGTTCGCCGGCTATTCGCTTGGATGCGATTTAACGCATAGGCGTGTATTTGCAACAATTCGCGATTTCTTTCTTAATTATTGGCAAAAAAGTAATTACATGATTGATTACTTACTTGTCGATTATTTAACAGTTCTTGCTCAGAGGTATGATTCATACATAGATCAAGCTTTTAAACAGATCAAGCCAAATAATCCGATGTGCGATGAATTATTCAAAATTCTTGATGAGCCATATGATGCGTTGAAATGGAAAATGTTGACGAAAGACACTGATCTTTTCAAGTTGACGTGGAAGCAACAGTTTAAGACATCTTCTAATCAGCAAGAGACTTTTTTTGGAAAGATTTTCAAGCAATAGGGAAGATGCTCAGGTGAGCGCAGAATCAATTTTACTCTTTTTGATAAGCGTTGACGATAAACTTTTAATACGGAGAGCTTTTCTACTAGGATTTTGGATGAGGTAATCGTGGAAAAGATTATACATTATTGCTGGTTTGGGCGGAAACAGCTTTCGCAGCATGCTTTGGATGTAATTGAGACATGGAAGAAATATGCTCCTGGATATGAAATTAAATGCTGGAATGAAGATAATTTCAATGTAAATGACCATCCATTTACAAAAGCAGCTTATGAATCAGAGAGAATGGCTTTCGTAAGTGATTACGTCAGATTCTGGGCTGTATATAACTACGGTGGAATTTATATGGATCTTGGAAGTGAGTTAATTAAAGATATAAGAGGTCTTGTTTCTTCCTATAAGTGTATTTCTGCAATCGAAAAGAGCACGTGCACTGTTAATAGCGGACTTTTTCTGTCGTGTGAAAAGCATGATTCTTTGGCTGGGGAAGTGCTTTCAAAATATGATGCATTAGAGTATGTGGATTCCGATGACTTCAGATTAAAGCATACTGTTAATGAAATGTTTACGCAGCTTCTAATGGAAAAAGGATTCCAAAAAAAGGATGAGAAGCAGTCTATTGGGAAATGGACGATATTGCCTTCTGATTGTTTCAATCCGCTTTATGGCATAGGAGGATTCCATATTAAGAAGAATACGTATAGTATTCATCAATATACCGCTTCATGGAGAGATCCAAAAGAAAGATATAGGGATCAAGTGACCCATCGTCTTGCCTTTTATGTGGGACATCGTGCTGGAGAAGTGCTATCGAGGTTAATTGCAGAGTTTAAGTTTGAGAATATGAGCGATGCTTTTAGAAATCTTTTCTCTAAGTTAGCTAGTCATTCACACCGATAAAATTTTTGCTCGGCATCTTGGAACTCACATGAATAATGTTCTTCTCATATCTCTATTGAAGTAAAGGAATATGTAATGCTAAAAAAAGGTGTTCCTCAAGTTTCGGTCATTATTCCTGCATATAATGCGGAAAAATATATTGAAGAATGTGTTCTAAGTGTTCTGAGGCAGAGCTATCAAAATTTAGAGGTAATTGTCGTAAATGATGGTTCATCAGATTCGACTCTGTCTATTTTGCTGAATATGCAGAAGCGCTTTCCTTCGATAGCTGTTTTCTCTAAAGATAATGAGGGCGTTTCTGCAGCGAGAAATTTTGGGATTAGCAAAGCGCACGGGAAGTATGTTCTACTTCTTGACTCGGATGATGCATATCTGCCTGATTCTGTGTCTTTGCTGGTTGAAACGGCTGAACAAAACAAAGCTCAGATGGTGTCTTTCAATTTTGAGACTTTATTCCCAGATGGATCTATGGGGGAAAGGCCAGTCGAGTATTCTTTTCCAGATGTAAAAACGAGTACCGGTCAGGAATGCGTTGAGTATATTTATGCTGAACATATAGGTTATTTTTCTTGGGCTTTTATGTATGATCGGCAGTTTCTTGTTGATTCGCATATTTTGTATCCTCAGGGGTTTGCTCTTCTTGAAGATGCCCTCTTCTTGAATAAGATTCTGCGGCAATGCAGCCGTGTTGCTTATGTGAGCAAGCCTTGTTACAGATATCGTATTACTGAAGGGTCCCTTTCTAAAAGAACCTCGTTCGAAACGGTTGATGGTGCTTTCAAATCGTTGTCCGAGATTCAACGAATAGCGCATTCGGAAGGTTCCTCCATTAAATTTGATGCACATATTGTGCGTTTATATCTGTATATATATACTCTCTTGATTGATTGTCCGGCGTCAAAGGAAAAAAGTAATTTACGCCATTCGATACGGAGAAAGGTGCTAGAGACTTGTTCGATGCGTGCTTATCAGAATCTCAGTCTGTCTAACAGAATCCAGTTTATATTATTGAAGGTTTACGCATTAGACAGTGTACATAATATCAAACATGGCATTAAACATTTTATAAAGAAATGTTGAATCTATCTAAGTAGATATGAGTTTGCATATGCCTATATTAGATATTATCTGACATAAGTTATTTGGAACGAATTAAAAAATGGAGGTTTTATGGCAAAATATTCTGATGCGCGTAATGTGCAGTTGGTTATTGCTTTGTTGAAGAAATACGGAATCAGGAATGTGATTGCATCTCCGGGTACCACGAATGTTCCATTTGTGTATAGTGTGCAAAACGACTCTTTTTTCAGAGTACTTTCTGCTTTTGACGAGCGCTCTGCAGCATATATGGCTTGTGGTCTTGCCGGAGAATCAGGAGAGCCGGTCGTACTTTCATGCACAGGTGCCACAGCCTCTCGTGACTATATGCCAGGTCTGACGGAAGCTTTTTATCGTAAACTTCCTGTTCTTGCTCTCACTTCTATGCATTTCACTGAGGACATCGGCAATCTGTCTACGCAAATTCTTGATCGCTCGGTTATTCCAAATGATATTGCTCGTTATCACACTTCTCTTGAGATGATTGAGAACGAGAGAATGGCCAAGGATGAGGAACTGCGTATCAATATCGCTTTATCTGAGCTTACTCGGGATGGCGGTGGCCCAGTAGTAGTGCAGCTTATCACTGATGGTAACTACACATTTGGCGCTTCCTCGCTGCCGGAGGTTCAAAAAATTAATCGATTCCTTCCGGAAGGAGTTGATGAATGGCCGGAGTTATCCTCAAAGAGTAAGATTGCTGTGCTTCTTGGAGCTCATCGTACTTTCAGCGCTGCGGAGTCTGAAGCATTAGAACATTTTATTGAAACGCACAACGCAGTAGTCTTTTCTGACGTCTCAAGCGGTTATCGTGGTAAGTTCTCATTTGGTTCAGCACTTTCTTGCATTCAATTGCAAGATAATCCTGCGCGCTCTGCATTTAACCCCGACCTTGTTATACATTTAGGTGAGATGACGGGGGATTACAATACCATGGGCTTCCTGACTGGAACTCATTGCCCTGTTTGGAGAGTATCTCCAGATGGAGAGTTCCGTCAGCATTTTGCTAAACTCGAAAATGTATTTCAATGCACAATTGAATTTTTCCTTTCTCACTATATTGGGGATGAATCTGTCGAATCAGAGTACCGCTCTTTATGGCGTAAATATGATGCTCAACTCCGAAAGAATATGCCGGAATTCCCGTTCTCAAATATCTGGATAGCGCAGCAGCTATCTCCTATGATTCCTGATGGGTCGGTTGTTCATCCAGCAATTTTGAGCTCGTTGTCCAGTTGGGATTATTTCCCAATGTCAAAGGACATCCATTCGAGTGCGAATGTTGGTGGATTCGGTATTGATGGATGCATGTCGACATTAATCGGAGCAAGCTTTGCCACAAATAAACTTTGTTTCTGCATCACAGGAGATTTAGCTTTCTTCTATGATATGAATTCATTGGGATGCAGAGAAATCGGTTCGAATGTTCGTATACTTCTAATTAATAATAACCTTGGAATGACCTTTAAATTGTCCAATCACGTAGGTAGCCGGATTGGTAAACCCGCTGATTCGTTTATTGCAGCGGCTGGACATAACATCTCCGCAAATGGCATTGATAAGAAACACTCGTCAGCGCGTGCGTGGGCGGAGTCTCTTGGATTCGAGTACTTATGTGCATCTTCGAAAGACGAATTCAATGCTATTAAAGAGCGCTTTGTATCGCAGGATGCAAAGAAGCCTATTTTGTTCGAATGTTTTACGCGTGAAGAGGACGAAAGAAATGCAAGGGATTTCATCGATTCCATTGATGATCGTGTCGATTCAAAAACAAGGATTAAAAAAATAGCCAAAACGATACTGCCGAAAACAGTGATTGATTCACTGAAAGCCATTAGACATTAATTGATTCACGAAAGGAAATGGCTTTTTGGGTAAGTACAAAAATCTGCTGGTAAATATCGGCCTGTTTACGCTGAATACCGTATCGACGAAACTGATCACGTTCTTACTGGTACCGTTGTATACCTATTTCCTTACGACGGCGCAGTATGGTGTGACGGACATGTCATTGACCGTGGCTGGCTTGATTACACCGGTCCTGACCTTGTCCATCGGCGATGCCACAACGCGGTATATCATTGATGATCCGAACGATAAGAAGCAATACATATCTGTCGGATTCTGGGTCACACTGTTCGGCTGTCTGCTCATGCTTCTGTTGCTTCCACTGCTAAATTTGCCGATATTTGGCGGTCTTGGAAACTATGAATGGCTTTATCTGGCATATTTTGTCTCGTCCGCATTCAACGCATATTTGGCGAATGTAGCTCGCGGTTTAAACCAGATAAAGCTCATCACCTGGGCATCCATTGCATCGTCCCTTGCATCCGCATCTTCGGCCGGCCTGCTTATCGGATTGCTCGGCTGGAAGGTTGAGGGATACTTCGTTTCCTTGATCTTCGGAGGATTGGTCGCGGTCGTTCTGTATCTCATATTCGGAGGTTCTTGGAAATATGTGGCCTTTCCAAGCAAAGAGCGTGATCGGCGGATCCTTAAAAAGATGCTGCTGTATTCCGTGCCGTTGATGCCGAATGCCATTTTTTGGTGGGTCGGCACGAGTGTAAACAGGTTTTTCATTACCAGCATGCTTGGTATCGGAGCATCTGGCTTATTCGCTGCGGCCAGTAAGATACCTAACGTAATGAACATGGTTTCGTCCACGTTCTGGCAGGCATGGAGTTTGTCCGCATTCCAGGAGTTCAAGAAAACGGATACTGGCAAATTCTACAGCAACGTGTTCGCTGTATTCCGTACATTCTGCTTTCTTGCGGCATCGGGACTCATGCTGCTGACTCCTTGGCTCGCTTCATTGCTGTTGCAGAAAAAATTCTATGATTCATGGCCTATCATACCAATTCTTATTCTGGCGTTTTTGTTTAATGTATTTGCGGGATTTTATGGGACGGTATTCACTGCGAGTATGAAGACTCGGCACTTGATGACATCTACAGCTGCAGCGGCGATCGTGGTCATCGTGCTAACTTGGCTTCTCATTCATGTTATGGGTCTACAAGGTGCTGCATGGGCTATGGTTGGCAGTAATTTGGTCATGTACGTCATACGTGTGGTTATGGCCAATCAGATTGTCAAGATCGACGTGAACTGGCCACTTATGCTGGTAAATATTCTGCTGGTATCTGTCCAAACATGTGTATTGGCATGGCACCCGACTGCATATATGCTGGTATCGGCTGTGCTGTTCTTGGCTGTGCTCGTGGTGTCTGCCATAGATATCTATCCGTCCGTGAAAACCCTGTCCGTTGCAGTCAAAGGCAAGGGTTCAGGAAATAAGCACGGAAAACATGTTGGGGAAACAAAGATTTGAGGAGATGAACAAAATGAAAATCGGAACAATTACTTTCCATTGCGCGTATAATTTTGGTTCCGCTCTGCAAACTTATGCGTTGAAGAAGTATCTCACTGATCTCGGGCATGATGTGCACGTTATCGATTATCGTAGTGAGGATTTCCGGAATTACTGGATTTTCCGGAAATATGGTATCAAATCGTTTGCCGTGGATTTGCTGTTCCTCCCGGGTAATCTGCGTAGACGCAACAGTTTCCAGACTTTTTGGCACAAGCATTTTAATCTGACTAATCATACTTACGAAGGCGTCGACACAGACCTGCAGATGGCTCAGGATTTGAAAGACTTTGATGCGTTTATTTGTGGAAGTGATCAAATCTGGAATCTCGATTGTACCCTTGGTCCTGTTCCGCCGTTCTTCCTTTCATTTGCGCCTGATAGCACCAAGAAAATCGCGTATGCGCCAAGTATGTCGCATGCTAGATTTGAAGAAAAGAATTTCACCGCAAAAGATAAGAAGAGGATTTCCGGTTGGCTAAATCGTTTTGACTCGGTATCCGTGCGTGAGATTTCCGTTGCTGGGCAATTCCAAGACTTGACGGATAAATCCATCGTCGAAACGCTTGATCCGACGCTTTTGCTTGATTTGAAGGACTATCGGCATATTCAAGCACCTGAACTTCCGAAGAAGCTCAAAAAAGGCAAGTATATTTTTGCATATACGCTGTGGCCGAATAAAGACATGGTGAAATACATTGATGAGCTCGCGGCAGAACGAAACCTGACCATCGTTTACTACTCGAGGAACCCAATTCATTATAAAGCGCATTCCATCAACGTGTGGGGGATTGGTCCTGCTGACTTCCTTACGTTAATCGACAAGGCCGCGTGCGTAGTATCTAACTCATTTCATGCCACGGTGTTCTCTATTCTTTATGGAAAGCCTTTCCTCACATTCGGAACCGAGAAGAGCAGCTCTCGCATGAAGACGCTTCTCACCAAGCTTGGATTGTCGGAAGAGCATTTGTTGCCGCCCGATTTCGAAGGCGGAACGAGAATTAAGCCGTTTGTGTCTAAGCTAGATGTTGCACGGCTCAATGAACTGCGTGCAACATCCGAGCAATTCCTTAAAATGGCGCTAGCATGAAATGAACGGACGGGTGCCTACCACCGTCTTTTCGATTAAGATTTGAGCGTGAGCTATCGCATAACATTTTTTCATGCGGATTTTGCCGGCACTATTTTCATCCTATAATATGATTTAATTTGGAATAAATCTAACTTAAATCCAGTGAGAGATAACGTCCGAATTCCTGCGCACTTTCGGTTTTGTTCTTCGTTGAGATGTTGAAGCGGGCATGGCCCGCGTCCTGTGTACGATTTTCAGTCGCCAAACAAAGAATCGCAATTGGAAAGCAGGACGCGCAGCCATGCCCGACAGCAACATCATACAGATCGACCAGAACCTGTTCGAGACCAAACTCGACCGGCTGGTCACCGAGAAGATGACCCAGATCCTCAACGCCATGCTCGACGCCGAGGCCGACGAGATCACCGGGGCCGCCAGATACGAACGCAAGGAGGGGCGCAAGGCGTACAGGGCCGGCCACTACGAACGCACGCTCACGGCAAAGGCGGGCAGGCTCGAGATCAGGGTGCCGAAACTCAAGGGCGCGGTCTTCGAATCCGCGGTCATCGAACGCTACCGCAGGCGGGAGTCCAGCGTCGAGGAGGCGTTGATGGAGATGTACCTGGCGGGAGTGAGCACCCGTCAGGTCGACGACATCAGCAAACTGCTGTGGGGTGACAGGATGCCATCCCAGACCCTTTCCGACAAGCTCAAGCGCGTGTATGACGACATCGACCGATGGCGCACCCGGCCATTGGAATCCGAATACCCGTACGTGTTCATGGACGGCGTGTGGCACAAGCGCTCCTGGGGCGGAAGCGTGGAGAACGTCAGCGTCCTCGTCGCCATCGGCGTCAACGCGGAGGGCCACCGCGAGGTCATCGGCGTGACGGAGGGCATGAGGGAGGACGCTGCCAGCTGGGAGCAGTTCATACGAAGCATGATCGAACGCGGTTTGAAGGGCGTGCGCCTCGTGGTCGGCGACCGGTGCGCGGGACTCGTCTCCACGGTGAACTCGATGCTTCCCCGGGCGAAGTACCAGCGGTGCATGGTGCACTTCATGCGCAACGTGCTCTCGAAGGTGCCGCCCAACCACCGGGATTGGGCGTCCGCGGCCCTGAAGGCGATATTCGCCATGGAGTCCCGCGAATCCGCCCTCGCCAAGGCCGGGACGGTCGCCGCGGAGATGGAGTCCAGGAAGCTCAAGGCGGCGGCCGGCTGCCTGCGCGAGGGCATCGGGGAGACGACCGCCTACCTTTTGCCGGAATTCCCGACGGAGCACCGCAGGAGGATCCGCACGAACAACATGATCGAACGGCTGAACCGGGAGATCCGGCGTCGCACGCGCGTCGTCGGCAGTTTCCCGGACGGCAACAGCGCGTTGATGCTCATCTGCGCCAGAACCAGGTACGTCACCGCGAACGAATGGAGCACGCGCCGCTACCTCGACATGTCCCGGCTCGATGACAACCTGCAGGAAGCGAACTGATCATCGTCCCATGGACGGGCACGACCCTAAGTGCGCAAACCTTCGGGCACTACCAACCATAGGATCAAGCTGCGCACGAACAACATGATCGAGCGATTGAACAAGGAGATCCGCCGGCGCACCCGGGTCGTGGGCAGCTTCCCCGACTCCAACAGCGCGCTCATGCTCGTATGCGCCAGAATCCGCTACGTCACCTCACGCTCGTGGTTGGACCGGCGATACATGGACATGTCCCGGCTCGATGACAACCTAGGCGCAGCAGCATGAAAGTCACGCCAACAGCTGGCCAACAGCCAATCTGCGCAAAGAAGCGGGCACTACCAAATAGCGTTTATATTTGTGCGAAAACTAAAGGACTTGAAGTGAGAGAGTCGCTAATCCGTTAAGAAGGATGTTTTCTGCTGAATTGTCGCGGGAATGATTTTCCATGAGTTGGTATTCTTTTCGGCTTTGATGCACCTCATAGAAGCCTTAATGGGAGAGGGGGTGGTGGTAAGTAGGAGAGGGAATGCGGTCAACGCTGAGAATGCTCCCCACTCTGATAAACCATAGAAGAGAACAATTGTAATCAGAATCAAACTTGAATAGTCTTTGTTACGGATCATGGAACGAATAGAGTGAATAAGAATTACGGTAAAGATTAAAGCGCCGATTATACCAAATTCAACAAGAACTCTAACATAGGCGAAATCAAGCCAGAATGTACCCCACTGGCCATCTATAAAGAGAGTTTCTCCTAATTTGTCGAGATAATGTCCTGTTAGATTCACTCCATAGAGACGAATTGCCATTACGGAACCGATGAATCTATACGAAAATGTGCCGGAGATGATTTTTCCTATGAAGCCAGTCTTCCCGGTGAGATACAAGGAGAAAATGAGGATACCGATAATTGCAACAAGATATGGTGTGAATCGTAGTATTTTCTTTTTGAAAAAATCAGGCTTGTTAAAGAAGAGAATTAAGAGAGCGTAGATAACGAGCACAACGCAACCGGTGACGCAGTTCGGGAAGATGTAAAGAAATGCGCTTGAAATAGCTAGGATAGCTATGGAAATTGAAGAAGACAATTTGCTTATGTATATGAAACATATAATCGTGAATGCAAATTGAATTCCAAAATTGTTTGGCTGAAGGAAGAAGAAAGTATATCTAGTTCTATCTCCTGTGTTATATAGACTAACGTTTATAAATTTGATTTTTAAAGCTAGAAAATATGTTATAATGCATGAGGCTAAAATGATTGATTGTACAGTTAAAAATGTATTTAATAGCTTCTTTTTTGTGCTTTGTGTGGTAGCTGCGAAGAGAAGAAACACGATTAGTGTGGTGTCTCGAGTTAGTAGCCAAGTGTTAAAAGCGAATAAAAAAACAAGTATTAAGAAAAAAGATTTTTTTTGAAAGAGGACAACACTAGAGACTGCAATTATGCCTAAAAGTGTGATACTGGACTTGCTGAGGGGATCTAGAAAATCAAAATCAAGCAAATTGGCATATTTGTTTATTAAAAGAATTATAAAGCCAGCAATGATGATGATGTGACTTACTCGGATTTTGTATATATTCTCTATCGTAGTTTTCATGTATCTCATTCCAAGCTTGCGCGCAATGCTGCAATTCTCTCTAAGTTTATACAAAAGATAAAATCTGTCAGGGACATAAACGAAATGCCGCATCGTAAGTGTTGCCATTCTTGTCTTGTGTTATTGGCAGTTCATTCGTCTCCCCATGGGCCCAAACTAAAGTTCATTTTTTCCTACTGCCGAATAGTGCAGTTTGGTGTGACGTCGGTGATCATCTGACCGCCGGCCACGGCGACACTGTCACCGCTCACCCGGTAGTCCTTGCCCTGCCCGCCGTTGTTGTCCCAGACGGAACCGCCATCCGTGAACGCCATGCGCACCTGCCCGCCGGCGGTGTCCGGGATCGTGTACCTGTACCAGCCGTTCCTGTACAGGGTCATCCGCTGGGCCGAGCCCGTCCACTTGCCGTTCGCCTGGTAATGCACCTTCGCGGTCTTCCACGAGGAATCCGGCTTGTACCACACCGTCATCGGCTGCTTCGGCACGCCCGTGACCGTGACCTGGACGGACGCCGACTTGCCGCCCGCCGTGGCCTTGATCGTCGCGGTGCCGGCCTTCGAACCGGCCGTGACCACGCCCGTGCCCATCACGTTCGCGACGCTCGAGTCCGAGCTCGTCCACGTGACCTTGCGGTCCGTCGCGTTGTCGGGCTTGACCGTCGCGGTCAGCTGCGCGCTCGCCCCGGCCTTCAGGGAGAGCTTGCCGCCGCTCACGCCATCACCAGAGATCGAGACGGACGTGACCGGGATGGTGGTCTCGCACTCGACCGCGCCCAGGGCCGCGGAGGAGCCGTCCCACTTCACGATGCCGCCGTTGTAGTCCAGGCCCGGCTGGCGGGATCCCGGATACTGCTGGCTGCCGCCGTCGTTGAAGATCACCTTCGCGCCCTTGGCGAGGTTGTCCGGGACCACGTACTTGTACAGGTCGGTCTGCTGGCAGCCGTCGGTCGCGCTCGGGGCGGTCATCTCCACGCCCGGCCAGGCCGCGTTGTTCGCCGCGGTCGCGCCGTCGCCCGTGTACACGTACGCGTAGATCTTGCCCCAGCCCGAAGGCTTGGCGGCGTAGATGGTGTTGTCCTTCACCGGGTCCGGCGGGATCTGGCCCGTCACGGTCACGGTGATCGACGAGGTCTTGGTCCCGGACTTCGCGGTGATCGTGGCCTTGCCGGCCTTCCTCGGGGTGACCACGCCCTTCGGGCTGACGGTCGCCACGTCCTTGTCGGACGAGCTCCAGCTCACGGACGCGCCCTTCGGATCGGTCGTGGCGGTCAACTGCTTCGTGGTCACGCCATTGGACAGATCCACGCTGTAATCCGACTGATCAATCCTCACAGACTTGGTTTCGACCGGAGGCTCTTCGCCGCCGATGTTGGCCATCTTCACGCTGAACATGTCGTCATCGGACTTCTCGAAGGAGTTATTCACCTGAGAACCGGTGTCCGGCAGATCAGCATTGTCGTTCATTGCCAGATCGTACGGCAGGGAATCCATGGCGGACAGACCGAAGGTGGCTGCCAGCTCGATGCCGATACCGTTCGAGGCAATGCGGTCAGCGGTGGTGCCGATCTCTTCCAGCGGGATGGCGATCTCGTAGTGATCATCCATCTGAGCGGAATTGTGGCCCTTCTCGTTGAAGTTGACCCACTTGGCCTTGTTCTGGTTCTCGGCCTTCATATCGCCGATGAAACGACCGTTGTTTTCACCCCAGCCACCGTCGATGCCGATGACATCCTTGCTTAGAATGCCATTGCCATAGCCGAACTTGATGTTCGACTTCTTGGTGTTGGTGGCGGCGTTAGCAGCCGGACCATACGCAGCCTTGGAGTTCAGACCGCTCTCGTCGCCCTTGTAAATCCACGGCCCGTTGGAGCCGTTGGTGGAGATGGTCACCACATTGTTGAGCTTCTGCTCGCCGCCCCAAGTGATGTTGGATGCCCACAGGGAACCGCCGGTCTGCAGACCGCCGTTGTTGCCGATGCGGGTGCTGTCATCTTTGGTGTCGATGGCGATGTGGAACGGCAGGTTCTGGGTCTGCCACAGGTGGCCTTGGCTCAGGGGGTAGTCGTCGCCAGTGTCGACGACATCCTGCACGTTAGTCATTTCCCACATGAGGTACAGGTTGTCGTCATCGTAGGCGCCATACAACGCATACAGATCGATCGGAACCTCATACATGGAATTCGGGCGGTACACGCGCGGGTCGTCGTTGGCGGCGCCCTGCGCGATCAGCATGGAGCTGTCCCAGTCAGCGATGCTCGCATCCTTCCCGGCGTTGAAGTTGATGGTCTTCTTGACGCCCATGCCCACCTTGTTGGTACTGTACTGCGCGGCAAGGTTCTGCTTCGGGACCTCCACCTTCTTCACGGTCACGGAAGCGCTCAGCGCCTGACCCTTCTTAACCTTCTTGCCATCCTTGGCGGCGGTGCCGGTCACCTTGACGGTAGCGGTCTCGCCGATGGAAAGAGTTTTACCAACGGAAATGACCTTTCCGTCAGTGAAGGAGCCGCTCTCGCCCTCGGTGGTGGTGTACTTCAGATTGTCGGCATCCTGCGCGCGCAACGTGACCTTGACATTGTCGGAGGAGAATTCCTTGGAAGCCGCTTCCACGGACACGTTCGGATCGGATTCGCCCTTCACGTAGAAGACGCTGACCGCGCCGCCCTTGGCGGTACCGGAAACGATCTTATGGTTGGAGACCACAAGCTGGCCGCCATTGACCTCATCCGGGTAGGTGCCATCGTCAAGTGTGGTTTCCATGCCGGAAAGGCTCTTGTCGCCACCCATGTTGGCAATGACCACACCATCGTTCTGAATGCCATCAGACGTGGAGCGCTCAATCATCAGGCAGGACTTGTCGCCGCAGTTCTGCAGGTTCTCACCCTTGCCATCCATGGCGTTACGGAAGTGGTTGACTGCCGCGACGGACTTGTTCTTCCACATGTCGTCACCGGCGTCACCCAGCTGGGACTGCTCGGCGAACTGCGGGTTGGTGCCGCCAGAGCCCTTCGGACGGTTGAAGTACAGCGGAGCGCCGGCCCTACGGGAACCAACGACCGCCCAGCCCATCATGATCTGATAGTCGGTGAGGCCGGTGGATTCCTTGTCGCCGTTGGCGTAGTTATCGTGGGACTCAACCCAGGTGACCAGCTGGTCTTCGCTTGCGCCGCCGGTATCGATGTTCTTCACCATCTTGACGTCAAGGTTGTTCGAGCCGACAGCGGCGCGAATGGTCTTGCCGTAGTTGGAAGCGGTGTTGCCGCCGCCATCGGAGGAATTGTCGCGGAACATGTTGGCGTATGCCTTGTAGTCAAGGCCGGAATCGCCCTGCAGCACCTCGCCGTACTGGAACTGGGAGCCGTTCTTCAGAATGGTGTTCCAGTAGTTCGACTGCTTATTGTCGAAGACTTCGGTCGGCAGCTCGACGTGCTTTGCCGCATCGTAACGGAAGCCGTCAACGCCGTCCGCCACAGCGGTCTTCAGGAACTTCTGCATACGATCGGCAACAGCCTGGTTCTGCGTATTCAGATCCCACAGGCCAAGCAGGTGGCACTGCGTCACCTTGTAACGGTTGGAATAATCGTTGATCTCGCCGTTGGGACCGTCGCAGCCGGTACGCTTGTGGAAGTAGTCCTTGTTCTGCCAATCGGGGTCGATGGCGTTCCAATCGGAAGTGAAGTGGTTGGCGACCACATCCACGATCACACGCACACCATACTTATGGGCGGTGGCGGTCATTTCCTTCAGGTCAGCTTCAGTACCGACCACGAAGTTGCCGATGGAGGTGTTCGCCGGCTGGTACACGTAGTACCAGTTCTCGGTGAACTTCTTGCCGTTGGCGGCGACTTCCTTGATCTTGCTCATAGGCTCGGTCTGCACGGAAGTGTAGCCCGCCGCGGCAATCTCAGGCATGTGCTGCGTGATGGTCTTGAACGACCACATCCATGCGTGCAGGATGGCGCCGTTCTTCATGTGCTTGGCCAGACCGTACTGGTTACGGGCCGACTCGAAAGAAGGATTTCCGATGGTGTCCTGATAGCTGTCACGATCGGCGGCAAGTGCGGTGGATGCCACACCCATACCGCCGAACAATGTGGCGACCGCCACTGTTCCCGCTGCGACCTTCTTCCAGGTCTTGACGGCGCGTGCTTTACGGGCCGCGCGTCTGCGCTCCGCACGAGTCATCAGCTCAGGCTGATCCTCATGAGGAGGCTCTTTTCTGGTGAGTGCGTTCGCCATACCCGCGAACGTATGAGTGCTAAGTCGCACCTTACCCTCCCTGCTTCCTTGCATCTTCGATATGATAACGTTTGCCATTAGCATACGTTGCGTTAAAAATACCACATTTTTCCTTTGAAAAATGAGTGATTTTTATTGAAAAATGGCGGTTAAAACGCAATTGTTTTCTGCTCTGTTGCAAACGCTGTCAGCAACAGATACACTCATACCAGCACCCCGTAGCACCCACTATCGTTGCAAATTCACATATGCAAACGTTTCAGAAAATTTTCCAACCAATACCACCTTGCGACGCAAAGCACCCTCGCCCCATCCCACGCCACCGACAGCCCACCCCCAACAATCCTGAAATTAATCTTTCAAGAGATGCTCAAAAAGGGCTTCTTTACCTCTTATGGCATGCAACATGCCAATCAAATCAAAATATCAATAATAAAAAATGGGTGAATATCACAAACACGCTCGGACTCAAAAAAATAGAGTAGGGCCAAGCTATGGTGAATCAATCCATGGACCTAAAAGAATTATCAGGCAACGATTTGGGAGCGGATGGGGGCGGGGGTTACCGTACGGTGCTTGCGCATGCTTTTCAGGATTTTACGGATCGCACCGTTCGTCTGTTCGGCGGCGACGCAGAACATGCTGAATTCGCGGCCATGCGGGTCGGCGATGTCCTTCGGCTGGGGAATCATCGGACGAATCATCGAGGACTTCTTGATTACCGACTGAAGACGTTCCTGGATGGTCAGTCCGGCAATCATATTGTTGCGAGCGCAGTAATCGCACATATTCGCGAAATCGTCAAGCAGGAACGTGTATCGTACGGCGGCTGGCGCCAACGTGACGATTTCCTTGCGCTGCTGCTTTTCGAAGCAGAGGATCAGGTCGGCTTCGTCGGCCATCTGTCGGGTCAGTCGTCGGGAACGGAAGCCGCTCGACTCAATGCCGACGCTTTGCATAAGGCGGCCGCTCGACGGATCGATCGGATGCATCGGCAAACCACGCGTTCCGGCGCTTGACACCTGCACGGTGGTGCCGGTCAGGTAGTGCGACATCAACAGCTCGCCCATAGGCGAACGACAAATGTTGCCCGTGCAGACGAACATGATGCGCATGCCTGAACCCCTTAACCGTTCTTCCAACGTTTCGTGTTGCGGTTTTGCGAAATCCACCATGGCTTCCGCAACCCGCCAAACGGAAATTTTAGCGCGAGACGTTCCCCGCATGCGGCAAATCGTCCAATACGCGCAGAATCATTGCAGAAATTCGGCGCGGGCGGTGGCGGTCAGCGAATAGCGGATCGGGCGGGAGCCGTGGAACTCGAGCAGGTTCCTGTTCACCAGTTCCGCGAGCGCGGTGTTGGTCTTCCGCTCCCCCACGCCAAGCCATTCGCGCATTAGGCGGCGCGATATGGGTTTCGGAGCATCGTCGAAAAGCTCCTCCTGCAGCAGGAAGTACAGCATGTTCCGCTGCAGTTCCGTAATGCCCTGCGTTCGCGCATAATGTTCAAGCCTCTTCCGCGCGGTGTCAAGCAGGGTTTTCTTCTCGCCGAGCACAGAGATGATGTTCTTCTGGGCGGTGGCGATAAAACGGATCATCCGATATGAGAACAGCGAGACGTCAGAACAGTTCAGCGGATGCTGCGCATCATCAAACGCCTTGTAATACCGGCCTTTTGCGTCGGCGATAACCGGACTCAGGCTGATCGCCGTCGGTATGGACAGGTGCTTGCTCAGCTGCAGAGCAAGCAGGAACCGGCCCGTCCTGCCATTGCCGTCATAGAACGGGTGAATGCATTCGAAGGCGTAATGGCACATCACAGCCCGCAGCAGCGGAGGAATCGCCTCATCCGAAAGCAACGCCAGCCATTTGGTCAATTGCACTTGGATTTCCGATTCCGGCCATGCGCCTTGATGAATCTCCCGGTCAAAGCCGTCACACACAGAGACTTGCTTGGCTCTGAATACCATTCCGTCAGGCTTGTCTTCCTCCCGTAGTTCCCCAGCCATCACCTGATCGTAAATATTACGTATGTCATGCAACGTTTTCGGTAGTTCCAACGTTGCGGAATTTTCGCCGGAGAGTCCGAGAAAGAGTTTGGCAAGCTCACTCAACCGCTTGTGCGGCCCGTCCGCGACCGCCGCATCCAACGCGTCTGAGATTTCCTTGCGCGTGGTGTGCACGGCTTCTATGGAGTTCGTGCTCTGCATTTCCGCGCCGATGAGTTCCATCAGATACGCCCTGCGGGCAATCGGCGGCAATGCGGCCCACAGCGATTCGACCTGCACTTCCATGCCACGGACCGAATCCATGACGTTCAACAGTTCCCTGAACGCCACGGCGAACATCTCATGACCTTCGAATTCAATACCTGACCGGTATGTTGAATAGCCGTTGAGTCTTTTTTGGTATTCCTCCTCAGCCGCATCCTTCGGCTTGGCCGTGGATGATGACATTGCCAATGTCTGCCGTATGCTTTTGTACTCCATAACCATCATCCTTATAACCGTCATTTGTGCAGAATATGCAGGTTCGGGGTGAATATAGACTATTCCCATACCTACATAATGTCAAAAATGTCGATATAGCAGCAGGCGTGTTTGCGGCTATTGGTACGTTGAGGGGCATATGTGGGGATACGTGCGGATATGTTTGCTATGCGCAGATATGTTCAAGCGCAGATTAGGTGCGGATCAGGCGACTTCGAGCGTGGCGAGGAGAGCGCGGTGGTCGGAGCCGGCGATGTACTTGGTTTCCAGATCGCCCACGTTCACGCCCTTGTCGTGCACGATATGGTCGATTTCGGCGATCGGCATCATGGCCGGGTACGTCATGTGCAGGCCTTCGCCCGCCTGCTGGCCGGAATCCAGAAAACGGCTGCCGAGCAGGTATCGGAAGCTGGCGTGGTCCCATGTGGAGTTGAAATCGCCCATCAGCACGTACAGATTGTCGTAATGCTGCAGTTGGGCGAGCGAGTCGAGACTACGGTTCCACAGACCTTGGTTGCGGGGGCGCGGCGAGAACGGGTGGACGGAGCCGAAGCGCACCTTGCTGCCGCCGAAATCGATCGTCGCGGCGGAAACGCTGCTTGACTCCACGGGAATGAGGTTCTGTTTGGCGTTTTCCATCGGCGCGGCGCCGTACAGCACGTTCACACCGCCGTTGTCATGCCACGTTTGCTGCGCGGCCACGGAATACGGCAGATAATTGGCGATTCCGGCGCCGTTGAGCCGGTTGAGCAGGTCCCATGACACTTCCTGCAGCGCGAGCACTTCCACATGCTCGTTTTTGACGATTTCGACGATCCGATTGGCGTCGGCATGCCCTTCCTTGGTGTTGAAGGTCATGATGCGGGCGTACCGGTCGGACGTGTTGGGCAAGCCGTCGGACGAGACCTGCGCGACTGCGGTGCTGGCCGCGTCGGAAATCGTTTGCTGCGGCCTGATATAACCCCAATGCCAGCCGATTTGCACGACCACGCACACCACGCTGACGGTGGCGAGTAGGACGCGTCCGCCTATTGCACGGACGGCTATCGCGGTGATCGCAATAATCAAAGACAGTATGCCCAGCCACGGCATCAGCGCGACGATAAGCGGCACGTACCGTTTGCCGTCGAGGTTGTTGGGCAGCATGCGCAGCAGCATGGCCAGCAGGATGACGGCGGTGGCCAGCCAGAGCACCGCGGTCAGAAGGTGTGTTGCTGCGGTACGGCGGGTCATGCCATGTTGCGCGCGGTCGAGGGGGCGGCTGGCGCATGCTTTGTCGAGCTGCGCGCCCAGATCCTCGATTTCGCTTTCGCTTGTGCGTTCGCGTTCGGCATCGTTATTGCCGCCGTTCTCACGCTCGCTTTCGCAGGTTTGCCGCATGGTTGCCTTTCATTACGTTCCCGTTCACCATACGCAACACGGCACGGGTGCGCCACCTCCTTCCCGCGAGGTTCACAGTGCTTTTACGTGCACCCGTACCGCATGCCACTATGCGGACATTTCTCTCTCATTTCCTACTGCGGGGAATGGCGGCACTTGAGCAAACCACGCTCATGACATGCCTACGGAACGGCGAAAATGCGGTAAGGGCGGACAGGTAAGGCTAGGCGGCGTGGGGGTGGACGCGATTGAGTGCGCGCTGGACGGTGTCGCGGGTGGAGCCGGCGCCGTTGCCGCGGACGCCGAAGAAGACCATGACCACCATGATGAAGCAGATGGTGGCGCTCACGCGCAACGCCCACTGGATGCCAAACACGTTCGCCACGGCATACATGTTCTTCGCGCCGCCGATCGCAGCCCAGCGCAGGGCGGTAAACGTTTCCATCAGAATCACCAGCACGGGTGCGCCGATGGCACCGGCAATCTGGCGGACCGTGTTCGTAACGGCCGAGCCGTCGCTCACTTCCTCAGGTTCCAGGCAGTTCAGCGACCATGTGGTGATCGGCATAAGCACGAATCCCATGCCGATCTGGCGCACGAACTGCCAGATGGACACCCACCAGATCCATGAGGTCATGGAAATCAGGCTCATCATGATGGTGCCGAACAGCAGGGTGATCGAGCCGATCAGCGCCACCGGACGCGCGCCGAAACGGTCGAGCGCCTTGCCGCCGAAGAACTGCGCGATGCACTGGCCGAACGCGCCGGGCAGCATCACCAGGCCGCTGATGGTGGCGGAGTAGCCGCGGCAATCCTGAATGTACAGCGGCATGATCACCATGATCGAACTGAACGCGAAGAACGACAGCGCGGCGGTGACGGTGCCGACGGTGAAGCTTTTGTTTTTCAGCACGCTCAGGTTGAGCAGCGGAGGCTGCTTGGACGGGTCGGCCGCCTGCCTGCGAGCGCCGTGGATCTGGCGCAGCACGAACCAGACGATGCCGACCAGGCCGATGAGCATGGCGAGCCACACCATCGGATGCGTGAACGGATACGATTCGATGTTCGTGAAGCCGAACATGAGGCCGCCGAAGCCGAAAATCGACAGGCCGACGGAGAAGAAGTCGGCTTTCGCGGACGCGTCGCACGTGCCGAAATTACGCAAGCCGAAAATCGCAAGAAGCAGCGAAATAACGCCGATAACCGTCAGCGTGAGGAAAATCGATCGCCAACCGTTCAAATCGGTCTGCACACCACCCAACGTGGGGCCGATCGCGGGCGCGACGCTCATGGCCATGCCGACGGTGCCCATCGCCATACCGCGGCGGGACAGAGGATAAATGGAGAATACCGTGATTTGCAGGACCGGCCACATCACGCCGGTGCCGACGGCTTCCAGCAGACGGCCGATCAAAACCAGTACGAACGATGAGCCGAGCCAGGCGAACACCGAGCCGAGCGTGAACACCGCCATCGACGCGATCACGATCTGGCGGGTGGAGAATCGGCGGGTCAGGTAGGCGGTGAGCGGCACCATAACGCCCATGACGAGCTGGAAAATCGACGTCAGCCATTGGCCGGTCGTCACGGAAATGCCGAAATCGGACACGATGGTGGGCAGTGCGGCGCTCAACTGCAGCTGAGTGAAGTTGCCGACGAACGTGATAAAGGTGAGAATGGCGATCGATACGAACGCGGCATGCGTCAAATGGTCGTTTTTATACGATTCCTCGCCGGTAAGTGGCTGGGACAGGCCGTGGGTGCGGCCCTGTTTCGCGTTTATTTTCTTTTCCGGCTTCACTTCCGACCTCTTCTCCGGTTTCGACGGCAAACCGACCGCCCTCCATCACTCATCCGCGCATACTCGCAGCGTATTGCGCAACTCCTGCAAAAACAGACTCAAAAAGTCTAGTACTGCGGGTGGTCGAACGCGAGATGAAACTATTCGAACACGTTCAATTCCAATTCAACCGAGAAAAATTGGCAAAACTTCGTATTTGTTCATCTCGGGGTGGTATACATATGCGTTGGCAGTAACGGCACGATACAGGGAAGGAATACGCCGCGCAGGGGGTTAGGAAGTATGACCGTAGTCACGTTATTCAACATAGCGATGGAGCTATGGGGCGTTCTCATCTGCATCGTTTGCGCAGGTGGCGTCTACGTGGGCGCGATACGTAGGACGCGGCGTACCTATACGAAAGTTTCCATGCAGCTTCTATGTGCGCTGATGCTGCTGGCCGACGTGTCCGCCTGGTATCACAACGGCGGCTGCGACAAGCTTGACTTCTACATGACGCGCATCGGCAATCTTGGTGAATACCTGATCAATTTCATCTTCATCGCACTGTTCGCCAACTATATCTGGCAAACCGTCAGCGGCGACGACATGCTTGAAAACGTCAGCCCGCACGAGTGGAGGGCCAGAACGAGCGGCGGAGCCAAGCGTAATCGTAAGAACCAACGTTCGGCCAATGCCCGATCCAAGCCGAAAAAGCCGCGTTCGAAGAAGCTTGACGTCATCTACGCAGCGTCCGCGCTCGGCATCGTACTGACGATTGCCACGCAGTTCAACCATATGGTCTACTACATCGACAGCCAGAACTACTACCGCCGCGGACCACTGTTCGCTATCCCGCAGATACTGGGTCTGGTAGAGCTCGCGCTGATTGTGATGCTGATCATCGAAAACCGCAAAAACCTCAGCCGACCGCTGTTCGTCACGTCGCTGTCGTTCTTCGTGCTGCCGATTGTGACAACCATCGTTCAGATTCTCCATTACGGACTGGCGTTGCAGGCCATCGCGATCACGATTTCAATCCAGTTCACGTTCGTGGTCGACACCATCGAAATGAACAAGAAGATCCGCTCGCAGGACGATGCTTATCAGAAGGTCAGCTACGAAGCGCAGCATGACGGTCTGACCGATTTGTGGAGCAAAAGCGCCGGCCGCGAACAGATTGAGAATTATTTCGCGCACATGCAGGAAGACGACCAGGCTGTTCTGATTTTCGTTGACATCGACGATTTCAAGCAGATCAACGATACGTACGGCCATAAAGTGGGCGATTTCTGGATTCGTGAAGTGGCGCAGACGTTGAAGCGGCTGTACCGGCATGATGACATCATCGTCCGTTTCGGTGGCGATGAGTATGTGGCGCTGATAAAGAACACCGCGAACGAGCGCGTGATCGAAAGCACGCTGGACCTGTTCCGCCGCCAGTTGGCGCAGGCGTCCGCGCAATACGGGCAGGACGTGCATTGCAGTATCGGCGCATGCCGCGTGCTGTCCGGCAAGAACGTCGATCTGAGCCTCTGCTTGGGATTCGCCGACCATGCGTTGTACCAGTCCAAGCGTGAGGGGAAGGGCATGTACACCGTGGTCGATTATGACAGCGGGAAAGTGCAGGCAGCGTAGGTTTCGTGGAAAAATCCGCAGGAAATCTGCGGGAAAAACCCTAGAAAATCAGCTGAGAAACTACGAAAAAAGCACCGCAAATCCGCCGGAGATCGACGTAAAAATCACGGAAAATCAGGCTTTGCCGAGCATTGTCAGCACAATCAGCACCACGTTCAGAGCGACGATCAGCGCGGCGACCGCGATATTGACGATGTGCTTGACCGGACCGTCCACATACTCCCCCATCAGCGTGCGGTCGTGCGTGTAGCGCATCAGCGGAATAATCGCAAATGGAATGCCGACCGACAGCACGACCTGGCCGACGATCAACGCTTCCGTCGGATTGTTGGCGAACCACAGCACCACCAGCGCGGGTACCAGCGTCACCACACGGCACGCCCACATCGGCGCTTTGATGCGTAGCAGGCCGTGCATGATTTCGCTGCCGGCGTAAGTGCCGACCGACGTGGAGCTCAGGCTCGACGCAAGCAGACCAATCGAGAAAATCGTGCCGATCACCGGGCCGAGCACATGCTGGATGGCCCGTTGCGCGCCTTCGATGGTGTCGGTGCCGGTCATGCCGTACAGCGAGTTCGCGGCGAGGATGAGCAGCGCGAGGTTCACCGAGCCGGCAAGCAGCAGCGCCCAGGCCACGTCGATTTTGCTGCCGTGAAGCAGCTTCTTCACGCTCGGCTTCGCTTCGCCGGGGGCGTAATGGTCGTTGACGAGCGTGGAATGCAGGTAGATGGCGTGCGGCATGACCGTGGCGCCCAGCATGGACGTGGCCATAAGCACGGTATCAGTGCCTTTGAAGCGTGGAATCAAGCCGGCGACGACTTCTTTCGGATTTGGCGGGGCGATGAACAGACCGGCGATGAAACCGAACGTGATCACCAGCAGCAGGCCGATGATCAGTTTTTCGAAAATGCGATGCGTGACGCCTTTTTCGAAAATCAGCAGCACCGTCGACACCGCGCCGATGATGCAGCCGCCGACGAACAGCGGCAGACCGAACAGCAGTTTCAGCGAGATCGCACCGCCGATCACTTCCGCCAGATCGGTGGCGATGGCGATTACCTCAGCCTGCATGAAAAACATGAAACGGCCCGCGTCGCCGAGGCGCTCGCCCAGGATTTCCGGCAGGCTTTTGCCCGTGACGATGCCGAGTTTCGCGGACTGGTATTGGATAAGCACGCTCATGCAGTTGGCCAGCACCAGCACCCACACCAGCAGGTAGCCGTAGCGCGCGCCCGACGTGATGTTCGCCGCCACGTTGCCCGGATCCACGTATGCGACCGCCGCCACGAACGCGGGGCCGAGGATGCCGGCGAGCGCGTGGCCGTGGTGGTGGGACGGTTGGGAGTGGTGGTGCGTGGGTTGCTGGGCTCCTGCAGGCCGTGCTCTCCGCGGGCCGCACGTCCGCGCTCTCCGTACTCATAGTGCCGTCTTCTTCGTTCTCTGTATCCGACTTCATATCCAAATCGTTCTTCATATCCGGGCAACGTTATAGCGCGTCCGCCCGCACGGAATTGTTACGTCTGTTACGGGAGGTTGAATAATCGTTGGATATGCGTCTGGTGCGGGGTAAGCGCAGGGCTCCAGTGCGGGTTGTTGGTGCAGGTTGTTGACGCAGACTGCCGATGCAGGTTGCCGATGTTGCGGACACAGGTTCAGGCGGGCTGCCACGCACAGGTTCAGGCGGGTCGCGGACACAGGCCGGACAACCTACGAGCGCAACAGCCGCTACACTGGTGCGAAGAACATTGCATTTCGACTCAAGGGGTTGTTCCATGGCTGTTTTCCACACTCCGATGATCACGCTTTCCGACGGCAATCTGATTCCGCAGATCGGCTTGGGCGTGCTGCGTATCGACGATGAGGGCGTTACCCCCGTGGTGGAGAGCGCGCTGGAAGCCGGTTATCGTCATATCGACGGTGCCGCGGGGTACAACAACGAGGCGGGCGTGGGGCGCGCGCTGAAAAACGCGGGGTTCACGCAAGGCGAAAATCGCAAAAATCTGTGGGTGACGACGAAGCTGCGCGACTCCGAGCAGGGGTACGATTCCGCGCGCAAGGCGTTCGACCGCCAGCTCGGCCTGCTGCAGCTCGATTATGTGGACATGTATATGCTGCATTGGCCGACGCCGTTCGACTGGCGTTCCGGTGAGACTTGGAAGGCGTTCGACGAATTCCGCGCGGAGGGCCGTGTGCGTACGCTTGGCGTGTGCAATTTCCTGCCGGAGCATCTTGAGCGGCTGCATAAGGAGACGGGCGAGTATCCGGCCGTCGACCAGATCGAGCTGCATCCCACGTGGCAGCAGCGCGAGGTGGTGGCGTACTGCAAGGAGCACGGCATCGCGGTCGAGGCGTATTCGCCGATGGCTCGCGGCGCCGACTTGAACGCCGGCGACGGCGTGATCGCACGCATCGCCGAAGCGCATGGCGTCACGCCCGCGCAGGTGATTCTGCGGTGGCACATCGAAAACGGCACGATCATCATCCCCAAGTCGGTGCATGCGGACAGGCAGAAGCAGAACCTCGACTTGTTCGGATTCGTGCTCAGCCCGGCCGAGCATGCGGCCATCGATGCGCTCGACGGGCCGACGCGCGCCGGGCACGATCCGATGACGTTCACGTACGCGTGAGACTGCTTAGGGTGCGATGACAAGGCACGGATCGCGTGACGGCACGCATTTTCGTAAGAAGCTGCTCAATGCCGACGGGCCGGTGGAACGCATACTGATTCTGCTGGTGATCGCCGTGGTGGCGGGCGTCACCATCGGCCTGCTCATGCCGAAAGCAAACCCGACCGTCGGCGAAATAACAGGCGAATACACCGCGTCCGGCAGCGCCGCGCAGACGCTGCAGCAGCTGACGGTCGACGATAATCAGCGGCACGCCGGCTACGATCGCGACCTGTTCGGCTTCCGCCAAACCGACGACGACGGCAACGGATGCGACGTGCGCGAAGACGTACTGGCGCGCGACCTGACCGACGTGCGCTACCGGCAGCATGGATGCAAAGTGGAATCGGGCACGCTGGCCGACCCGTACACCGGCAAAACAATCCACTTCGTACGCGGCGCGCGCACCTCGTCGGCGGTGCAGATCGACCATGTGGTGGCGTTGGAGAATGCCTGGCGGTCGGGTGCGAACCAGTGGGACCGTACGAAGCGGTACCGGTTCGGCAACGACATGTACAACCTGCTGGCGGTGGACGGGCCGGCCAATCAGGAGAAGGGCTCCGCGTCGGCCGCGTACTGGCTGCCGACGAACGGCGCATACCGTTGCGATTACGTGGCCCGTCAGATCGGCGTGAAAGCCAAGTACGGGCTGACCGTCACGACGAAGGAGAAGCGGGCGATGCTGTCCGTACTGCGTGCCTGCCCGGCGCAGGCCGTGCCGGAAAAGTAAGGGACGATCGCAAGTACGGTCTGTTCGCCGACGTAACAGGGTACGCTAACGAAACATGGAGCGCAGGCGGAACGCACCTCAATCGCCCATATATAGCAACGTTTGCACGCTTACGCGTCTACGCGCACGTGGTGGCGCGGGCGATCACGCGGGTCTGCGTGGTGATCAGTTCCGGCTGAAGCACGCGGCTGCCGCTGATGCGGTCGATGATGCGACTGACCGCGGTCGGCGCTATCCAGTCGAGGCAGGAATCCATGGTGGTCAGCGGCGGCTGGAAATACGCGGATTCCTCGTTGTTGTCGAAGCCGATCACCTGCACTTGGTCGGGCACGGAAATGCCGTTGGCGGCCAGCGTCGACAGCGCGCCCATCGCAAGCTGGTCGTTCAATGCGATCACTCCGTCGAACGGCACCCCGGAATCGATGATGCGTTGCATATTGCGCGCGCCAGAGCCGATCGACCAATCGTGGCCGACGTTGGGCATCAGCTCAGTGGCAAGCGCGATATTGCGGTCACAGCACGCTTCGAACACGCCGCGCATACGAAGCTGCGCGTTGCCTTCCGTAACATCACGCAAAGTCGAAAGCTGCGCGAAATCAGTGCGCGAGCCGACCACCGCCGGCTTGCTGACGCCACGGTCAAGCAGATATTCCGTGGCAAGACGCGCGCTTTGCACGTCATCCGGTGTAACGTGGTCGGCCTTATAGTGCGTGAAACGCGCGCCCACGCATACCAGCGGATAATCCACCGACAAGTCTTCGGGGGTAAGGTCCTCCATTTCGGACAGTGACAGGATCATGCCGTCCGAAATGGTGGAATTGAAGTTGCGCAGCAGCGAAGTGACCCCATGCGACGTGCCTTCGGCGTACGTGGTGACGTACACGGAGTAGCCGTAGATGCGCGCCGCGTCGATCACCCGGTTGGCGAGCTCCGCAAGATAAGGGGCAGTCAGGCATGGCACGGCGAGTGTGATGAAGCCGGTCCGGCCACGGTTGAGGTTGCGCGCGGACACGTTGACGCGGTAGCCGAGCCGATCCACGACTTTCTGCACTTTTTCGCGTGTGGCGTCGGTCATACGGCCGGTGTGGTTGATGACGTTCGACGCGGTTTTGAGGGACACTCCGGCCTCTTCGGCCACGTCACGCAAAGTGACGCGCTTCTTTTCTGATGGCGATTTGCCGGTTTGAGACGCGAAAGGTCTCGCTTCGCTCATGGTTCCCCCGATACGCTTCGAAATACTGCCCAGTATCCCTGCTACAGGGGCGATTCTAGCGCCTCACCACGAGAACCCCGTTGCGGCGCACGGTATACGAGCCGTTTTCCTCACCCCGTTCCGTCTGGAACAGGACGACCGGCTCGCCCTCGACGCCCTGCAATTCGACTTCCTTCTTGCCGCGCGGCAGATAGAAATCGAACGCGGCGTCGGCAGACTTGCGCACGGTGTGCAGAACGTCGGTATTGGCTTGCGATTGCTGCGATTGTGCCGGTGCCGCAAGATATGTCCGAATCAGCTTCGTCAAATCGGCCACGTCCAGGTCACAACCGACGAAATACGCTTCGCCCGCGCCGTACGGATTGCGGGTGACCGCGGCCATGCCGTCGAGCTCCCATTCGTCGGCCTCCTCGCCTGCGTACATGGCGAGGACTTGCGTGCGATCGCCGGTAACGGTCACGTCGTTCTGCCACAGGCGGGTCGTGGCGCCGTTCAGCGCGGCTGCATCTTCCGGCGCAACCTCACCGCCGGCACCCAGCCGAATCGCCTCCGGCTCGCCTTCCACGCCACTGCCGAGGATGTTGAATTCCTCGCCGCGGATGCCCAGCATATCGCGCAGCAGGCCGTTGCCGGCACCCGGGTAGCCACCGAGCCACGTGTGGAAATTCTCGTCGATCAGGCCGGTCGCGTAACCGACCACCACCCTGCCGCCGGCCGCCGCGAAATCGGCCAATCGCCGCGTATCGACGGCGCTCAGCATCAGGACGGTCGGCAAAACGACGGTCTTGTAATCGCTCCAATCGTATTTCAGCGGCATAATGTCAGCACGCGAACCCGCGTTCAGGAACGCGCGGTACCAGTCGCGCACGTCGTGCCAATGGTTGAGTTTCATGCTCGGCAGGGTTTGGGAACGGGTAGCCCATTCCGATTCGGCGCTGAACAGGATCGCCGTGTCGGAGCGTTCCAGCTCACTACCCTGCACACCCGCATCGGCCAATGTTTGCAACGTTTCGCCCAGCTCGCACACTTGACGGAATAGCTTCGTGTCTTCTCCCGCGTGCGGAACCATGGCGGAGTGGAAGGATTCGGCGCCAAATGCGGACGCGCGCCACTGGAAGAAGTTGATGGCGTCGGCACCCATGGCAACGTGTGCAAGGGAATCGCGCACCGTCTCCCCCTTGCGCTTGCGCATGTTGAGCGGCTTCCACTGCACCGCCGAAGTGGAATGCTCCATGACATACCAAGGCTTGCCAAGCGCAAACGAATCCATGAGAGCGTCGGAGCACGCCAGTTCGTCAAGGTGCATCTCACCCCCTTCGTGGAAGTAGTGGTCGTTCGAGACGAAGTTCACTTCGTTGGCCCAGTCGGCATAGTCCATGCAGCACTGGTCCGTGGAGACCATGAAGTTCGTGGTGAACGGCTTGTCCGGGCAGATTTCGGCGATCGCGTCACGTTCGGCCTTGTAGAAATCGAGGAGCATGTCGTTGCCGAAGCGCTCGAAATCAAGCTTTTGACCGGGGTTGACCATGGAATCGGCACCCATGAACCGCGGAATGAGCACCTCGTCGAAGCTGTTCATTTCCTGACCCCAGAAGGTGGTGCCCCACGCCTGGTTGAGCGCGCCGATGGTGCCGTACTTGCGTTCGCACCACAGGCGGAAGGCGTTGAGCGCGTTGTCGGAGTAGTCATTGCGATTGTTCCACCCGTACTCGTTGCCCATGTGCCAGGCGGTCACGTACGGGTTGGCGCCGTAGCGTTCGGCGAGCTTGCGGCACAGGGTGAGCGCGTATTCCTTGAATACCGGGCTGGTCGGGCTCCACGATTGGCGCGAGCCGGCGTTGACGGGGTGGCCGAATTTGTCGCACGGCAGCACTTCGGGATGCTTTTCGTACAGCCACAGCGGCGCGGTGGCCGTGGCGGAGGCGAGGTCTGTTGCAATGCCGGCTTTGCCGAGCTTGTCGATGATGCGATCGAGCCAGCCGAAGTCCCAGCGATTTTCCTGCGGTTGGATGCGGTCCCAGCTGAAGATGGCGAGGGCAACCGTGTTGACGCCGGCTTTCTTCATGAGGCGCACGTCGTCGTCCCACGTTTCTTCAGACCATTGGTCGGGATTGTAGTCGCCGCCGAATGCGATTCCACGGCCGTTTTCCGTCAGCAGTTTCGGCCACGCGAAAGGCTGGCGATTGGGGGTTGCGGTGAGTGTAGCGGCTGCGGTGGGTACGGCGGGTTTGCTGGTATGGATCTGCACGTCATTGCCTTTCCGAACGTATTTGGTACAACCGTGTACCATTTGATATTTTTAATCTTAGATACTTTTGCGATTCTGTCAAATCCAGACATACGCATGTATTTGCGATCGACTGCGACCGGCTGGCATTCGCTCGCGATTAGTTACGCTCATTTGCGATCGACTGGCGCTCGACTGGCAGAATCGCCCTCATTCGATATCGCTTTTCGCACACATCCGGACGAAAGTCAATTTTCCGCAAGACGTGAGCGAAAGAGGGTGGTGCAGGACGGGAGAACACCCCCATCCGCTCACGGAACGACGAAACGGGACGAAATCGCAGGACGTGAGCGAAAAGCCACGAATCTCATAAAAACAGAACCAGCAATACCCTCATCAAATGCAGAGGAAACAGTACCCCGCCACACAGGACCACGAGCCAGCATAGGATGCGCTAAATCACCAATGCGGCAGCCTCGACATAATCAGCCTTTCAAGCCGCGAAGAGAGCATTTCTACCAGGAAACCGGCGTATGCAACGCAACCGGATGACCCGATTTACGCGCACGAATCATGGCGACGTTCATGGCGAGCGCGGCACGATGCGGTTCATCCGACAAATCCAGTTGGGTGACCGCGACAATCGTCCATCCCATACTTTCCAGTTGACGGCGCTTCCAAACATCGCGACGCCACTGCATCTTATCCGTACGGTGGTGGTCGCCATCATATTCAATGCCGATCTTCAATTCCGGATCAGCGAGATCGAGCGTGACCGCAGCCCCATTCTCAAACGAAATTCCCGAAACCACGTATCCAACAGCGAAACCAGACAGACCATACGACAGTAAGCACAATCGCAATTCGGTCTCTTTGGGCGAATCACTGCCCGATTCCACCAGCAACAATGCCAATTGGCACTTGCGACGGCCACGAAAGGAATTTCCCTCGAGGAAAACGGCAAGTTTTTCCTTCGTCGTCCGTCCATGACGCATCTGCGATTCAGCCAATTCGACCAGCATATCAACGCTCAACGTTTCCGCCATTGAAGCCCATGTCGGCTCTGGAGCAAGCACGTCGATGCCGTCTTGCGTATGACAGATATGTTCTTCGGACAGCCCTTTCCATACATGCGCGACCACTCCCGGAATACCTTTTCGGCGGTTTCGCGCGGTCTGCACCACGACATGAACCACGGGAACACCATCTGCCGTCCGCGCCGAATCCATCGACGGATCTGGCACACCCCACATTGCGATCGCGGAGTTCCGCGTCAGCACGCCATACAACTCGTTACGATCTTTCAACGCGCGGCATACGTTCCACACCTCCTGCTGCCGTTGCGCGATCGACTGCGCCTCCAACGGCTTATAGTGCTGCTGGCCGTTCGGACCATTCACATCGTTGATACCATTCATGGTCCGAAGGTATTGCTTCCGCCGATTCGATGTCCAGCTGCACCGGGGTTGTGGTCGGAGAACGCAGAAAATACACATGTTCGGCGTGTCTTCGGCGTGTCAGGCGGGGATAACTTGCGATTATGGTAGATGCTTTGTGCCGGCACGGCACGCTGCGGCATGGAGTGTGTATAAATCAGTGGACAAGCGGGGATAGGATTTCTGTGCGATTCCCCGCATCTCTGCTTGTGTATTTCGATTGGACGTTCCGTTTATGAACGGGCGGAATGGGCCCGGAACGCAAGACGTGAGCAAAAGAGGGCGTAAGGCCGTACGGGACGATACCCCCATTCGCTCACGAACAGACGGAACGTGCGAAAATCGCAGGACGTGCGCAAAATCACGTCAAACGCAAAATCAAAATCGTTGGAAAATCAAGGAAACACAAACGAAAGGACCGGCGCGCCACACCCCTTTTCGCTCACGAACGGCCGAAACGCATGAAAATCGCAAGACATGAGCGAAAAAGGGAAGGAAACCATACGGAACGAATCCCCCTTTCGCTCACGAACGAACGAAACGGGCGAAAATCGCAAGACGTGCGCGACGAGCCGGAATCTAGAGACTCAGGAAGAGCTCGTGAATGCGGGTGTCGTCGGTGAGTTCGGGATGGAACGCCGTGGCGAGAATCTTGCCTTGGCGCAGACCGACCACATTGCCGCTCAACGAGGTCTCAACGGTCGCGGCCGACCCGACCTCGGCCACAAACGGTCCACGAATGAACACTAGCGGGAAATCCTTCAGCACGATGGAATCGGAGGAAATCTCAGTAGTCGAACCCGCGCCCGACGCGGAATCAGCGAACCCCGGCACACGTTCGCCCGGCTCAACCAAAACGGCGGAATCGCCAGTAGCAGAGCCGAAATCGGCGGTGGCGGCGAACGAGCCAAGCTGACGGCCGTACGCATTGCGTCGCACGACGGCGTCAAGCGCGCCAAAGTAAATGTTCGAATCATTATCCAGCTTGCGGGCTAGCAGAATCATGCCGGCGCAAGTGCCGAATACCGGCTTTCCGGCGGCGATGTGCGCTGCGATGGGTTCGAACAGGCCGGTCGATCGCAGCAGCTTGCCCTGCGTGGTGCTTTCGCCACCTGGCAGGATCACGCGATCGATCGAATCGTCGAAATCCTCGGCGGCACGCAACAGTTTCCACGGCGCGCCAAGACGATCCAGCATGGCCGCATGCTCGGCGAACGCGCCCTGCACCGCCAGAATGCCGGTCACGCCGTGCTTCGCGGATGCCGAGCCTGCGGCGACGTCGGCCGACTCTTCCTTTGAAATGTATTCAACTGCTACAACCAACGGATGCTCCTCATTCAGGTTGTTCAACAAATCGTTCGGTGAATCGCCGAACATCACAACAAAAAGCGGCAGGCACGTGCAGCACCGAAAATCACACGCACCCACCGAGTCCTTCAAAGTCGATCACACGACCGGCTTATGCAATCCTCGCGGAATTGCAAGCAATCAAGCAATCGACGAATCAACAGATCATTCGCCACGGGCGGCCATGATGGTTTGGATTTCGTCCTCGTTGATGCCGACCATGGCCTCACCGAGGTTCTCGGACAGGCGCGCGAGCAGATCGGCGTCCTGCCAGTTGGCGGTGGCCTGCACGATGGCGGCGGCACGCTTGGCCGGGTCGCCCGACTTGAAGATGCC
>ERZ773228.813-NODE-813-length-35220-cov-4.605659_pt1 | contig 35220 bp, 27 predicted proteins | sample MGYA00580524_ERZ773228 | MGnify/ENA primary metagenome ERZ773228 (study PRJEB29015, sample SAMEA2737768) | human gut metagenome | biome: human gut; feature: human-associated habitat; material: faeces | place: China | collected 2012 ... | reverse complement strand
TTCTCATATGTTCTCAATAGTCTATCTCCTCAGCTTCCGATTTTCCAGTTTCAAAAACAGGAAGTTGTCATTCTATCTTCTCCTGTTTATTTGCCCGCAACAACATAAATATTCCCACGAGCAAAGCCAAAAATCCAAATATCGCATCGCCAACGGAATATACCTTTGACATGTCCGTTTCATTTGTGAAGGACAGAATTGCAGTTTGCGTTAAAGAGACGGAAATCAATGCAGAAGCAAGGTTGATATATTTTACAGTTTCCTCTTGAACATCTTTCTTTTTCCTTGCTTTTTTCAGCCCGTGTATTGAAACAATCAGTTCATAGGTTGTTACTGCGGCAATGCCAATGGCTATGTACATATGATAAAACGCTTTACTGCCAAAGCAATAAATATAAACAGAATAGACAAGGTAAATCACACTTGCCGCAATCACAAGAAACCCGCAGTAAAACATCGTCTTGTAATGGTCTTCTTTTTCCTTTGTGGCATAATGCCGTGCGCAGGTCTTGATGATATTGTAAACGGCGTGAATAAACAAGAGCCACGAATGGGAAATAATCGCCATCAGTATTTTACAAATACCAATAAGAAACCCTGCAAAATAACCTTTACTCTTAATAGTCATAACTAAATTCATACACCATCCGATTCCTTACAGGGCGAAGTATATCTGATTAACAGTTCAGCGATATATTGTACAGATTCCGTACAGCCGTTCTTTATCCATTCAATAATAATTGCGTGCATTCCTCTGATATGATATGCAAGTATATATTTTTTCTCACATTGCTCAACCTTAAATCGTTCCAGAATGGAATCAAATATGCTGCTATACATCTTATCAAATTGTTTCACTACTCCAAAAACAGCCGGTTTTTCAACAGCCGTCATAAATATCTGCCTGTTTTCATACAGAAATTCAAGATATGGTATGATATATTCCGGTGTAATAAGATACAGATTGTCCAAGGAATCGCTGTTAACTGTCAGTTGCAAACTGCTGTCATATTTCATTTTGAATTTTGAAAAGATATCAGACAGGCAGTATTAAAATATTTGCTTTCCGATTTATTCATACTACCGCCTCCTGTGGTAACGATTTAATCTTCTTTGCTGATTTCATTTGCAAGTTGAATAATATCCCCCGCGTACATGCTTTTGCGATTTGCAAGCATTCTTTTGTATATTGGATAATTTACCGACATACCGATGATACCAAGAATACCGAGAACGATTCCCGCAGCAAATGTTACTGCTGTGCTGCCACCGAGGACTCCCATTGCAAAGCACATTCCCGTTCCTAAAACAAGAGTAGATATTACTCCGATTACCATTGAAACAATAAGTGGAAAATCCTTAACCTTTTTGTCAAGCTTTTTTAAGGCGACAACCTTTGAGTCATTCTTGACGGAATACTCGTTAGCGATTGACTCTGCATAAATTTTATCTGTGTTCATTTGAAATTACCTCCTGTTTAATTTGGTAATTTCATAATAAACCAGATAATCTGCAAACTGAACAACACAAAATTACAAAAATGTTGATTTGAAATAAATAATTATCTCTCGCAGCTTCTGATTTTCGGATTTCCTGAAACCGCTCAATTCCAACGGGTAATTATAATAAACTCTCATTTCATATACAAAACACTCCTTTTTCATGTTATCTTCCCGAAGCAAACCCTGCGCCTGTCTAACTTGATTTTACCATTTAACAGAAAAAATAGCAACTTCATTAATCCATATCCATGAGTTCCTGCTGCAGTCTGCTGTAATCGGTTCTTCCTTCTTTGATGAAGTTTATGGCAGATGACGGGTGGCTGTTGAAAATTCCTGTGAGCAGATATGGAATATCAAATCCCCAGTCATAGTCTTTCTTCATCTGAAGCATGTATTTTTCTATAAAATCCATGATAACGGACAGATTGTAACGCGGATTTTTTAAGAATGCAAGCAGCGATTCCATGAAACAGTTTCCTGCACCTCTTCCCATACCGCATACCGTTGCATCCAGATAGCTGATTCCCGCTGTCAGTCCCTCGATTGTATTGGCAAATGCAAGATTCTGGTTGTTGTGTGCATGAATACCGATTTTCTTTCCGGTCTTTGCCGCAATATTAAGATAAATGTCTGCCAGTCTGCGGATCTGCTCCGGATAAAATGCCCCAAAACTGTCCACAAGATAAATCACATCAACACAGGAATTTGCAAGAAGTTCAAGACCATTTTCCAGATCTTTGTCATTTACCTTTGATACTGCCATGAGATTTGCAGAAGTTTCATATCCCTTATTCTTTGCATCCTCAATCATCTCGATTGCAGACGGAATCTGGTGGATATAGGTTGCGGTGCGGACAAGATCTATCACACTGTCTTTTCGGTCAATAATGTCTTTCTTATAATCTGTTCTTCCCACATCCGTCATTACTGCAATTTTCAAATCAGTTTCATTGTTTCCTACAATCTCACGGATCGCTTCTTCATCACAGAACTTCCATTTGCCAAAATCTTCTACTTTAAAAATATCTTTGGAAGCTTTATAGCCAAATTCCATATAATCGACACCCGCCTGGACGTTTGCCTGATACAGTGCCTTTACAAATTCATCTGTAAATCTGAAATTATTTACCAGTCCTCCGTCACGCAGAGTACAGTCTAATACTTTAATATCCGGTCTCCATGAAACTAATGTTCCTTTTGTTTTTTCTGCCATTTCTTATTCCTCACTTTTTCTATTTACTTTAATGGTTTAAAGCCTGTTATACTTTAAACCATTAAAGTTTATGTGTTATATTAAATCACACTTTATAGATTTTGTCAAGATTACTTTGGTGGATAAACAACAGAAAAATGCCTGAGCAATTAAGCCCAGGCTGTAACTTTTCTCTTACTATCTTTTTATTTGGGAGCATGTCCTATGTTACTCCATAGGCAGAGAGCTTTTTTGTATTTCTATCGCCCGCAAAATCGGGACGGGTAGCTCCTCTCTATTGCCGCAAAAGCACTTAAGCTTTTCATTACCTATAATCTAACATGAATAAAAGCCTTTGTCAATTAATTTTTTCAAAAATACTTGACAGGTTACTTTGAACATAAACATGCTGATAAAAAATGCTGTTCAGTTATCACTGAATTTGCAGGTTTTCTGCATATTTAAATTGTATAATACCTCTCGGAGCAGTTTCCGTATAGGCCTGTTCTTTATGCATAAAGTTTATAATCTCATTTTTGCTCATCTTTCCGAGTTTTGCTATTACAATATCTAAAATATCTTTCTCATCCTTTGCCAAAGCCGGAAAAGTCAATTCTTCTCCCAAAGAAAAATGATAGGCATTCGTTTCCCCCATATCAACTTCTTCACAAGGCACATCCTTTAAGTTTATGATAGAATTATGCCCTACCGGAACCGCACCCATTGGAAGTGCCTGATAAACCAACCCTGTAATGGCGGAGCCTCTTCTCTTATAGGCTAAAGCATCCGCATACCACATAAGTTTCATTAACTTTACCTTATATAGATTCGTCACATTCATTGATGATGCAAAATACCTTATCACATCAACGACCTTATCCAGAGATAGTTCTGCATTTCCATGAAACATTTGATTTCCATGAAATCCCGCATAACTGGCCTCAATGGCCCTCCTTAGATATGCATCCTGAGCCTCCTCATATAACGAAGTGGCAGTTTCCAGATATTTCTGATATGCCCCCGGAGACAAATTATCTTTTGCACCATTCAAAAGCGACAAGAACCATTCCGGATCCTGATCTATTTTTTTCAGTATGGTATCATGTGCTTTATCTTGTACCTGATGACTTTCGTATCTTGTAATGGTTTTCCCACCCCAGCCCAGCAATGTGCATAAATCACCCTGACTTATTCCATACTTTGCCCGTATTCCACTGATATCAGAAGATGTCAAAAGTCCTTCCTTTTTTCTATATGCATCTTTTAATCTGATGTCATTATCCTGTATCTGCTGTTCATCCATATAAAGCTCTTCTGCTAATTCACAGAACAGATACGTTGCTTCATAATCAACTGTACACTTCTTAAAAGTTGCATGTTCCATGACAAGAACTGTTTTCACTTCATGTTCTTCCATACAGCATGAGCATATTCTTTTTTCACATTTAATGATCTTCATATCCATGAAAACACCTCCTATTTCTTCTTATATGGGAATATTTCCGGAGTAAAAGGTTTTTCTGCAAAATGGAATGACATTACAAAAGTTATTGCATTACCATACTGTCCCAGCACTTCCACCCTTATCTTAATATATACATCTTCGGTTCCATTATAGACCTTTCCAAACTCACGCATTTCACTTCTTTTAGGAAATCTAATATCTTTTACGGTCTGCATATAATCTTCTACAGTAAGCGTTAATAATTCTCTTTTTAAAGCATCTACCGGATTTTCATCAGGGAATAATTTATTTACCGTATATTGATTTGTATATTTCTCATCTCTTTTTTCATCAACAAGGCGTTTTGCCTGAAAATCAATCTTGGCACCATTCTGTAGTGCAAATTTCAAATTCTGAATATATGATTTTACTTCTATTTCGCTTTCAATTCGTGCTTTTGTTTCTGTCGCCAATCCATTTCCTCCTATGGTATCAACTGATACCTGTATAATATCTCAGATTTTAATTTTTGTCAAGATTACTTTGGCGGATAAACAACAGAAAAATGCCTGAGCAATTAAGCCCAGGCTGTAATTTTCCCCTCTACTTCGTCTTAAAATTAATATACTCTGTCTTTGCTTTGGAGTAGACGATTTTCTGACCGCTGTATAACCCATAATAGCCGGACAGCAGGTATGCTATCGCCGCAGTCACAAGATAGAAGCAGTTTCCGCTGTAGCCGAATAACTCGAAGGCTATCAGTACGGATGAAATCGGGCAGTTTGTAACACCGCAGAATACCGCCGTCATGCCGAGTGCTGCCGCAAATGACGGCGACAGGCCAAGCATATATCCAAGGAAACAGCCGGCGGTTGCACCGATATAAAAGGATGGGACGATCTCCCCGCCTTTAAATCCTGCACCCAGTGTTACCGCTGTAAGTATCATTTTCAGAAGAAAGGCCTCCGGTCTTACTTCTCCCTCTACTGCCCTTTCTATTACATTGATGCCGGCTCCCATATAATCGGTGGTATGCAGCAGAAGATTGACTGCGATGACAAAAATGGCCGCAACAACGATTCTGACATACGGATTCCGGAAATATGCCCTGAGATATCTGTTGGCCGTATGCAGCATGACACAGAAAAAGGCACTCAGATAAGCACACAGAACGGCAAGAATAACGACTTTCAGACTGTTCTGTACGGTAAACTCCGGTACTTCCTGAATCAGGAAGCTTTCCGGATTGATTCCCATATTGACTGCAAATCTGGACGCAATGATGGCGGACAGGGCACATGGCAATAATGCGGCATAGTACATGATTCCCACACTTTCTACTTCCATTGCAAATATCGTGGCCGCCATGGGAGTTCCGAACAATGCGGAAAATGCCGCACTCATTCCACACATGACGAGGACGATTCTGTCTTTCTCATCTAAGTGAAGGATTCTTCCAATGGTACTTCCGATACTTCCACCCATCTGGAGTGCTGCGCCTTCCCGCCCTGCCGAACCTCCGCATAAATGCGTCAGCACCGTAGATATAAATATCAGCGGTGCCATTCGGAATGGAATATCTTTTTTCTCTGCATGAACGGTCAGAAAGACCTGATCCGTCCCCTTGTTCTTCTCATAATCACAGACTTTGTATAAGTATATGATTAACATTCCGGCAAACGGCAGAAAGAAAATAGCCCAGAGATGGTTGGTCCGGAATGTTATGACAAAATTAATGCAATGGCCAAATGCCGTACTGAAAGCACCTGCTGCCACTCCCACAAGAATGGCAATCAGGCTCCATTTGCAAAATACCCCAAGATTCCCCACAATGCTTTTCAACTTCTCCTGTATACTGTCCCGGTTAATCCTTCGTAATCCAAACATTTATTTTTTCTCTCCATTATTTAATCTTCCAGATATTTTTTCAGAAACTTTCCTGTATAAGACTGGTCACACTGTACGATTTCTTCCGGAGTTCCTGTTGCAATCACAGTTCCTCCCCTGTCACCGCCTTCCGGTCCGATATCTATGATATAATCCGCGGTTTTTATAACATCCAGATTATGTTCTATGACGATTACCGTATTTCCGCCGTCCGATAATTTTCTTAAAATCTCGACCAGCTTATGCACATCGGCAAAGTGCAGTCCCGTTGTCGGCTCATCCAGAATATAGATGGTTTTTCCTGTGCTTTTGCGGCTCAATTCCGTTGCCAGTTTTACACGCTGTGCTTCTCCTCCGGATAATGTCGTGGATGGCTGTCCCAGCTTGATATAGGAAAGTCCAACCTCATTTAAAGTCGCTATTTTCCGGTAAATGGACGGTACGTTTTCAAAAAATACCATCGCTTCTTCCACCGTCATGTCCAGTACGTCAAAAATACTTTTTCCCTTGTATTTTACATCCAGGGTTTCCCTGTTGTAACGTTTTCCTCCACATACTTCACACGGAACATAGACATCCGGCAGGAAATGCATCTCTATCTTGATAATACCGTCACCACTGCAGGCTTCACATCTTCCGCCCTTTACATTAAAACTGAAGCGTCCCTTTGTATATCCATGCATTTTCGCATCCTGCGTGGAAGCAAACAAATCACGGATTAAATCAAATACTCCGGTGTAGGTTGCCGGATTGGAGCGCGGTGTTCTTCCGATCGGAGACTGGTCGATGGCGATTACCTTATCGAGCTGATCCATGCCGAGGATTTTTTTGTGTTTTCCGGGTATGACATGTGCCCGGTTGAGGTTCTTTGCCAGACTCTTGTACAATATCTCATTGACCAGGGAGCTTTTTCCGGAACCAGATACTCCGGTCACTACCGTCATAATGCCCAGCGGAAACTTTACATCGATATTTTTCAGGTTATTCTGTGCCGCTCCTTTTACCGTAAGCCATCCGGACGGTTTTCTTCTTGCTTCCGGTACGGGAATCTTTAATTTTCCGCTCAGATATGCCCCGGTTATGGAATCCGGATTGTTCATGACTTCTTCCGGTGTTCCGCAGGCAACGACTTTTCCACCATGCTCACCGGCTCCCGGTCCGATATCCACAAGAAAATCCGCAGCCTTCATGGTGTCCTCATCATGTTCAACGACAATCAGGGTATTTCCGAGATTTTTCAGATGCATCAATGCCCCCAGCAGTTTATCATTATCCCTCTGGTGCAGTCCGATGCTCGGCTCGTCCAGAATATAGGCAACACCCACCAGTCCGGAACCGATCTGGGTTGCCAGACGTATTCTCTGTGCTTCTCCGCCGGATAACGTCGCTGTGGCTCTGGAAAGTGACAGGTATTCGAGGCCCACATCGGCAAGAAATCCTGTTCTTGCCTTTATTTCTTTGAGAATCTGCTCTCCGATGACTTTCTGCATCTCGGATAATTCCATCTGTTCCAGAAATGCTTTCAAATCCAGAATGGACATATTTGTAATCTCATAGATATTTTTATCCGCAACCGTCACGGCGAGGGATTCCGGTTTCAGTCTCTGTCCCTTACACACACGGCATGGGGTAATCTGCATAAATTCTTCGTATTCCTGTTTGCTGGATTCGGATGCCGTCTCCTTGTATCTGCGTTCCACATTTTTAATCAGCCCCTCAAATGCCACATCATAAACACCTTCTCCACGCTGGCCTTTATAGTAAACCTTGACCTCATAACCATGTGTACCATTGATAATGACATCCTGCGCCTTTTCGGATAATTCCTCAAACGGCACGTCCAGGCTGAATTCATATTCCTTTGCCAGTGCTTCAAGAATTGCATGGGTAAAGCTGCCTTCTTTGTTCGAGGACTGCCATCCCATTACGGTAATCGCACCGTCATTCAGGCTGACACTCCGATCCGGTATCATCAAATCAACATCGAATTCCATCTTATATCCGAGTCCGAAACATTCCGGACACGCACCAAACGGATTGTTAAAGGAAAAACTTCTCGGCTGTATCTCGTCTATGCTGATTCCACAGTCCGGGCAGGAAAAGTCCTGGCTGAAATTCATCGGTTCGCCGTCTATCACATCGACAATCATTAATCCATCGGCTATTTTTAATACATTTTCAATCGAATCGCTCAGTCTTTTTTCGATCCCGGGTTTTACCGCCAGACGATCCACGATGATTTCTATGTTATGCTTGATATTTTTATCCAGCGTGATTTCCTCGGTCAGTTCATACATATTTCCATCGATTCTTGCCCGGACATAACCGCTCTTCTTTGCATGATCCAGAACCTTCTCATGGCGGCCCTTTTTCCCGCGCACTACCGGAGCAAGAAGCTGAATCTTTGCTCTTTCCGGCAGCTTCATGATCGCATCCACCATCTGATCCACAGTCTGCTTCTTTATCTCTCTTCCGCATTTCGGACAGTGCGGAATTCCGACTCTCGCATAGAGCAGACGGAAGTAATCATAAATCTCCGTCACGGTTCCGACCGTGGAACGCGGATTCCTGTTGGTTGATTTCTGATCAATGGAAATCGCCGGCGATAAGCCTTCGATGCTCTCCACATCCGGTTTCTCCATCTGTCCCAGGAATTGTCTTGCATAGGATGACAGGGATTCCATGTATCTTCTCTGTCCCTCTGCATAGATCGTGTCAAACGCAAGGGATGACTTTCCGGAGCCGCTCAGTCCCGTTAAAACAACAAATTCATTTCTCGGAATATCTATATCCAGCTTTTTCAGATTATGCTCTGAAGCACCTCTGATTTTTATATACTTCTTTTCACTCATTTTTTTACACCACATTCAATCTTTTAAAATTCATTTTTAATCGATCTTGCAAATAATCCATTCAGGGTTTCCTTCGGATCTTTGTTCTGATACAGCATTTCATAGACTGCCCTGCTGATCGGAAGTTCCACGCCATAATTCTTGGCCAGATTCATCATTGCCCTGACGGTATAATAGCCTTCCGCCAGCTTATCGTACTGTTCGCCCTTGATAAAAAGTTCACCGAATCTCCGGTTATGGCTGAACTGGGAGAACACGGTTGCCTCGTAATCACCCAGATGGCACAGACCATAGGCGGACAGCTCATTTCCGCCCATCGCTTTTATCAGTCTGGATACTTCCCTTGTTCCTCTCGACATCAACGCACCTTTCAGGGAAGATACCCCGAGTCCATCCAGCATACCTGCTGCAATACCGATGACATTCTTCGCTGCCGCACCAACTTCATTTCCAATCAGATCCTGTCCGTAATAAATACGGATCAGATCACTGTTGAAGGTATCCACAAGTTTTTTCTTTACATTTTCATTATTACTGTCTATTACCATACAGTTTGGCACTCCATTGTAGAGTTCCTGTACATGTCCGGGTCCAATCCATACTGCAACTTCATTGGAAAAATCCACACTGTCATTGACAACCTGTGTCAGCCTTCTTCCTGTCGCAATCTCGATTCCCTTCATGCAAAGCACAAAAATCTTATTCTGCAAATCGTATGGCTTTAATTCTTCCAGCAATGCCTGCAGGCCCTGTGAATTAATGGATATTACGATTACTTCCGCATCTTTCACACAGGATAAATCCGTGGAAAGCTTTACCGATTCCGGAAGCGTCAGATAATCGTTCTTCCGCTCTGCCAGGAATCTCTGCATATTCTTTGACTCTGCACGTCCGTACAATGTCACATCCATTTTAATATAATCAAGATACCATGTAATAAGTGAACCCCATCGTCCACATCCAATAACTGTTACTTTCATAAATTTCCTCTTTCAATTTCTTCTTTCTTTGTGTTTGTTATGCTTTTTCCAGCAGTTTTCTGATTTCCATCATCTTATCCCTTAATTCGGCGGCGGCTTCAAAGTTCAGTTCTGCAGCAGCCTTTTCCATCTCTTTACGGATCTTTTTGATTAATTTCTCCAGTTCTTTCGCACTCATGGATTCCGGATCTTTCTCTATGGTGCTGATCGTCTTTTCTGCCGTCTTTGTAATGCTGATTAAATCCCTGACTGCCTTCTTTATGGTCGTCGGTGTAATTCCGTGTTCCTCATTGTATGCTTGCTGTATCTTTCTTCTTCGCCTGGTTTCCTCTACGGCATCCCGCATGGAATCCGTCATGCCGTCCGCATACATGATGACATGACCTTCCGCATTTCTCGCCGCACGTCCGATTGTCTGAATCAGGGACGTTTTGGAACGCAGGAAGCCTTCTTTGTCCGCATCAAGTATCGCAACCAGCGAAATCTCCGGGATATCCAGTCCTTCCCTTAACAGGTTGATTCCTACGAGAACATCAAAGAGATCCAGTCTCATATTCCGGATAATCTCGGTCCGTTCCAATGTATCAATATCCGAATGAAGATATTTTACCCGGATTCCTGATTCGTTCATATATTCGGTCAAATCTTCTGCCATACGCTTGGTCAGTGTTGTCACCAGCACCTTGTTTTTCTTCGCCGTTTCTTTATGAATCTCTGCGATCAGATCATCGATCTGCCCCTCCACCGGTCGGATCTCCACTTCCGGATCTAACAGGCCGGTCGGCCGTATAATCTGCTCCACTCTCTTTAATTCATGCTCATCTTCATAGACATTCGGAGTCGCAGAAACAAACATCATCTGGTCGATTTTGCTCTCAAACTCTTCAAAATTCAACGGACGGTTGTCTTTCGCCGAAGGCAGACGGAATCCGTAATCCACCAGAGTTGATTTTCTTGACTGGTCACCGGCATACATCCCTCTGACCTGCGGAATAGTGATATGGGACTCGTCTACGATAATCAGAAATTCATCTGGAAAATAATCCAGCAGGGTATGCGGGGTTGCTCCCGGCTCCAGCCCTGCAAGATGTCTGGAATAATTCTCAATTCCGGAACAAAATCCCGTTTCCCGCATCATCTCTATGTCAAAATTCGTTCTCTCTGCAATTCTCTGTGCTTCGAGCAGCTTATCATTGCTCTTGAAATAGCGGACGCGTTCTTCGAGTTCCTTTTCGATTGATTTTGCCGCCCGTTCTATCTTTTCCTGCGGCACTACATAATGGGATGCCGGGAAGATGGCGATATGCTCCAGCCGGCTCTTAATCTCTCCAGTCAGCACATCAACTTCCGTAATCCGGTCGATTTCATCCCCGAAAAATTCGATTCTTACCGCACGATCCTCATAATTGGCAGGAATTACTTCCACCACATCGCCATTTACCCGGAATGTTCCTCGCTTAAAATCCATCTCATTTCTGGTATACTGCATATCGATCAGCTTCTTCAGCACTTCATCCCGGTCTTTTTCCATGCCCGGTCTTAAAGATACGACCATGTCCCTGTAATCCACCGGGTCACCCAGTCCGTAGATGCAGGATACACTGGAAATAATGATGACATCATCTCTTTCTGCCAGTGCCGCCGTGGCGGAAAGCCGCAGCCTGTCTATCTCTTCGTTTATTGCAGAATCTTTCTCGATATAAGTATCCGTGGACGGAACATATGCTTCCGGCTGATAATAATCGTAGTAAGATACAAAATATTCTACGGCATTTTCCGGGAAAAATTCTTTAAATTCACTGTAAAGCTGTGCCGCCAGTGTCTTATTATGCGCTATGATAAGTGTCGGCTTCTGTAATTGCTGTATCACATTCGCCATGGTAAAGGTTTTCCCGGAACCGGTTACTCCCAGCAATGTCTGAAACTGATTTCCTTCTTTAAATCCTTCCACGAGCTCCCGGATTGCCTCCGGCTGGTCACCGGTCGGCTGATAGGGAGCATGTAATCTGAACTCACTCATATTTTGCCTTTCTCCTTATTTCTTCCATCTTTTCCTCATCCGGAAGTGTTTCCTCCGGTCTTGCCAGATAGTAGCCCTGTATATAATCCACACCTGCCTGTTTCATGTAGTCCAGCTCTTCCCTTGTTTCCACACCCTCGGCAATAATATGGATATTATGACGCTTACAGTAATCGATGGTATTTTTCACCATTTCCTGACGGTATGGATCGTTTACGATATTTTCCACAAAGGATTTGTCAATTTTTACATAGGACGGCTGTACTTCAATAATATTAATTTCAGAATTAAATCCCGAGCCGAAATCATCGAGTGCAAATTCGATCTGATCCTTTCCTCCTGTTGCCCGCTTACGTTCCATGTAGATATCATTCATTTCCTCATTTTCCGTCATTTCCACGACAACCCGGTTAAAATACTGTCCAAAATGTTCTTTGCAGAACTGTTCGGATTCTTTGGAAAGAACCGCATTTGGAAATGAATTTATAAATAATTTTTTCCCATTTCCGCCGTTTTTATGAATAAAGTAATCTTCCAGTGCCGTTTCCCAGGTCAGTACCTCAATATCCATGAGTCTTGACTGGGATTTTGCAAGACGGATGACATCGAAAGGTGTTTTTAATTTTTCCATTTTCGGACGCATGAGTGCTTCGTAGGCGAATATTTCGCCGGTATGCACGTCCACAATCGGCTGGTATGCCAGTTTCAGCAGTTTATTTTCAATAAATTTGTTTAGTTCTTCATTTCCGCTTACCAATATTTCATCCCGCTGGTATTCCTCCTGTGAAAACTCGGCAATTCTTCCTTTGTTGGAATGTTTTACCGTATACATGGTAAAATCTGCTTTTTTAATCAATTCATCGTAATTGGATGCATCCTTGCTGTACCAGGCGATTCCGGCTGATCCGCGCAACTTTAAATGCTCCCTGTTTGGCAGTATAATAGTCTGCTGCCCCAGTGTCTTATGAAGCTCTCTGATGATCCGGTACAGTTCTTCCCTGCTGTCCCCATCGATATAGGCATAGAATTCATCCCCGGACCGCCTCGAAACGATACCACCCTGCTGTTCCAGCGTTCCAAGACATTTTGCTGCCATACGGATATACATATCCCCGTACTCATGTCCATAGGTATCATTGACATATTTCAGATTATCCAAATCCCACATGACCATGGCACCGGTCTTGCCATCATTGTCTATCAGCCTTTTCTGTACCTGCCTGCGGAATGCTTTGTTATTCAGAAGTCCGCTCAGGGCATCATGGCTTACCTCATACTCTAATTTCATTTCTCTTGTAATACTCTCGGTTACATCGGAAATTACCATGAGTATTTTCTTTTCTTCGACTTTCGTAGAAAAGGTGATCCACCTCGACTGATCGTTTCGGTCAATCATTTCATAGGTATTATTGTCAATAAAATCATTCACGGGAACACCCTTGTATAATGATGCTTTTGCATAAAACTGCCGCAGCATCTCTTTTAACTCTTCCGCCGACATCAGCAGATAATCTTCTTCTTCCTGTTCCATCTGTAAAATATTACAGCAGGAATAGGTCATGTAGCACAGAGCTTTCTCCTCGTCCAGCTCGATGACTCCGACCTTCAAATCCGCATCTTTGATAATGGATGCCATTCTGGATGCAGAACGTATGATGTCCCGTCCCATTTCTTCTATTGCTTCTGAAAGACTGTCTATCTCAATGATATTTACCCGCCTGATTGCAAGATTTTTCATCGGCTTCATGTTGGATACAGCATGATAGACAGTCATGATCGGCCGTCCAAGATTCCGGCTTCCAAGATAAGATCCAGCAACTGCCACAAGAACTGCCAGAATGGTGACCATGATAATAATATGCTGAAACCTGTTTTCATTCTGAAACAGCCTGTCCTCGTTCTGAATGGCCAGAAGACACCATTGTTCATCTGCAAATGGGGTATTGACATTGTAGACAACAATATCTTTCCGGAACACCAGTTCTCTTCCGTTGCGGAATCCTTCTATTCCTGAGATATTGTCCCACCTGTCATTCTGTGTAAGGCGGATACTTTTCTGCTTCATAATCTCGCTCTTATATTCCGGTCCTGCCGCTGTTACCGGTGTGATCTCCCCGGTTTTTTCATCGCAGATTCCAAGTACATAGGTGCTGCTTTCCTCAAGGGTAAGTTCATTGTATTTTAAAAAAGTATTGATATATTCCATGGATATCTCGATGCCGAGTACGGCGAAAACCTGCCCATCATCTCCGAGCAGCGGAATGGTATACATAATACAGGATAAACCCTGATAATAAGGAAGTGTTCCCACTGTCCAGCATCCATAATCTGTTTCTTCTCCGTAACCATTTTCCCGGTATGCCTCGACCGGTCTGGTAATATAGCTGTTTGCAAGCATATTCTTATCCGCATATGCCTTCCAGTTGACATCCATCGTGATTCCAAGTGTCTTCATAATTGCAGCATTTCCATATTCCCCGTAAATATCTGCATTTGTCCGGGAATAGGACTCTGGATTCAGATCACAAAAATATAGTGTATCATAACCATTTTTGTCATTTTCCTCTAGTGGTACATAAAATATTCCTGTACCTGATGTATTTCCAAGCAGGTTTAACAGTATTTCCGCCCGTTTCACCTGTACTTCATTTTCGCTTCCGGCATCGTTTAAATTTTCCAGTTCTGTTATGGCATCTTCCATGCTTTCATAGTCGGCCCAGCCTGCTACCATCTGGTTTTCGATGGTGTTCTTTCTGGTTTCAACAATATTGTCGATAATATCGATCTTACTTCCGCAGAGCTGGTTTACAATCCCACTGCGTTCAATGACACAGACATACAGCAGAATCAGAATGATACTGACAAGAAAAAGGACGGAAAACAGGCGGAAAAACACGGACTGTTTTTGAAAAGCAATTTTACTCATATTACTACACCCACTATTTCTCCGGATTTAAAATCCGGTTTATCTGATCCACCGTATCCTGATACCATGCCTGATAGGAATCCTCTGTATCATACTGTGCAACAGCATCTTCTTCGGTCATACCCTGTGCGGTCAGTTCAAGAACTGCTGCCCTGTCATTCTTTGCTTTGTCCTTTAAAATGGTATCAAGAACTTCTCTTGCATCATAACTATTGACAAAAGACGGAAGTGTATAAGTTGTACTCTGATTCATTTTCTCAATGGATATCGTCAGTGTATCAAGTACTTTATCCGACACTTTGATATTTTCTTTTTCTACAATATTACGGATATAACCCGCATGGCAGCTTTCCTTTGTTACCGGAAGATAGGATGATTCCACGGCAAAGCTGACATTTTTTTCACTCTCGGTAAACCATTTCAGGAATTCCGCACTGGCTTTCTCTTTCTTTTCATCTGAATGAATCATCGCCATGCCTGCTCCCTGCTGGATCACATAAGACTCTTTTCCTTCAAAATCAGGTACGGGAAGAACCATACATTCTATCTGTGTTCCGGTGTCTTCAGCATCATAATATACTTCATCCGGGAAATAGGCTGCACTGGAGGTCGAGCCGACATAGGCAATGATATCGCCGATTTTCAGATCGTCGCTGGCATATCTGCCTTCTTTTCTGTAATAACCGCTGATATACGGCACATAATAATTATCCCAGAGCTTACGCATGACGTCTTTATCCATCTGAAAATCCAATGTCCCGTCTTTTACCTGAAAAATATCGTTTCCAAGTTCCAGTGAACCAAGCAGCACATAATTTGCCATAACATCTCTTCCAAACATTGCTTTTCCGCCGGACCAGTCATAATAAAGCTCTGCCGTTTCGGCAAGTCCTTCCCAGGTTGAAAGCTTTGATATATCTATATTGCACGCGGCTGCAAACTCATCCCACTTTGTCTTGTTTACCATCATAACCTCTGTTGCCTTTGCAATCGGAAACAACTTCAGGCTCTTCGCACTGTCAAATCTTCCCTCCTCGATATAGGCATCCACATATCCAGACAATTCTTCCTTTGAAAAATACTGGTCCATATCAACCAGCAATCCTTTTGCATCAATAGTTTCCGCCATATCGACATAAGCAGAAAACAAATCCGGAAGTGCTTTTGCCCCCACTTTCTTATCTGCGGACGCATTGATCTGTTCGGAAAGATTACTGATGGAGTCCATCGCCACTACATTGACCGTAATTCCTTTCTTGATTCCTTCCGTTTCGTTAAACCTCTCAACCATGCGGTCAAATGCTGCTTTCTGTGAGCCGCTGTAATAATGCCATATCGTAATTGATGTCTTTTCTTCTTTATGGGAACTCTTCTTTGCATTGTCACATGCTACACACATAATGCAGCTTAATAGAATCAATATTCCCGCTAATACTCTTCTCTTCATTCTGTGCTTTGCCCTTCCTCTGCCCTGCCATTTCTATTCGCAATTTTGTTCTTATGATATCACAAAAAGTAACAGAACACAATAACTGTCGCACTTATGTTTTGCATATTTCGACATTTCCTTTAAAGCAGGAAAGACTGCCGGCCCCATGGTCTGCAGTCTTTCTCTTTTTTTAAAACATTTTTATTTTTCTGTCATAAGGCCATACAATGCATCCACGCATCCGTCAATGCCCAGCTTCGCACTGTCCAGAACCAGGTCATAATCCCTGAAATTATCCCATTTCCGTTCCGTATTTGCCTTATAATAATTGGCTCTCTTTTTGTCATACTTGCGTCTGACCACATCAGCCTGCACCGGTGCAATCCCGTAATCATGCAGGATTCTTTCCTTCTTCTGCTCATCACTGGAGCAATGGATAAAGACATTTACCACATTTGGATATTCTTTTAATGCTTCACTGGCACAGTGTCCGACAAATATTGCCGGCTGTGCGGCTGCAAATCTGCGGATCACTTTCTGCTCTTCCACATATATATGTCCTTCTCCCGGCAGCATATCCGGATTTGCCGAAACTGCCTGTGACATCAGATATACGGAATATAACAGGCTGTTTGTAACGGTTTCCTCACAATGTTCGATGCTCTCGATCGAAATATGCCTTTCTTTTGACACTTCTTCGAGAATCTCCCTGCCAAAACAGGGAATCCCCAGTTTTTCGGAAAGCCGGCGTCCTATCTCTGTACCGCCGCTTCCGTATTCTCTCTCTATTGTAAGATATCTGTATTTCATCTTCTGCACTCCTTTCTTATGATGCCTGGTCAAACTGGCTGTTATAAAGAGACGCATAGAAGCCGTCTTTTTCCATCAGTTCTTCATGATTCCCACTCTCTATAATATCTCCATCCTTTAACACGAGGATTAAATCCGCATTTTTTATCGTAGATAATCTGTGTGCAATGACAAATGAGGTTCTGTTTTCCATCAGTTTATCCATCGCAGACTGTATCTGCTGCTCTGTTCTTGTATCTACGGAAGAGGTTGCTTCATCCAGGATTAACATCGGCTTATCCGCTATCATGGCTCTTGCAATCGTGAGCTGCTGCTTCTGTCCCTGTGATAAATTGACCTGGTCATTTAATACGGTGTCATAGCCCTGCGGCAGGGTACGGATAAAATGATCGAGTCCTACTGCTTTGCATGCATTTTTCACTTTTTCATCCGGTACACCATCTGCACAGTAAACAAGGTTTTCCCGGATTGTACCTTCAAAAAGCCAGGTATCCTGCAATACCATACAGAACTGGTCATGTACGGTTTCCCGCTTCATTTCGCTGGTGGACACTCCGTCAATGCTGATCTTTCCACCCTGAATCTCATGAAAACGCATGAGCAGATTGACCAGTGTTGATTTTCCGGCACCTGTCGGTCCTACGATTGCGACCTTCTGTCCCGGCTTTGCCATTGCACTGAAATCGTGAATAATGGTTCTGTCTGTTCCTTCATAGCCGAATTTTACATGTTCAAAAGCAACTTCCCCTCTGATTTTTCCGAGGTTTTCAATCTTGCCGTCTTCGTTTTCCATCTCTTCTGCCTCAAGAAAGTCGAATACACGTTCTCCGGCAGCTGCTGCGGACTGCATGGTCTGTACTGCCTGTGCAATCTGTGCAAGCGGCTGGGTAAAGTAACGTACATACATCATAAATGCCACAATGACACCAAAGCTGATTTTTCCGTTCAGTGCCATAGCACCGCCTACCACACACACTGCCACATAACCGAGATTTCCGATAAAACTCATGACAGGCATCATCATTCCGGACAGGCACTGCGCACGGAATCCGCTTTCCTGAAGATTTGTATTCATTTCATCAAAGATTTTCTGTGCATTATGTTCGCCATTGTATGCTTTTACCACCGTATGTCCGGTATAAATCTCTTCAATATGGCCGTTGATTTCACCCAGATGCTTCTGCTGTCTGCGGAAATACTTCTGGCTCTTTCCCATGATGGCAAACATGATGATAAATCCAATCAGGCTCGCTCCCACTGCCGTCAGTGTCATCCACCGGTCTGTGACAAGCATCATAATAAAGCTTCCGGCAAATAAGATGAGTGCTGATATGAGGTTTCCGATACTCTGGTTTAAGGACTGTCCGATGGTATCCACATCATTGGTAACGCGGGATAATACATCTCCGGTTGTTGTCCGGTTGTAGAACCACATCGGCAAACGGTTGATTTTTTCCGAAATGTCGGAACGCATCTGTTTTGACACTTTCTGGGTAATCGTTGCCATGATGATTCCCTGAATGGCAGATAACACATAGCTGCAGGCATATAAGATTACCAGCACGATTCCGATATGAAATACCTTATCCATGTCAATCGCAGGTTTTATAAGCTGATAAACAGAATCTGGCAGTTTATCAAATACTGCTAACATGGAATCTGTGTCATCTCCTGCTTCTGCCATGAGGTTTGTCATCTCTAACTGTTCCGCACCTGTGATCACGGTCTTATCCACCGTAATATCGGTATACAGTGCTTTTTTCACAGCATCCGGCAATTTTTGTACGGCTTCGCTCTTCTGTGTGTCATCTGCTCCATCGAGTGAAGCAAAAATTTCCATGGTCATTCTCTGGTCTTCAAAGGAAATCACCTGCCCGTTTACCTCAATCTCCATCTGCATATTCTCTGTATCGGAAAGATTTCCTGCAATTTCCGTTATGACCGTCTGCATATTTGCCGCAATATTCTCTGACATCGCCGTAGATATTTCCTGCAATTTATCCGTATCCGGAGAAATACCGGAAGTAACGGCATCCGTCATATCGGATAATTTATCCGGTCCTACCAGGGTGCAGACAGTTCCTGCTGCCGCACAGACAAGGGCAATCACCAGAATAACCAGATATTTTCTGCAATATCCGAGCAATTTTTTCCATGTGCCGACCAGATCCTTCGGTTTTTCCTGTTTTCTATTTCTCATTACGCAAGTTCCTCCTTTGAAAGCTGTGACAATGCGATCTTCTGGTAAACATCACAATCCCGCATTAAGTCTTCGTGTCGTCCCATGCCTGCAATCTTTCCATCCTCCAAAACGATGATCTTATCCGCATCCCGGATCGTGCCGATTCGCTGTGCCACAATGATTCTGGTGATATCTTTGCACTTCTCATCCAGTGTTTTCCGGAGCACTTTGTCCGTCCGGTAATCCAGTGCCGAGAAGGAATCATCAAAAATGAGGATTTCCGGTTTTCTTGCGATGGCTCTTGCAATGGAGAGTCTCTGCTTCTGTCCGCCGGAGAAATTAGAACCATTCTGTGCCACATAGGCATCTTTTCCGTCTTCCAGTGATTTTATAAATTCCTCTGCCTGTGCGATGTTTAAAGCCTCATCGATCTCTTCGTCCGAAGGATCTGCTTTTCCGTTTTCCCCATAGGCAATATTGGAACGGATATTTCCAGTAAATAAAGTTGCTTTCTGTGAAATATATCCGATTTTATTTCTCAGTTCTTCCTGTTTATATTCCTTAACATTTCTTCCGTCTACCAGCACCTCCCCCTGTGTTGCATCATAGAAACGCGGAATCAGGTTGATAACGGTACTCTTACCGCAGCCGGTTGAACCGATGAGTGCCACGGTTTCACCTTTCTTTGCCGTAAAGCTGATATTTTCAAGGACACATTCCTCTGCGTCCGGATACCGGAAAGATACATTGGAAAACTCGATTTCTCCTGCCTCTCCTGCTTTTCCTTCACTCTCTGTACCATCGAGAATGGATGGTTTTGTGTCAAGCACTTCACAGATACGGTTTGCTGCTACGGATGCTCTCGGCAGAATCATAAAGATCATGACTAACATCATAAATGCCATAACTACCTGGATGGCATACTGGGAAAATACCATCATATCAGAAAATAATGAAATCTTTCCTGACATTCCCGCATCGTTAATCAGTATTGCACCAATCCAGTAAATCGCAAGCATCAGCCCGCTCATGACAAGCTGGATGCTCGGCATCATAAATGCCATGGTTCTCTGTGCAAAAAGGTTCGTGCCTGTAAGTGCCTCATTTGCATTCTCAAATTTTTCTTCCTGATAACTTTCCGCATTGTAAGCCCTTACAACGGAAAGTCCGGTAAGATTTTCCCTGGTTACACGGTTTAAATCATCCGTTAAGGACTGTATCTTTTTAAACTTTGGTGTTACAAGCACCAGACAGACTCCGACCACGATAAGCAGTATAACAACCGCTGCCGCCGTTGTCAGTGTCCACTGCCACTGTTTATCTGCAATCTTTAAAATTGCCCACACAGCCATAATCGGTGCTTTTACCAGCATCTGCAGTCCCATTACAAGCAGCATCTGAATCTGTGTCACGTCATTGGTGGAACGTGTAATCAGACTCGCCGTTGAAAAATGTCCAATTTCTTCCATTGAAAATGACTGCACCTTCGCAAATAATTTTCCTCTTAACACTGCGGCAAATCCTGTTGCAATCTTCGCTGCACAGACTGCCGTAAGCACTGCCGCCAGAAGGCTTCCCAATGCACACAGAAGCATCTTGCCGCCCGCAGTCAGCATCTCACTCATTGTACTTCCATCCGTCTGCACCATCCTTGTGATATCCGCCATATAATCCGGCATTGTCAAATCCAGCCAGACCTGCAGAACGATAAAAACCATCACCAGGGCAATCAAAGCCCATTCCTGCGGTCTTAAATTCTTAAATATCTTTATCAATTTATGTGTCTCCTTTCTGATTCAAAATTTTTGCAATTATCTGTCAAAACTTTCCGGTGGGGCTGACATAATCTGCCGGATTTCATTTCCAATCTCAATGTATTCCAACAGCCTTTCTTCCCCGATCCGGTCGATTATGTTTCCCATCCTTTCACAGATTTTATCCCACCATTCCAGTATCATTTCTGCTCCATGCTCTGTCAGTCTGACACGGGTAACTCTTGCATCCCTGGCATCATGCTCTTTTATAATCAGCTCTTTTGCTTCGAGTTTTTTCAGCAGAACCGCTACCCTCGCCGTACTGATTCCCATCTTTTCACTGATCATTCCTGCCGTTACCGGCTCCTTCGCAGTATATAAAATGCGTAGTACCGCACCCAGTCCTGCTTTGGTATCATCCATACAACGAAAAAGCTCTGCCGGGTGACATTCCTGCATTTTCTGAAAAATCCTCTGAATCTGTTCTTTCGTTGCCATCCATATCCTCCTTTCAAAATATCTAACCTAGTTAGGTATTATACAAAAACTTACCGGCAAAATCAAATAAAAAGAATATAAACTCTATATACTTTTTATAAATCCCACCGGTATTTCCTTTCTTTTATTTAATTACCTAATTTAATTTCCTTGTAAATGATAATACTTCTTAATTGCTTTCTCATCCATTATCAACACATAGAAGATCTTTCCATAATACCGGTTCTCCACCAGCCTGCCATAATTCAGAACACGATGTTCCGTTCCATCTTTACACTGCATATGAAACTGCACATAATCATTATGTTCCCCTTTATCTTCCATAATCTGTTTCCTGATGCTCTGTGCAATATTTTCCCGTTCTTCCTCACGAATCAGATGAAAAAAATCTTGAGCCGTAAATTCAAAAAAGTCGTCCAGATCTGTACACCCTGCATACCGTATCATTTCTTTGTTTGCAAACAGGATGCGTGAATCTTCTTCTTTGTAAATCAAAAATGATCCCGGAAGATTTTCCGATATATCTTTTAAAGCAAATCCAAGCTGACTCCGCTTTTCGAGTTTTAAATGCCCGGAATAGCTCTGGCAGCCCTGTTTCCCATGCAGCTTTACCTCATATAATGCGGCATCGGCATTCTGCAAAAGCTGAGCCTTATCTGATGCCTGCAGAGGATATTCCGCATAGCCGACAGATATGCCAAATACTTTATCCTGCCCGTTTACTTCAAATGTCCGGCCTGTTGCCGCGAACTTCCGTATCAGAGCTTCACTCTGTGCGATTGTCGTATCCTTTAACAGAACCGAAAACTCATCGCCCCCGTTTCTTCCCATAACTGCATTAGTCTGAAAAAATTCTCTCATGCTGTCCGCAAGTTTCTGTAACACCATATCTCCTACAAGATGACCATATACATCATTAATAAATTTAAAATCATCAATATCCAAAGTAATACAGACGCAGGAATGATCCGGATATTTTCTCATCCAGGTATCCACTTCCTCATTCAGTCCCTGCTGGTTCAACAGTCCGGTCAGTCCGTCCGTGACGGACATTTTCTTTAATTTTCTTCTATTTGCATCCACAATCAGAAGTGCTGCGGTCAGACCGGTCAAAAGAAGCACTATGACGCAGCCACGGATTAACAGTTCCATCATATGGCCGGCACCACTCCATCCATTTGATGGCATAACTTCCAGTTTCCAGGAACATTCTCCAATTTCAAATTTATATTCCACCGGATTTTCAAGCTTTTTTCCAGAACTGTCTATCTCGTCATAACTATCCGTAAACGGAGTTGCTGTTTTTGACAGACAGTAGTCGTAGCCGAATCCTGTCAGTGCCTGTACAGAGTTTTTAAAAATCTCCGGAACGCGGACAATCACAATCGTAAATCCCCAGAATGCTGTTTCTCCATTTTCATTTTTCAAATAAACCGGATTTCTCACTGCAATGCCCATTCCGCCCTGATTCAGAGAAAAAGGACCCTGCATGACGGTTACTTTGTTATCTCTTCCATAACAGGCAATCTGTCCGCGCTTCTCATCATGTATCAGATCGATTTTTCCCACCTCATTTCCTTCTGCCGGATAAATATCCGTTACCACGCCATCCGGTGCAAGCTGGATACTCTGGATAAAATGCGTCATTAAATCTTCTGCCACCATCTCAAACCCATCTACTTTTCCATTCTCACTCACAACAAGTTCTTTTAAAGTATCGGTTACACTTGTGCCACGGCTCAGTTCTTCTATCATGCGTTCTGCGTAAGTCATTGCATTCATCCTTGCATTTTCCCGCACCTGTGCCTGATTTGTTCTCCATGCCCTGACCATCATAAAAATAACGAGACATGCACCTGTGAGAAATACAATTGCCAGCAGTAATAATCTCTTCTTTAATATTTTCTTTTCTAAAACTTTCATACTATTGTTCTTTCCTTTGTAAAAACTGATACAAACATCCAATTTGTCTATATTTTACTATCAAGCATAATTATTTTCAAGAAATACCGTAAAAATTTTATTTTCACTTGCCTGTACGGAAGAACTTTATTTCGATAAAAATGGCACAATGAAGCCGGCAGTTCCGGAGTAATCCCCGGAACTGCCGGCTCTATCCTGTTCATCTGGTTTTCTTATCGTTTTAATCCCTTTTTTCTCTGCTTGTCTTCGTACATATATTGGTCCGCTTTGTCAAACAGGGTACGCAATGTACAATTCTCATAATCACTGGACAATGCCCATCCGCTTGCATAGCTGATTTTAATATTCTTTCCATAGCAGTTAAAACGTTCTACCTCATTTTGCAGATTCCTCAGTATCTCTTCTGTTTCACTCCGACTTGCTTCATGCACGAATACAATAAATTCATCGCCCCCGCATCGTCCCACGAAATCTTTTGCCGGAACTACATTCCGTATAATCCTTGCAAAATTCATGATAAGCTGATCTCCTATGGAATGTCCCATAGTGTCATTGACATGCTTTAAATTATTCAGATCCAGCACAATACACGCAACCGGAGCTTTTAAAAATTCTACGTTATGCAGCATTTCCTCACAGCGGCTCTTATTCGGCAGTCCCGTATGCAAATCAATGTATGCCTTTTTCTCCAGTATCTTGTTTGTCCGTGCAATCCTTACTTCCGTAACAGTCTGTTCAATAATCAGCCCAATCAGTCCGACCATGATTATCGCTGAGATGATTTCCAGCAATCTTAAATGCACGGCTATTTCTTCGGAATAATCTTCTGCCGCCGATACCGTTTCATCTGCAAGTTTAAAATAAGCTTCACTCATGCCAACAATATCTGTCTGAAGATAACCATCCGTCCTTACTTTCTGTATCTCTTCCTTGAGTTCTTCCCAGCAGGCAATCTGCACATCCAGCTTTTTCTGGTAATCCTTATCATCCAGCAGAATCAGATCGTAATTCCCGTCCTCATATCTTAATCCGCTTAAAATATCGTCCAGGTAAGTAATCAGAGCATCATCGGAATTTCCGGTAATCTCAAGCTTTACTTCCCTCTGTGTCGCACCACGCACCAATCCGGCATAATTAATTACTCTCGCTGTTCCCTGTAATTTCTTAATCTGGTACATCATAATCATTACTAAAATAATCAGCAGTAAAATCAATATACTCTTTGCGATTGCTTTTACTCTGTATATTAACTTATCCATCACGCATTCCTCTTTATTTTTTGTAACAATCAGGTTTTGTAAAAACTACCTTGTCTGTACTATGATTATACTCATTTTTATTTTTCTGCAATCTGACTCTGGATATAGGAAACTGCCGCATTTAACTGCGTGTCATATCCTTCCTTCAGATATCCTTTTTCATCATAAGCTTCCGTCTGCGATTCGTCCGGAAGTTCTACCGTTTCATCAGGATCAATTCCGTTATTGTTAAAATTCCTGCCAAGCGGGGTAAAATATTCTGCAATCGTAAGCTTTACTCCACTTCCGTCGTTCAGTGGGATAAGATTCTGTACCACGCCCTTGCCGTAGGACTTTGTACCGAAAATCTTCGCACGTCCGTAATCCTGCAATGCTCCGGTAAATACTTCCGAAGCACTGGCACTGTTGCCGTTGATAATAACTGCCATCGGCAGGGTTTCATCGATACATTCTGCTTCGGAATAATAATTCTTCCGGTTTTCAAATTTGTCTTCAACATACATGAGCAGTTCTTCCGGCAGAATATAATCGAGCATATCGATTACCGCATCCAATGCGCCGCCGCCGTTATTTCTCAGGTCAAATACAATCCCTTCTGCTCCCTGGTTTAACAGGTCATCAATCGCATTCTTATACTGTTCCGGTGTGGACATCTCAAATGAGGAAATATAAATATATCCGACATTTCCTTCTTTCATTTCATAGGACACGGTAGGCACATTCACCTGTTGCCTTGTAATCGTGGTTTCAAATTCTTCTTCCCCGCGGCGCACCTTAAATACAGCTGAAGTTCCTTCCTCGCCTTTTACCAGTGTTACCGCCTGCTCCAGCTCCATGCCGGACAGATCTGTTCCATCAATGCTCAGAATTATATCTCCCGGCTGCAGACCTGCATTTGCCGCCGGTGCATTCTCATATGGAAGAATAATGGTTATCCCGCCATCTTCATTCTTCGATACCACAGCACCGATACCACAGTAAGAACCATTGATGCTCTCCATTCTTTTTTGCATCTCATCTGCGGTGTAATACTCGGAATATTTATCTTCCAGTCCCGCAATATAAGCCGCATAGACTTTATCTGCGATTGCGGAAGTATCCATATCATCACTGTAATAATAATACTCATCTACCAGCGACTCCAATGATTCCAGTTTTTTCTCAATGTCGTTCATGGATACCTGTGTATCCCCTGATGTCTGGTCGGTCTCTGTCTGCTTCTGTACCGGATGGATTCCCCCTTTTGCCACAAACAGAAAGATCAATGCAAATAATGAGCAGATCAGAAGTCCTGTAATCAGCCCCTTCTGAAATGATGATTTTAAATCAGGATTTTTGTCTTCTATATTCATGCTGTCTCCTAACTACTTTACTAAATCCGGATATTCCGGCTGCCACCGGGTTATGGGGATACATAATCCAGTGGGTCTACATAACTTCCATTCAGACGGATACTCAGATGCAGATGCGGTGCGGTAGACCTGCCCGTACTTCCCACCAGTCCTATCGTCTGACCTGCGGTAACATAATCCCCTTCTTTCACAAGTCTGGAAGACATATGCATATACACGGAATAAATTCCATTTCCATGGTCAATGCCGATCCAGTTGCCTGCCGATGAACTTAAACTTGACCATGCCACCTGTCCGCCTGAAACTGCCATAACCGCAGTTCCTGTGGATGCTGGTATGTCGATTCCGTTATGGAATTCTGTTCCACTTCCTCCAAATGGGTTATTTCTCATGGAAAAATACGATGAAATATAAGTGTTTGACGTCAGCGGCCAGATAAACTTTCCATTACTTGTCGTCTGGTTCGTGGATGTATTTGATTTTGACGTGGTTGCTTCCTGTCCCTTTGTCGTGGTATCAGCCTTACTGCTGCCCTTCTTTTCTGCTCTGGAAGCCGCCTCAGCCGCCTTCCGTTTTGATTCTTCCTCGGCTGCTTTTCTGGATTCCTCTTCTGCCTTCTTCCGGGACTCTTCCTCGGCTTTTCTTCTGGCTTCGATCGATTCCATCTCTGATACCAGCTCCTGCTGTGCAGCAATGTCATTTTCCAGGTCATGGATCTGGTTCTGTGCATCCGTAATCGATGCATTTACCTGTGCAATCTCCTGATTTTTTGCTTCCATCAACTGTTCGGTCGCTGCCTTCTCTGCCTCTGCATTCTCCTGCAGAACCTGCAGATCTGCAAGCTGTTTGTCAAGACTTGCCTTTGCCGCCTCCACTTCATTCTTCTTCGCCTGAAGCTCCTCTAACATCTGTCTGTCATAACTGGTCAGTTCCGTGATGTATTCTGCCCGGTTCAGGAAATCCCCGATGCTTTTGGAATCCAGTATCATGGAAATATAGGACGCATTCCCATTTTCATACATATACTGGATACGCAGCTTCATGGCTTCATACTGCTCCGAGATCTCTACCTCAGTTTTGGATATTAATTCCTGCGTTGCATTTATCTCGGTATTCTTCTGATCAATCTGCTGATTCAGTGCATAAATATTATTTGCAATATCTGATACCTTTGCATCGAGTTCCTTAAGATATGCTTCGCTGTCTCCCTTCTTTGCCTCCAGCTCTGCCAGTATCTTCTCCACATCAGCCTTTTCGTTCTTCAGGTTATTCAGACTTTCCTTTTCACTCTCCATACTTCCGTAGGAAATATCCATATTTGCAACGGCTGCTGCTCCAAATATCACAGTAACTACTACAGCCGCTATATAATTTTTAACCTTCTTATGCATCTTTATTCTCCATTCTGTATTTCAGATACTTTCTGTTCCTTATACATTCAAATGTTTTTTTATTGTAATCATACTGCCGACCAAACCGATTCCTGCTCCTATCAGCAGTGAAAGCGGTGCTAACACATGAAATACCTGGTTTGCCGGCAAAAATACCGTAAATGCAGAAAGCTGCTGGAACTGTGCAAGAATATATACCACAATTCTGTTATATAATATGAACAGTACAACAATCGGTATGACTGCACCAATCAATCCAATCATAAGACCTTCCACCATAAACGGTGCTCGGACAAATATATCCGATGCTCCCATCAGCTTCATAATGCCGATTTCTTCTTTTCTGACCGTGATTCCCATCGTGATGGTATTGCTGATCAGGAATACCGCAACCGCCAAAAGAATGACGATCAATGCCACAGATACATATCCTACCAGTTTTCCAAATTCGCTTACCGTAGATGCCGTATTCTCAGATGAATTTACCTGTCTGATTCCCTCTTCGGACAAACTGTTCAGATAAGATACCAGCACATCCTGCATGGATATATCATTCAGGAAAATTTCAAAAGAGGATGAATTTGCCAGCGGATTATCATCTTTGAACCCCTCTGCCAGATCCATATGATCTTTAAAATAAATCTCCTTAAACTGCTCCCAGGCTTCCTCGGAAGATGTATAGACCACTTCTTTTACTTCTGCTCTCTGGCTGATCTTATCCTTCAGGCTGTTGATTTCGTCATCCGTAATTCCCTGTTTGAAAAATACGGTAATGCTGATCTGTTCCTCCGCCTGCGTTATCATATTGTTGATATTCGTAAATACAGAATAAAATAAACCAATCAGGAAGATACAGATGGCAATTGTGGCAATTGAAGCCAATGAGAATAATTTATTTCTCTTAATATTTATAATACCTTGTTTCAGGCTGTATGCCCAGGTGCTAATCTTCATAAATGTATCCCCCTGCCTGCTCGTCACTCACAATCATTCCTTTGTGAATCGTAACAACCCTCTTTTGCATCGCATCCACAATTTCACTGTTATGGGTAACGACGATAACGGTTGTTCCACGATTATTTATTTCCTCCAGAAGTTTCATAATTTCCCATGAATTCTTCGGGTCAAGATTTCCCGTAGGCTCATCTGCCAGCAGAATCGGTGGATTATTGACCAGTGCACGTGCCAGTGCTACTCTCTGCTGTTCTCCTCCCGAAAGTTCTCTCGGAAAAGACTTGTATTTCTCTGCCAGTCCCACCATGGACAGCATCGCTGGTACTTTTCTGCGGATTACCCGGTTCGGCACTTCTACCACACGTTGGGCAAATGCAACATTATCGTACACACTTCTGTCCTTTAACAGACGGAAATCCTGAAATACAACACCGATATCCCTCCGCAGAAGATGAATCTTCCTGTGCTTGATTTTCTTTAAATCCTTTCCGTTAATTATAATACGTCCCGTTGTAGGTTCCAGTTCTTTTAACATTAATTTTATAAGGGTAGATTTTCCTGCTCCGGAATTCCCTACAATAAATACAAATTCTCCCTCTTCAATATGAAGATTAATGTCATTTACTGCCGGAGCACCTGCTGAATATGTCTTGCTGACATTTTCCAAGTCAATCATCGCAATCTCCTTTAATAATCAATACTTTCCATATATTTCATATATTTTACAACCATCAGTGCAATCTTAAATGTAATGGCATCCTCGAATTTCCTGAGATCCAGCCCGGTACTCTTCTCTAACTTGTCAAGACGGTATACCAGAGTATTTCTGTGAATATACAGTTGTCTTGAAGTTTCGGACACATTCAGACTGTTCTCGAAGAATTTATTGATGGTGGACAAAGTTTCCTCGTCAAATTCATCCGGTGATTTTCCTTCAAAAATTTCTTTGATGAACATTTTGCACAGCGGAAGCGGAAGCTGGTAAATCAGACGTCCGATTCCCAGATGATTGTATGCGATAATGACTTTCTCACTGTAGAAAATCTTTCCGACATCCAGTGCCATCTTAGCCTCTTTATAAGATTTCGATACTTCTTTTATCTCATTGACAATTGTTCCGTAGGAAATCCTTGCAGAGGACATCGCCTCGGTATTCAGCATATCGAGAACGGTTCTTGCTACTTTCTCCATGTCCTCATATGTTTCATTCGGAGTCAGCTCCCTGACAATGATAATGTTCTTCTCATCGACTGCCGTGATAAAATCCTTCGACTTCGCCACAAACAATGTCCGGATCGTTTCCAATGCCCCGTTATCCTTCTCATTCTTCGTCTCGACAATAAATACGATACGCCTTGCATTCTGCTCGATATGTAGCTTCTTTGCACGATTATAAATATCCACAAGCAAAAGATTGTCCAGCAGCAGATTCTTGATAAAATTGTCCTTGTCAAAACGCTCTTTGTATGCCGTGATCAGGTTCTGAAGCTGGAATACCGCCATCTTTCCTATCATATACACATCGTTGCTGCTTCCCATTACGAGCAGGATATATTCGAGTCTGCACTCATCGCTTACTTTAAACAGCTGGCAGCCTCTTGCTTCCTGGTTCTCCGCATCCGAATCCGCAAAGTTCTTTACAAATCCCTCATAATCAACTGCATTTGAAAATGTCGCAGTCAGAAGTTTTCCGTCTATATCATATATGCTCAATTCCACCCTTGCAATGTTTTTAATTCCGTCAATGGTACTTTGTAAAATCTGATTTGATATCATCCGCCACACTCCCTAACATTTGTTTTTATCTATATGCATCACTTGCTTTATTGTAACATAAAACGATTCCCGATTCAAGCGAAAAGAAAAGGCGGTGTTCTCTGAAACATCGCCTTTTCCAATATTTTCCATAAAAGTTAATTAGTTTGCAATAACCTTCTCTGTTTCTTTGTCGAATACATGAAGTTTGTTTAAATCGAATGCAAACTTAACAGTATCTCCAATCTTAGCTGTTGTACGAGGATTCACTCTTGCTGTGCAGTCTGTTCCTGCAATATCGAAGTATAAGAATACTTCTGCACCAAGTAATTCGTATAACTTGATCTGTGTTTCAATAACTGCTTCCGGCTGGCTTGCAATCATAACTTCATCATCATGAATGTCTTCCGGACGGATACCCATAACAACTTTCTTACCAACGTAGCCACCATCAACGAGAGCTTTTGCTTTCTTCTCAGGTACTTTGATCTTGTCATTGCCAAACTCAAGTTTTACACCATCTGCTTCTTCTACAACATCTGCATCGATGAAGTTCATAGCCGGTGAACCCATGAATCCTGCTACGAAGAGGTTTACAGGGTAGTTGTATAAGTTGATAGGTGAATCACACTGCTGGATAACACCATCTTTCATAACTACGATTCTGGTACCCAGTGTCATAGCTTCTGTCTGGTCATGTGTTACATAGATGATAGTAGCTTCCAGTCTCTTATGTAATTTGGAAATCTCGACACGCATCTGTACTCTTAACTTGGCATCAAGGTTTGATAAAGGTTCGTCCATGAGGAATACTTTTGGTTCACGGACAATCGCACGTCCCATGGCAACTCGCTGTCTCTGACCACCTGATAAAGCCTTCGGCTTACGATCAAGAAGATGTTCCAGGTCAAGGATTCTTGCAGCTTCATGCACGAGCTTGCTGATCTGATCCTTTGGAGTTTTTCTTAATTTAAGACCGAATGCCATATTATCGTAAACTGACATATGAGGATATAACGCATAGTTCTGGAATACCATCGCAATATCTCTATCCTTAGGTTCTACATCGTTTACTAATTTATCGCCGATATATAATTCACCGGAGCTGATTTCTTCCAGTCCTGCGATCATACGAAGTGTTGTTGATTTTCCACATCCTGAAGGTCCTACGAAAATGATGAATTCCTTGTCTGCAATTTCAAGATTGAAATCTTTAACAGCTACGAAACCATTTGGATATACCTTACTAATGTTTCTTAATGATAAACTTGCCATTATTTAAATCCTCCAATTAAGTTCTTATTTTTAAGCATATCTAATTTTATCTCAAATGTCTGAAAATTGCTATATCACTTTGTACCGAAATGCTTTTGGATATTTTAGTTAAATTGTACAAGGCAATTTTATACTTTTTTCATTTTTATTTTTGACACTGAAAATGTTTTTATATTTTATACAAAAAACTTTGCATTAATCTTAAATACTTTGTACTTTTTTCTAATTATTTTAATCCGATTGCTTCGATTTCAATAAGAACATCCTTTGGAAGTCTTGCTACTTCCACGCAGGAACGTGCCGGGCAGTCTTTCTTGAAAAACTCTGAATATACTTCATTTACTTTTCCGAAATCATCCATATTCTTGATGAATACGGTTGTCTTGATTACATTTTCTGCTTCAACACCTGATTCCTTTAAAAGAGCGACAAGATTACCTATGGCCTGTCTTGCCTGTGCTTCAATTCCTTCCGGAATCTCGCCTGTAGGAGGATTTACCGGAATTACTCCTGATGTAAATACCATGTTGTTTACTTCGATTGCCTGTGAATAAGGTCCGATTGCTGCCGGTGCCTTATCTGTACTGATGATTTTTTTCATTGTATCATACCTCCATTATATATTAGTTTTCTGTGAGTCGGATCCCGTTTTCCCTGATTTCGATTTTTCTTTCCCGATACAGTCTGCCCACAGCCCGCTTAAAGGCCGCCTTACTCATGTGAAAGTCCCTCTCTATCAGCTGCGGTGATGCCTTGTCGTTATACGGAAGCACTCCGTCGTACTCCTGTATTACCCGCAAAACAGTTTCTGCATCCTTGTCCATCTGTTCATATGCTTTCTGGCGGATGCTCAGGTTAATCTTTCCATCTTCCCTGACATTCGTTACTCTCGCCGTAATTCTCTGACCGACTCTGAGTTTTTCATGTATCTCTTTTTCAGGTATCATGGCAGCATACTCACCATCTACTGCCACAAATGCTCCAAGGCCTTCTTTTATTTCGTAAATGATACCCTCCACGATATCATCTTTTTCGTAATCCCCGGCAATCTTCATGTATTTGTATACATCCATGGTTGCCGCAAGTCTGGATGATTTATCAATATACAGTGCCACCAGATATTCTTCTCCGACCATGACTCTGCAGGTCTGCTCCTTAAATGGCAGGAACAGGTCTTTTTCAAGTCCCCAGTCAAGAAATGCACCGATCTTTGTCACATCATTTACCTTCAGGACTGCCAGCTCGCCTACCGTAAGTTTCGGATGTGCGGTAGTAGCAATCAGTCTGTCTTTGGAATCACGATAAATAAATACTTTCACCGCATCGCCCGGCTTTGCATTTTCCGGAACCTGTTTTATCGGAAGAAGCACTTTCTCAGCTTCCCCGCTCTTATTTTCTCTATCTTCTGCCAGATATACACCAAAATCTGTTTTCTTTACTATAGTAAGTGTCTGATATTTTCCTAATTCGATCATTCCGTCCTCCTTGTACTATACCGGATATTCTCTCTATCCGGAAATTTTCTGTTTTAAAGTTCAAAAAAAGCAGCTTCTCTGAAGCTGCTTTCTAACTGGCCCACAAGGATTCGAACCTTGAAAATGCTGGAGTCAGAGTCCAGTGCCTTACCATTTGGCGATGGGCCATTGTCCTGACGACAAAATGTATTATAGCACAGTCTCAGAAAAATGCAAGTACTTTTTTAAATTTTTTTCAAAATTTTTTTCAGAAGCAGAAATGCCACCTCTTCCTTGCTCATAATCGGCATTTCTTCCACATCATCTGCGGTGATAAACGTAACGATATTCGTATCCGCTCCAAATCCTGCCCCTTCCTGTTTCAAATTATTTGCCACAATCATATCCGCTTTTTTCTTCAAAAGCTTCTTTCTGGAATTTTCGATCATGTTCTGTGTTTCCATGGAGAATCCACAGATAAACTGTCCCGGCTTCTTATGCTCCCCGATGTAACCAAGGATATCATCCGTCCGTTCAAGCCGGATGCTCATATCATCTTCCTGCTTCTTTATCTTTTCCTCTGCCGGATTTACCGGACGGTAATCGGCAACGGCTGCCGCTTTGATGATAATATCCTGTTCTTCCATGCAGTCTCTGACCGCATCGAACATATCCTGTGCAGAAATCACCGGCACAACATTGACAAAAAGCGGCGGTGTCAATGCGGACTTTCCTGTAATCAATGTTACATCTGCACCTCTTAACATGGCATTCTCTGCAATGGCATAACCCATTTTCCCGGTGGAGTGATTGGATATATATCTTACCGGATCGATCTTTTCCATCGTTGCACCTGCCGTCACAAGGACTTTCTTTCCCGCCAGATCTTTTTCAAATGCAATCTCCCTTAAAATATAATCTAACAGTACCTGTTCGGACGGCATTTTTCCGATTCCATCGTCCCCGCAGGCGAGATGACCTGTATCCGGTGTAATCACTTCCATGCCAAAGCGTCTGAGTTTGTCCATATTGTCCTGCACGATCGGATTCAGATACATCTGGGTATTCATCGCCGGTGCAATAATTTTTTTGCAGCTGCATGCCATTACCGTGGTTGTAAGCATATCATCCGCTATGCCGTTCGCTATCTTTCCTATTACATTGGCAGATGCCGGTGCAACCAGCACCAGATCGGTTTCCTTCGCCAGCGATACATGCTCCACATTGTACTGAAAATTACGATCGAAGGTATCGATCAGACATTTATTTCCGGTCAGTGTTTCAAATGTAATCGGATTTATGAAATTAGTTGCATTTGCGGTCATAAGAACCGTAACCTTTGCATGAAGTTTTCCAAGCATACTGGCAAGATTTGCTATCTTATATGCCGCAATGCTCCCAGTTACCGCCAGTACGATATTTTTTCCTTTTAACATAATTTTCTCCTTAATGTTCCGTCTGCAAATCGTATATAATCTTCAGACCTTTTAACAGCAGTTCCTGATCTTCTATAATTTCATGCCTGCAGCATGGAATAATTACTCCTGCCAGTCCGCCGGTTGCAATAATCTTACACGGATAGCCGAGTTCTTCCTGCATTCTGTCAATCATGCCGTCCAGACATGCCGCATGCCCAAATATAATACCGCTCTTCATGCAGTCCACCGTATTTTTGCCGATGCATTTCGCCGGTGCCGCAAAATCCACCTTGGAAAGCTGTGCTGCCTTTGCCGCCAGGGAATCTGCCGAAACCTTGACTCCCGGCATAATACATCCCCCGATATAATTACCATGCCTGTCCACAACACTCATGGTCGTTGCCGTTCCGATATCGATCACGATAAACGGTGCTTTGTATTCCCGGACTGCCGCAACCGCATCCACGATCATATCACTTCCGACCTGTCGTGGATTATCCATCACGATATTCAGCCCGGTACGGATTCCGGAACCCACGATATACGGTGTAACTCCGATCAGCTTCTCCACCGCATCCTTCAATACATTTACCAATGGCGGAACAACCGATGATATAATCGCCCCGTTAATCTCATCCCCATGTATCTGGTACAGTTCCAGCACCGTCTTAAACAGGCAGAAATACTCCAGTTCCGTCTTGGATAAATCCGTCGCTATTCTTTCCTCAAAATAAATCTTCTCATCATCAATACAGCCAATCACTATATTCGTATTTCCCATGTCAATCGCTAATATCATACCTGACTTACTTCCTTTTCTTCTGTCATTATCTTTTTCTATATATTGCCTATTTTTTTTTGATTTGTCAAGTCTTCTGAAGCACAAATATTTTTTCACTAGGTAATTGCGAAACTCATAATTTATCTTTATTGTATATGCAAATCGAACAATTACTAAGAAGG